>Ga0209555_10002178_pt1 | contig 14009 bp, 14 predicted proteins | sample SaaInl85LU_5_DNA_FD_184643 | JGI IMG/M metagenome (GOLD analysis project Ga0209555, IMG submission 184643) | Marine microbial communities from expanding oxygen minimum zones in the Saanich Inlet - ESP_85LU_5_DNA (SPAdes) (version 2) | ecosystem: Environmental > Aquatic > Marine > Intertidal... | reverse complement strand
TCCCTTTGTCTGTGTTGCGAAACACAGGTACTATTGCCCCACGCGAAGACAGCGCAGGAATTCAACATGCCCGAAAACTCTACCATTGCGGAAAACAGCACCGTTGCCACCCTGATCAACGCCCGCTGGGTGCTGACCATGGACGCGACGCAGCCCTTTCTGGAACATCAGACCATCGCCATCGACAAAGGCCGTATCGTTGCCATTGCACCTCAAGGCAGTCTGAATCTGAAAGCACTGGAGACCATTGAGCTACCGGATCATGTGCTGATGCCGGGCCTGATTAATGCCCACGGCCATGCCTCCATGAGCCTGTTCCGGGGCCTGGCTGACGATCTGCCACTCATGGATTGGCTGCAAAACCACATCTGGCCGGCAGAAAGCCGCTGGGTAGACGAAGCCTTCACACTGGAAGGCGCGGATCTGGCCATGGCGGAAATGATTCGCAGCGGCACCACCTGCTTCAGCGACATGTACTTCTATCCCAACATGGTGGCCAAGGCGGCAGCCAAAGCCAATATGCGCTGCCAGTTAAGTTTTCCGATACTGGATTTTCCTACTAACTGGGCGCAGAACGCGGATGAGTACTTGCGCAAAGGCCTGCAATTGCACGACGACTTCCGCAACCACCCATTGGTGCGAGTGGCATTCGGCCCCCATGCGCCTTATACCGTGTCCGATGAGCCATTGAAAAAAGTCGCTGCCTATTCAGTGGAAACCAATATGGCAGTGCAGATTCATCTGCACGAAACCGCCTTTGAAGTGGAAGAGGCCATTAACAATACAGGGCAACGCCCGATTGCCCGCCTGCATGAACTGGGCTTGCTGAACCCGCAGCTGCAGGCAGTACACATGACTCAGCTAACCGATGACGAGATCCAGCTGCTTGCAGAAACCGGCACCCATGTGATCCACTGCCCGGAATCCAACCTGAAACTGGCCAGCGGCTTCTGCCCTGTGGCCAAACTGGTAGCGGCCGGTGTCAACGTGGCACTGGGCACTGACGGTGCCGCCAGCAACAATGATCTGGATATGTTTGGCGAAATGCGCACCGCCGCCCTGCTGGCCAAAGGCGTATCCCAGGATCCCAGCGCGATTCCCGCCAGCATCGCCCTGCAAATGGCCACCATCAACGGTGCCAAGGCGCTGGGTATTGATGATCTGACCGGCAGCCTGGAACTTGGCAAGGCCGCCGACATGATTGCCGTTCACCTGGATGACGTCACCTGTCAGCCCCATTATCATCTGGAATCCCAGCTGGTATACGCCACCCCCACCAGCCAGGTCACCGACTCCTGGATCGGCGGAAAACACGTGATGAAGCAACGCAACCTGACCACCATAGATCTGGATGCAGTGCTGTCCAGGGCCAAGCTCTGGAAAGCACAAATTCAACAGGCAGACGAGCACCCCAATGAATAATGTAGACCAATCCGAGATCGCAAAATTCGAATCCATTGCCGACAAGTGGTGGGATCTGAGCGGAGAGTTCAAACCGCTGCACGACATCAACCCCCTGCGCCTGAACTACATCAATGAGCGCACGCCGCTGGCGGACCAAGCCGTATTGGATGTTGGCTGCGGTGGCGGCATTCTCAGCGAAGGCTTGGCGTTTCGGGGTGCCCAGGTCACCGGTATCGACATGGGTGATGCCAATCTGAATGCAGCACGGATTCACGCGCAAGCGCAGAACCTCAACATCGATTATCGGCTTATTACCGTAGAAGACCTGGCCGCTGAAATGCCCGGCGCTTTTGATGTGGTCACCTGCATGGAAATGCTGGAGCATGTACCAGACCCCTCGGCCATCGTTCGGGCGTGCGCCACGCTGGTGAAACCCGGTGGCCACGTATTCTTCTCCACCATAAACCGCAACCCCAAAGCCTACGCCATGGCCATTGTGGGGGCAGAGTATGTAATGAACCTGGTGCCCAAAGGCACCCACGAATACATGAAGTTCATCAAACCCTCGGAGCTGTCCGGCTGGGCTCGCCGAGCGGAGTTAGCCATTCGCGACCTCAGCGGCATGAGCGTAAACCCGCTCACCATGAGCTTCAAAATAACCAAGGATGTGGGCGTAAACTACTTCCTTTATTGCACTAAGGCCTAAGACCAGCATGCCGCCTAAAACCCCTGTCGCCGCCGTACTGTTTGACCTGGACGGTACACTGATCGACACCGCGCCGGACTTCGTTCGCATCGTCAACCAAATGCGGCAGGAGCATGGCCTTGCCCCGTTTTCCTTCGCGGCTGTTCGTCAGCAAGTATCCAACGGCGCTCGCGCCTTAACCACGCTGGCGTTTGGCGCAGAAGACAGCAACCCCGACTTCGCCCAACATCTGGACACGCTACTGACCCGCTACGAACAGCAACTGGCGGTGGATTCCTGCCTCTTTGATGGGCTGAACGAATCACTGCTGACGCTGGAGCAGCAAGGTATTCCCTGGGGAATCGTTACCAACAAGCCCAGTCGTTATACCAAGCCATTGCTGGCTGGACTGAATCTGCATGAGCGCTGCGCCGTTGCCATCTGCCCCGATCAGGTCACCCACCGCAAGCCTCACCCGGAGCCAATACTCACCGCCTGTAAACTGATCGGCGCTGACCCGCTTCATACTATCTACGTAGGCGATCACGCCCGCGATATCGAAGCCGGAAAACGGGCCAACAACTTTACCGTGGCAGCCGCCTGGGGTTATCTGAACGAAGGCGAACGAGCCGAAGACTGGCAAGCCGACATCACCTTGCCAAACCCTCAAGACTTTAACCTCTGGTTACAGCAATACCTGAACTGAACCCGCAATTACTAAACTCAGCCTCAAACTGACATGCAGATCTGGTAAACTGGCCTACACGACTTTTGGATGGATTCAGCCATGACTCAGAATTTCACCGATTACCAAGCTTCCGACAACCTGCTCAAGGATCGCGTTATTTTGATCACCGGCGCCGGGGACGGTATTGGTAAAGCGGCCGCCCTGAGCTTCGCCCGCCTCGGTGCAACAGTGGTGCTGCTTGGCCGCACCGTTGAAAAGCTGGAAAAAGTCTACGATCAAATCGAAGCAGAGGGCGGCAAACAGCCCGCCATCGTGCCATTGAACCTGGAATCCGCCAGCCACATTGAATATCGCCAAATCGCCGAAACCATTGAGAGCGAGTTCGGCCGCCTGGATGGTCTGTTATTAAACGCGGCCATTCTGGGGGATGTACGCCCCCTGGAATATTTTCCGATGGAGCTGTTTGAAAAGGTTATGCAAGTCAACGTCAATGCCCAGTTTATGCTGCTGCGCACACTGATGCCCATGCTGCGTGAATCCGAACAGGGCTCCATTATCCTCACCACCTCATCGGTGGGCAGAAAAGGCCGCGCCAACTGGGGTGCCTACGCGGTTTCAAAATTCGCCATTGAAGGCATGATGCAGACCCTGGCGGACGAGCTGAAAGACACCAGCAACATTAAAGTAAACTGCATCAACCCCGGTGCTACCCGCACCCAAATGCGTGCCAGCGCCTACCCCGCCGAAGAACCGGCAAGCGTTTGCCCCCCGGAAGCCATTATGCCCCTCTACAACTACCTGATGGGGCCGGATTCTGCCGGTGTCACCGGCCAATCCCTCGATGCGCAGGTTAAATAGGCCCGTCCACAGCACCTGCTAAGCCCGCAACGGCCAAAACGTGCCGGAAAACCGGCACCATGGCACGATCGTACCACCAAGTAGCCACCCATCCCCCTGACAAACTGCTAAAAATGTCTGATATTTGACACCGATCACATGCATTCGGGTGTCATCGGACAGTCGGTTATCGTTTAGCCAAGTAAACCTCTTGTAAACTAAGGGAAATCTACAATTCGTATAAATTTAGACCAAGGCTGGCACGGTCTTGGCATTACTCCAGGCAGATGACAAACCATGTCAAAGATTGAGTTGGAAGAGGAACTGGTAATGAACGCGATAATCAGTGCGCGAATTGTTGACCTGGACAGCAATGGATTGGTAAACAGCGAACTACATGGAGCTGACGGGTTTCGAGCCCGCAGCCATAACGAGGCACTGGCGCTGTCACGGCTCAATGCAGTGTTGCAAACCAGCATCGAATTGCCCGAGATCATTCGTCTGTTCTTTAAGGAGATCCAGCGAGCACTGTCTCTGGATGGATTAGCCTACGAGCACCGCAGCAATCGCTTTGAATTCCAACTGGGGGATCAGGATGGCTACCCCTCACACTATCGCATACAAACCGACAGTGACTATCTCGGCGAGCTGACCTTATTCCGTACTGATGAGGATTTTCAGCAGAGCGACCTGGAAAAACTGGATCGCCTGGTGACTGCTTTGGTTTTCCCGTTGCGCAACGGCCTGCGTTACCATGAAGCGGTGCGGGCCTCTCTTACAGACGGACTCACCGGTGCCGGTAATCGCATCAGCCTGGATTCAATCCTCAGCCGGGAAGTAGACCAAGCCAACCGCTATGGCCACCCGCTCTCTGTACTGATTCTGGATCTCGATTACTTCAAACACATCAATGATACCTTTGGCCACGCGGTGGGCGATCACGTGTTACGCAATATCGCCAACGCCATCAAAGCTACTTGCCGCAATGCCGACATGACCTTCCGTTACGGCGGCGAAGAGTTTGTGGTTCTGCTGAACAAGACGGATGTGGCAGGAGCCAAAATCGGTGCCGAGCGCGTTCGCCGCATTATCGAAAACCTGGAGATTTGTCTGGGCGATGCAAGCATACCGGTCACCACCAGTATCGGTGTGGCAAGCCTGTGTCATGGTGAAAGTCGTGAAGGTTTACTCAAACGTGCCGACAAAGCGCTCTACAGTGCCAAGGCGAATGGTCGCAATCGAGTGGTAGTAGCCGAGCCGACTCTGGCCAATGCCTGAGTCGACCCGTAATTCGGACTAGTAACGACGGCGGCGCAAATAGCCGCCGCGGCGCACTTCTTTTTCCACTGCCCGCTCCGATCGTGCCTTGGTGCGACCATACAAACCGGTGCGCTTGCGCAGAGATGCGCCACAGCTTTCTGCCAATTGATCAATGGCCTCTTTATCCAGCTCGATCCAGCGACCTGCTTTCAGACTACGGGGCAATTCAATATCACCATAACGCACACGGATCAGTCGGCTCACCTGCACACCCTGGGTTTCCCACATACGGCGTACTTCTCGCTTACGACCCTCGCGCAACACAACGTGATACCAGTGGTTGGTGCCTTCGCCACCACGATCCGAAATATCATCAAACTTGGCCTCGCCATCCACCAGCATAACGCCCGTGCGCAACGCTTCCAGATTGGCCTCGCCCACTTGACCATGCACGCGAACCGCGTACTCACGCTCGATATTGGAAGACGGGTGCATCATGCGATTGGCTAAATCGCCATCGGTTGTGAACAGTATTAGCCCTTGGCTGTTAATGTCGAGACGGCCGATAGCAACCCAGCGTTGATCCTTGAGTTTGGGCAAGGCATCAAACACGGTGGGGCGATTACTGGGATCAGTGCGAGTGCAGACTTCGCCTTCGGGCTTGTAATATAGAATTACACGACGAATGCTTTCTTCTTCGGAGTCAAACGCCACCACACGACCATCTACGCGCAGTTCATCGCCGTCTTCGATACGATCACCAAGAGTGGCAAGCTGACCATTGACCGATACCCGGCCAGCGTCAATCCACTCTTCCATGGCGCGGCGGGAACCCAACCCCACACGGGCCAATACTTTTTGTATTTTCTCACTCATTAGTTACTGAACTCATTATATGAAGCGGGAACAGGCCAACGCCCATCCACTCGCAATACCAATCAACAGTCGACGTAAATAAAACTTCAGTATAGTGCAGCCTCACGGCTACCCCAGCCACTCTGGGGAATGGACAGAAACTGTAGCTAATCGTAAAAATCTAGAATGCTCAACCTAAGTTGCTAATCCAGTTTCGTTTCCTGCTCCTGTTCCGCCCGATCTGACTCAGCGTCCGCGGCGTCATCCGACGCTGCCTGAGCCGATTCCGCAGCAGGTTCCTGTTCGGAATCAGCAGCTTGGGACTCTGATTCCATAACCTCCATCTCTACCGGCGCAACCGCCGTTCCTTCTTCGCTCTCGTCTTCGCTACCGGTATCCTCTTCAACATCCAGCTGGCCATTAGGGTCCATGCCCATCTGCACCAGCTCCAACTCGGCATTAATGGTGTCGAGATCACGGATTTCTGCCAATGAAGGCAGCTCATCGAGGTTCTTGAGATTAAAATAGTCTAAAAACTGGCGGGTGGTTCCGTACATGGCTGGCCGTCCGGGCACATCCCGATGCCCCACTACGCGCACCCACTCCCGCTCCAGCAGGGTTTTGGTGATATGGGTGCTGACGCTGACACCACGGATTTCTTCAATTTCGCCACGGGTAATAGGCTGGCGATAGGCGATCAGGGCCAGGGTTTCCAACAGGGCGCGGGAATAACGTGCGGGTTTTTCTTCCCACAAGCGGCTGATCCACTCGCCGATGTTCTCCTGCACTTGAAAACGGTAGCCCGACGCCACTTCTTTCAGCATAACACCGCGCTCGGCGTAATCCTGTTTTAACTCATTGAGGGCGTCCACCAGCATTTCTGTGGGGAGTTCTTCCTCTTCCAGAAACAGGGCGGCCAGCTTATCCAGTTTCATGGGTTGGCCCGCTGCAAACAGCGCACCTTCCACGATGCGTTTTACCTTCTGATGATCAAGAGACATTGTTGTGTTCTTCGCTCTCTGATTGATCGTTATTGTGCGCGTCATCCTCTGGGGATGCGTGCGGATCGAATTGTTCACTCAAGCGTGGCTCATCTTCATCGACTTGCGCCAACACCGGAGGGGCCACGGGTTCAAATGCGCCGTCGGCAGGGTTTTCGGCCTCAACGTCTTCGTCGTCCGGGCCTGCTTCATGGGCGGATTCGCGGGCCTTGACGTGGATCGGGCCCAAAGGCTCGGTTTGCACTAACTCTACCAGTGATTCTTTCACCAGCTCCAGAATGGCCAGGAACGTAACAACCACCCCAAGGCGACCTTCCTCGAAGGTAAACAGGCTGACAAACGGCACGAAGCGATCCTGACCGAGCCGTTCCAGTACCTGGGTCATGCGCTCGCGGGTGGAGAGTTTTTCGCGGCTGACTTGATGGCTTTCAAACATGTCGGCCCGATGCAGAACTTCCTGCAGGGCCAACAGCACTTCTTTAAGATCGATATCAGGATGAGTTTTTTCCCGTTCGAATTTGGGATGCTCTGCCTCGGCAAGGTGAACGTCTCGGCCCATACGGGGCAGTTCATCTATGTCTTCGGCGGCTTTCTTGTAACGTTCGTATTCCTGCAGACGACGAATCAGTTCTGCCCGAGGATCGTGCTCGTCGTCTTCTTCTTCGCTTTGTCGAGGCAGCAGCATGCGGGACTTGATCTCCCCCAGCAAGGCCGCCATTACCAGATATTCAGCCGCCAGCTCAAGGTTCAGGCTTTTCATCAGCTCCACGTACTTCATGTACTGGGTGGTGATCTGGGCAACCGGCACATCAAGGATGTCCAGGTTCTGGCGTTTGATCAGATACAACAGCAGATCCAGCGGCCCTTCGAAGGCCTCCAGTATGACCTCGAGGGCATCCGGCGGAATATACAGGTCCTGGGGCAGCTTGGTGAAGGCCTCGCCGTACACCAATGCAAACGGCATTTCGCCCTGCTGGGGATGCGCTGTTTCGGCGTCCGCAGGCTGTTCAGACGGGCCCGTTTGCGCTGCATCGGTTGCCGCACCCTGCTCAATCACAGGGGCGTCTTCCAGCAGGGTGTCCTGTTCGGAAATGCTCATTAGAAGTATCCCAAGCCCATGGCTTCGCGTACCTCTTCGAGGGTTTGTTTGGCGGCATCGCGGGCCTTTTCGCAGCCTTCGGCAACAATGCTTTTCACCAGATCCGGGTTGCCTGCGTATTCGGAAGCGCGGATACGGATGGGCTTCAGCTCATCCTGCACGGCGTCGATCAGCGGCTTTTTGCATTCGAGGCAGCCAATACCTGCAGTCTTGCAGCCCTGCTGAACCCAGTTGCGGGTGCTGTCGTCCGAGTACACCAGATGCCATTGCCATACCGGACACTTCTCCGGATCGCCCGCATCGGTAAGACGCACTCGGGCCGGATCCGTGGGCATGGTGCGAATCTTGTGCATAACGTCATCTTCGCTGTCACGCATGGTGATGGCATTGTTGTAGGATTTGGACATTTTGCGTCCGTCCAGCCCAGGCATCTTGGAGGACGGGGTAAGCAGTGCCTGTGGTTCGGGCAGAATCACCTTGCCACTGCCTTCAATAAAACCATGCAGCCGCTCTTTATCGCTGAGAGTGATGTTTTGCTGCTCCCGCACCAGCGCGTGGGCGGTTTCCAGCGCGCTTTCGTCTCCCTGCTCCTGATATTTGTTGAGCAGGCTGCGATACAGCTTGGCGGATTTCTTGCCCATCTTTTGAATTGCCTGTTCCACCAGCTCTTCAAAGCCTGGCTCCCGGCCGTAGAGGTAGTTAAAACGGCGCGCCACTTCTCGGGTTAACTCAATATGGGATACCTGATCGGCGCCTACCGGCACTTGACCGGCACGGTACATGAGAATGTCTGCGCTCTGCAGCAGGGGGTAACCCAGGAATCCGTAAGTGGCCAGATCCTTCTCTTTGAGTTGCTCGATCTGATCTTTATAGGTGGGCACGCGTTCCAGCCAGCCCAGGGGTGTCATCATGGACAGCAGCAGGTGCAGTTCAGCGTGTTCCGGCACCCGGCTCTGGATGAACAGGGTGGCAGAACCTGGGTTGATCCCCGCCGCCAGCCAGTCGATCACCATATCCCATACGGATTCCTCGATCACGCGAGGATCTTCGTAATGGGTGGTCAGAGCATGCCAATCTGCCACGAACAAAAAGCACTCATATTCGTGCTGTAGCTTCACCCAATTTTTAAGTACGCCATGGTAATGGCCAAGGTGCAGGCTGCCTGTGGGGCGCATGCCAGAAAGGACACGCTGCTCCGAAACTGCTGAGCTCAAGGTAAACTCCTGATTTTTATATGATATTTTGCTGTCATTAGCGTCTCCCCCAGCCTCACGGCCACGGCGCCAAGACGAAAGGAGTGATTATAGCGATATTCGTCACGCTGTCGAAGCGCCATAAGCGGGTTTGGGGCAGTATGTGGCAAACTATCCTGTTAAAGGAAGGGCGACGGGTCGCCTTTGCCTTCCCGTATTACGATGGGTGAATCCCCTTCCAGGTCAATCACGGTGGTGGTTTCCATCTCCCCCCAGCCGCCATCCAGCACCAGATCCACCTGTTTACTGACCCGCTGATAAATTTCTTCCGGGTCGATAAGCGGGTATTCTTCGCCAGGTAACTGCAATGTGGTGCTCATGATGGGCTCACCCACTTCTTCCAGTAAGGCCTGCACGACATTGTTGTCAGGCACTCGCATGCCGATGGTCTTCTTTTTGGCGTGCATCAAGCGCCGGGGCACTTCGCCTGTGGCCTTTAATATGAAGGTATAGGCACCGGGGGTATTGGCTTTCAGTAAGCGGAACGCCCAGTTCTCAACCTTGGCGTAGTTAGCCAGCTCCGACAGGTCTCGACACAGAATGGTAAACTCGTGTTTCTCGTCCAGCTGGCGTAGCTGCACAATACGATCCAGGCCTCGCTTGTTTTCAAGTGCACAACCCACCGCGTAGGCTGCGTCGGTCGGATAGACCACAACCTCTCCGCCCCGAATGCGGTCTGCCGCCTGCTTGATCAGGCGTTTTTGTGGTGTTTCGGGGTGGATTCGAAAAATATCGGTCATGTCTTACTACCTAATTAGATTCTGACTGCGCTGCTCCAGCAACATGCTCACCGGTCGGCAACGGCTCGGTAGAGGCGGCATGCTGCCCAACCGCACCCAACGCATGGAGGGGCCATGATAATCGCTTCCCTGGGAGGCATAAAGCTCAAATTTAAGCGTTAAATCAGCCAGTTGCTGCACCACATCGGGGCCGTGGGTAGCCACCGACACCTCCAGCGCCTGGCCACCGGACGCAGCAAAATCCTTCACCAGATGATTCAATTTGGTACGGGTGAGCTTATAGCGCCCAGGGTGGGCCAGCACGGCAACGCCTCCGGCCTCCCGTATCCAGCGCACCGCCTCGGGCACCTCGGGCCAGTCGGTTTTGACATAGGCCGGTTTGGCTTGGGCCAGATAACGCTGGAACGCCTGCTTGCGATCGGTGCAGATGCCCTGCTCCACCAACACCTGGGCAAAATGGGGCCTGGCCGGGGTATGTTGGGGCGCAATGGCTGCTGCTTTTTCATACAGGCCGGGATAGCCTAACTTATCGAGTCGAGCAGCAATGGTGCGAGCCCGCGCCTCACGCCGGGCCATCTGGCTGCGCAAGTGCCCCTGAAAACGTTCGTCGTCCGGCTTGATGCCCAGACCAACCACATGGATGTCCATACTGTTCCAGCGGGATGAGATCTCCACCCCGTCTATCAAGGTCAGGCCCAGCTCATCACAGGCCGAGCGCGCCTGACACAAACCTTCGGTGGAATCATGATCGGTCACCGCCAGCACCTGAATCCCGGCTTCTGCGGCCCGAGCCACCAGTTGGGCTGGCGCCAATTCGCCATCGGAGGCGGTGGTATGCAGGTGAAGATCAATTGTGGATGGCTGATTTTGCATGGATTTTCCAGTTCTGCTCAGCAGGGAGTGCTTAGGCTGAGCAAATATTCTATCATTGGGGCCTCAACAAATATGAATTAATTGATATGAAACAGTTTTTTGACTTTTTTCCGGTTGGGCTCTTTGTAGTTGCTTACTTTACGAGCAAAGACATGATCCTGGCCACCAAGGTGTTAATGGCCGCCAGCGTGATACAGATTGCCGTGTTCTGGGTCTGGAAACGCACGGTGGAAAAGCTCCATTTGGGCACCTTTGTTGTGGTTGTCATCATGGGCAGCCTGACCATCTTTCTCGATAACCCCATTTTCATTATCTGGAAGCCCTCCATCATCAATTGGTCCATTGCCACCGCGTTTCTGGTTAGCCTGCTGATTCGCAAAAACCTGGTACGCAAGGCCGTGGAAGGGTTTCTAAAACAAGCCCCCCATCTGAGCCTGAAGATGCCCGAAGAAAAGTGGGCTCCCCTGTGTATTGTATGGGTGCTGTTCTTTATTCTGCTGGGTTGCATCAACCTGTTTGTGTATTTCACCTACGGTCAGGATTTTTGGGTCACTTTTAAACTGGTTGGGTTCACCATCATCAACATGGTGTTCTTCATTGGCCAGTTTCTCTACCTGTCCCGCTACATCACTGAAATTGAACCGGATAGCAACCAGGAGCCACAGGGATAATGTATTACGCCATTGTTAGCGAGGATGTCGAAAACAGCTTGGAGAAACGTGTGGGTGCACGGCCGGATCATCTGGCCAGGCTGGAGCAACTCAAGCAGCAGGGGCGCCTGCTGGTGGCTGGCCCCTTTCCCGCCATCGACAGCGAAAACCCAGGGGCAGCAGGTTTTACCGGCAGCCTGGTGATCGCCGAGTTTGAAAACCTGCAAGCTGCTCAGAAATGGGCTGACGCTGATCCATACATTGCCGCCGGGGTTTACCAGAACGTCATGGTAAAACCCTATAAAAAAGTGCTGCCATAATCGTCGATTGTGATGTGGGTTAACGTTAAAAACCGGGTAAAACCTTTAAACTGCGCCAATACCAAAAAGTCACGGGGAAACACAGTGAAACAGTTGATCAGCGCTATTGTTACTTTGATCATCGCCAGCGCCATTGCGCTGCCAGCCACCGCCAAAACCATCTACATTCACGACAATCTGCGGGTGGATATGCGCACCGGCCCAAGCCTGGAATACCGCATCATCGACTTCCTCCGCAGCGGCACCAAAATGCAGGTGCTGAAAGAATCAGGGGAATGGATTCAGATCGAGGCCAATGGCAAAGAGGGCTGGATTCAGTCCCAGTACACCTCCGAGGAGCCCATCGCCCGCGATCAGCTGGCCCAGGCCCTGAAGGAAATCCAGGCGTTGAAACAGGAGAACAGCGGCTTGAAATCCAAGCTGTCTGAATCCCAATCAGAGCTGGGGGGGCTGAAGTCCGACCATTCCAAAATGACCAACAGCACCGAAAAGCTGCAACAGGAGCTGGATCGCGCCCAGCAGACCTGTAAAAACGCGATCTCGACAGAGGCGGCTTACCGCCAACTGCAAGAGGAAGCCGAATTACTCAAGGTGGATGTCGAAAAGCTGAAAGTGGAAAACATCCGCCTATCGGAAGACAACCTGAAATCGGGCATCCAATGGGGAGCCGGAGCCGTACTCCTGGGTGTGATCCTGGCTTGGCTGATCGCAAAAAGCAGCGCCAAGAAGCGTCGCAGCGAATGGTAGTTTCATCCTTATAAGTTCCAATATTGATAGCCCTATATTTCCCAGCCCGACCGAGCGTCGGGCTGTTCCCTCTTCAGTCTCCTGCAACACCCTCCTTTTGAGGCCGCTCTGAACAAGCATTTACGCCACGATCCGTGCTAACGTTTGCCGACACACAAAGATAACAACGAAAAAGGTGTACCCGTGAAACGTAATTCATTGCCATTGCGCCGTGCTGGCTGGTTATGCGCTGCCGGTATAGTTGTACTGACCGCTTTTCCCGCCCTGGCCAAACCACTTTGCAACCCGCTGACCCTCAACACCTGTGGACTGCCGTTCCCCTCCGATTATTGGGTGGAAACCGACCCAAACAGCCCAACCGGTGCCCGTATCGCCATCAGCGATGAGATACTGCGGCCGGAAGTGCTGGCGCAACTGCCGGTGGAAAACGGCATCAGCGTGGAACAGATATTCAATGATGCATCCGGTTTCTCTGCCGCATCAGCCGTGGTGTTCGAGTTTGATAACCCACCGGACACCGCAACCCTGCCCAAGCACGGGGGCAGTGCCGTGCTTGCCTACGACCTCAGCGCTGATGCATCCGTGGATATTCGCACCCAGATCAATGAATACGCTCGCGGCCGTCGCGTCAGCTCGCCATCCCAGGTGTTAGAAATCTTTCCCATGGGACGCTGGAGTTTTGGTCATACAATTGCCGTAGTGGTCACCAAATCCCTGCATATCGAAGGGGAGCAGGAGGATTTCGAAAGCCTCTTGGGCAATGCCAGCGATTCCGACCAGCAGGCCTACGTCGCAGCATTATCCCAAGCCATACAGCGCATGGGGCTGACACCGGATCAGGTGCGCACCGCAACCCTGTTCACGGTCAGGGATCGCAACGAAGTACTGAACCCGATCCGCAACCTGGTTAACCGTACCTTTGACGCTGAGCACCCAGTGCGCAACATTGAAGTCCACTACAAAAGCTTCTTCAGCCGCAAAGCGGCCTTGATAACAGGGGAGCTGCTGACCCACAACTACCGCCGCGAGAACGGCATCGGGCTGGTGGATTTTGACGGCGACTATCAGGAGCAATGGATTCCCTTCCGCCTCACCCTGCCCAAAGCGGCCCGTAATTCTGGCGCAGTCCCCATCGCGTTTTACGCCCATGGCCTCGGAGCCAGCAAGGAAAGCGATCTGCTCATGGCTGACCTGAACGCCGGGCTCGGCATCGCCACCTTCAGCGTAGACTTTCCCAATCATGGCGCCCGCGCCGAAGCGGATGGCGGCGGTGTGTTCGAAAACCTGATCATCGACAAAGTAACCCGTGAAATCGGCATGATGACCCAGAACAACATCGATTTCGCCGCAGCCCACAAAGCACTGATCGGCATGTCGGATCTGGATGTGGTGGGAAAATGGCGCTGGGGCAGCTGCTGGCAGTGTGCTGACGGCATCGCCGATCTGGACACCAGCCGCGTGTTCATGCAAGGCACATCACTGGGCGGCGTACTGGGATCAGCCTATGCAGCATTGTCACCGGATCTGGATGGCGCCGTGTTTCAAGTCAGTGGCGTCGGGGTCACCAGCATTCTGGCGGGCTCTTTGCTGTGGGATC
>Ga0209555_10002176_pt1 | contig 14014 bp, 9 predicted proteins | sample SaaInl85LU_5_DNA_FD_184643 | JGI IMG/M metagenome (GOLD analysis project Ga0209555, IMG submission 184643) | Marine microbial communities from expanding oxygen minimum zones in the Saanich Inlet - ESP_85LU_5_DNA (SPAdes) (version 2) | ecosystem: Environmental > Aquatic > Marine > Intertidal zone... | reverse complement strand
CGGCATGCTGTTCGAAATCTCCCCCGACTACTTGCGGGTCGTTTCCACGGATGGCCACCGGCTAGCCCTAGAGACTCACGAAGTGAGCAACGACATTACTTCGATGCAGCAGCTTATCTTGCCACGTAAGGGCGTTATGGAGCTTTCCAGACTCCTGTCTGACGACGGCGAGATCACCCTAGTGTTCGGTCAGAACCATATTCGCGCCTCGGTCGCAGACTTCACCTTCACTTCTAAGCTCGTAGACGGCAAGTTTCCAGACTACAACCGTGTTGTACCTAAGAATGGAAATAAGACAGTGCTGGGCGATTGCCAGGCCCTGCGACAGGGCTTTACACGGGCGTCTATTCTCTCGAATGAGAAATATCGCGGCGTACGCGTGGTGCTCACCGCCGGCGAGCTTAAGATCTTCGCCAATAACCCAGAGCAGGAAGAGGCAGAGGAAGTGGTTGCGGTGGACTATCAGGGCGAAGACCTGGAGATGGGCTTTAATGTCAGCTATCTCATTGACGTCTTGTCTACGCTGCGTAGCGATCAGGCGAAAATCACCCTGCTCGACGCCAGCAATAGCGCATTGATTGAGTCTACGGATGATAGCAACGCGATGTATGTCGTCATGCCGATGAAGCTTTAAGCTGGAATGCGCCATAGTTCAACCGCGGTGTCTTTAACCCTCTCTGGTGAGCGAGTGGAGTGCTGCGGGTGAGCAGCCTTCAATCTTTAAGCGTCGATGGGCTGCGGAATCTGCAGAAGGTTAGTATAGAGCCAGCCTCTCGGCTCAATATCCTCTTCGGTGAAAACGGCTCCGGCAAGACCAGTCTCTTAGAAGCCATCCACCTCCTAGCTAGTGGGCGCTCTTTTCGCAGCAGCAAGATCGATCCCCTAATCAATCATGAGTCCGATGAGGCGCTTGTCGTTGCTAATCTGCATGACGGGACGCGCATGGGGCTGAGTAAAGGCAGGCGAAAGCGCCATCAGCTCCGCCTACAAGAGGAGACTCAGCGCAACTGGGAGGCAGTGGCTCGCTGTCTGCCCCTTCAGCTAATAGATTCTTCGGCGTTTCAGCTCTTAGAGGGCGGCCCCAAGGCGCGGCGGCGCTTCTTGGACTGGGGCGTGTTCCACGTGGAACATTCCTTCATCGCGGCGTGGCGAGATTCCCGCAAAGCGCTGGCGAATCGCAATGCCCTCTTGAAGCAGCCGAGGTTAGACTCGGGTCAGCTCGAGGCCTGGGATAGCGAACTCGTTTCCGCCGCTGGCAAGGTCGATAAGCTGAGGGCGGAAACGATGGAACGATTCCTGCCCTTATTCTCTGAAGTCTATGCCCAGCTCGAGGGTGTCTATCAGGACGAGCTAAAGATTACCTATGAACGAGGTTGGGCGGACGGCGTAGCGCTTGCGGATGAGCTGCGTAGGCTTAGGGATGTGGATCGCCGTTATGGATCTACTCAGGCGGGTCCCCAGCGTGCAGATATCAGCGTGCGCCTGAACCGTGGCCCTGCTGTTGATATCCTGTCCCGAGGACAGCAGAAGATTCTGGTGAGCGCGCTTAAGATCGCACAAGGCCGCCTGCTCTCGGAAACACTGGGTTCTCACTGCCTCTACCTAATCGACGATTTGCCCGCCGAACTCGACCCCGAAAATCGCGCAAAAGTGTTCTCCGCCCTGCTCTCTTTAGACACCCAGCTCTTCGTTAGCTGCGTCGAATTAGAAAGCCTCTACACTGCCTCCAGCCAAGCCTTATTCGAGGCTCTGGAAGACGCCGAAAAGGCGCAGTTCCACGTGGAACATGGTAGAATAAGGACTTGATTTATCGGCTTTTTGTCCGATAACACTAGGTAGATGAACCACCCTGGGAAGAGCCCTGGAGAGCGAGCATGAGCGACGATACCAACACCCCTAGCAACGACGAATCTAATAGCGAGTATAACTCCGATAGTATTAAGGTTCTCAAAGGCTTAGACGCCGTTCGCAAGCGCCCTGGAATGTATATCGGTGATACTGACGACGGCACCGGCCTCCACCATATGGTTTTCGAGCTCGTCGACAATTCGATAGACGAGGCTCTAGCGGGCCACTGCGACGAAATCAGGGTCGTTATTCACGTTGGTGAGACCGTCAGTGTCTCGGACAACGGCCGTGGCATCCCAACGGAGATGCACAGCGAAGGCGTCTCCGCGGCAGAAGTGATCATGACGGTGCTCCACGCAGGCGGCAAATTCGACGATAACAGCTATAAGGTATCGGGCGGACTCCACGGCGTGGGGGTTTCTGTGGTGAATGCTCTCTCCGAGGAGCTCAAGCTCACTATCCGCCGCGAAGGCAAGCTATGGGAGCAGAACTACGTTCACGGCGTTCCGCAGGCTCCCCTCGCGGTCATTGGTGAAACCAGCACTTCGGGCACAGAGTGTCACTTCAAGCCCTCTGCCGAGACCTTTAGCAGCGTCGAGTTTCACTACGACATTCTCGCCAAGAAGCTACGGGAACTCGCTTTCCTCAATGCCGGCGTCTCTATTCGTCTAATCGACGAGCGCAGCGCGAAAGAAGAGCATTTCAAATACGAAGGCGGTGTTCAGGCCTTCGTAGAGTACCTCAACAAGAACAAACCGGCGGTGAACAAGATCTTTCACTTCGCCCACGAGCGCCCAGAGGACGGGATTACTGTCGAGGTGGCTCTGCAGTGGAATGATTCCTATGCCGAGAACATCTTCCCCTACACCAATAATATCCCCCAAAAGGACGGCGGGACCCATCTCGCTGGCTTCCGTGCGGCGCTAACTCGCGTCTTGAAGAGCTATATCGACAAGGAAGTGGCCGCAAAGAAAGGCAAGGAAGTTACGACTTCAGGTGACGATGCGCGCGAAGGACTCACTGCGATTATCTCGGTGAAGGTTCCAGACCCCAAATTCTCCTCACAGACTAAAGATAAACTCGTGTCGTCGGAGGTCAAGTCTGTGGTAGAGCAGGAGATGGGTGCCAAATTTAGCGAGTATCTCCTGGAAAATCCCCAAGATGCGAAGCTAATTGTCGGTAAAATGCTCGATGCTGCCAGGGCGCGCGAGGCTGCTCGCAAGGCGCGGGAAATGACTCGTCGCAAAGGTGCACTCGATATCGCTGGCCTGCCGGGCAAGCTCGCAGACTGCCAAGAGAAAGACCCTTCATTGTCAGAAATCTACATAGTGGAGGGCGACTCGGCGGGTGGTTCGGCCAAGCAGGGCCGAAATCGCAAGAATCAGGCGATCCTGCCGCTCAAGGGCAAGATCCTCAACGTTGAGAAAGCTCGCTTCGACAAAATGCTGTCCTCAGCTGAGATCGGCACCCTCATCAAGGCGCTAGGTTGCGGCATTGGTAAAGACGAGTTTGCGCCGGAAAAGCTGCGCTATCACAGCATCATTATCATGACCGATGCGGATGTCGATGGATCTCATATCCGTACGCTACTTTTAACGTTCTTTTTCCGTCAAATGCGCGAACTTGTAGAAGGCGGACATATCTATATTGCCCAGCCTCCTCTGTATAAGATCCGTAAAGGCAAGCAAGAGCAGTACTTGAAGGACGAAGCTGAGCTTGCGGGCTATCAAACACAGGTTGCGCTCGAAGGGGCCTCGCTGCACGTCAACGCAGACGCTCCTGGCATCGCTGAGGATTCCCTGGAGACTTTGGTTAAGGGCTACCACGATGCCTATGCAATTATCGGCCGCCTGTCGCGGCTGTACCCCAACGAAGTCTTAGAGGCGATGATATTCAGCCCGCAGCTTGCAGTTGAAACCTTGCAGGATCAGGCGGCAATGACTGCCTGGATAGCAACGCTTGAAAGCAAGCTTAGTGAGCTCCACCCGGCTACGAGCACAACGATGACGCTCGCGCTGACTCACGACAGCGAGCGCAATCAGTATCTGCCAGAGGTTCGCCTGAGCCTACACGGCTTAGAGCGCAGCTTTGGGTTTAGCCTAGATTTCTTCAACTCAGGGGAATACCGCGCGTTGGTAACTCTTGGCACAACACTAGATGGGCTTATCGAAGAAGGTGCCTATGTGAAGCGCGGCGAGAAGACCAAAGCCGTTAGGGATTTTGCCGAGGCAATCGAATGGCTCACTCAAGATGCGATGAAGGGTCACTACCTGCAACGCTACAAGGGTCTTGGTGAGATGAATCCGGACCAGCTCTGGGACACCACGATGAACCCGGAGACAAGGCGCATGCTGCAGGTCACGATCGACGATGCTATTAACGCCGATCAGTTGTTCAACACGCTAATGGGCGATCAGGTTGATCCAAGGCGTGAGTTCATTGAAATGAATGCAATGGCCGCAGAGAATCTTGATATCTAAACTGTTCGTTTAATTATTCCGGTGTGGCTCTCTCGCCAGTCAAGCTAACAAGGCTCTAACAGCCGCAGCGAGATCGTCGAAGATCGGGGGCTCGATACCGCCTAGAAGCGATGGGTCCTGAGAAAGCCTTGATTGCGTCGCTTCGCCCTTGCCAGTTTTTACTAAGACCGGCTGGCAGCCAAAGGCGAGGGCCGCTTCGAGATCCCGTAGGCTGTCGCCGACGAATGGGGCTCCCTGAAAGTCGTCACCAAAAACCTCAGCCGCTTCTCGCAATAGCCCAACGCCTGGTTTGCGGCAGTCGCAGCCTTCGTCCGGCTTATGCGGACAGTAGAAAATGCCCTCGACTTTGCCCCCCGCCTCTTCCACGAGATCGCTGAGCTTGCCGTGCATTTGTGCGAGCGCATAGCTGTCGAAAAGGCCGCGACCTAGTCCCGACTGATTGGTGGCTACGACAACGCGCCAACCCGCCATGCTCGCTTGCGCGATGGCTTCTATACTCCCAGGTAGCGGAATCCATTCCTCAGCGGACTTAATAAAATCCGCTGAGTCATGGTTAATAACTCCGTCACGATCGAGTATCAGCGTGTTCAAAGCCTAGGCCGACAGGTAGGAAATATCGGCGGCGCGCAGGAAGCTGCGGCGCAGGCGAGCAAGCAGTGCTAGGCGATTGTCTCGCACTGCCGAGTCGTCGCTCATGACAAGTACGTCGTCGAAAAAGGTATCGACGGTTTGCCGCAGTGCAGCGAGAGCGGCGAGCCCTTGTTTGTAGTTACCCGCGGCGAACAGAGGCTCTACTTCCGCTTCCACCTCAAGCAGTTTTTCGTAAAGCGCTGACTCAGCGGCCTCGCTTAGCAGGGCTGCTGCGACCTCAGGCTCGCCATCGAGCGATTGTTTTGCAAGCAGATTGCCGACTCGCTTATTGGCTGCTGCGAGCGCCGCCGACTGCTCTAAGCCTTGAAAGTGAGCGACCGCCTGCACGCGCCTGTCGAAATCTACTGGACGTGTGGGTCGCAGGGCCATTACAGATTGGAACACACCCGGACTAATACCGCGGTCGCTGCTCCATGCCTGTAGCCGATCGAGCAGAAATTCAAGCGCCTGCTGTTTTACCGTATCGCTCTTATCCACCAGAGAATCATCGAGCGAGGCTAGGCCAGCAAATGCTTTGTCGATGCATTCTTTAAGGTCTAGATCTAGCTGCTTCTCGATCATAATTCGCAATAGGCCGATTGCTGCGCGGCGCAGTGCAAAGGGGTCTTTCGAGCCGGTGGGCGGCTGGCCTATGGCGAACAGTCCACACAGCGTGTCTAACTTTTCTGCTATGGCGAGCACCGCGCCGGTATTGGCCCGTGGCAGCTCATCACCGGCAAAGCGCGGACGATACTGATCATCAATCGCCTCGGCTACCTCGGGTGCCTCGCCGTCGTGCAGCGCATAGTAGCGACCCATGAGTCCCTGCAGGTCAGCGAATTCGCCCACCATATTGGTCATCAGATCGCATTTCGACAGCATCGCCGCCCGCTCACACAGCACCGGGTCGGCTCCGCAATCAGGCGCCAATGCCTTACTTAGTTTGGCGATGCGCACGGAGCGGTCATAGACAGTGCCAAGCTTGTCTTGAAAGACGATTTTCTTAAGCGCGTCTAAGTGGCTCTCAAGCGAGACCTGCTTATCGGTCTCGAAGAAGAAGCTTGCGTCCGCTAAGCGCGGACGAATCACACGCTCGTTACCCTCTATTACCTGAGCCGGATCCTTGCTGCGGATATTACTTACCGCAATAAACAGCGGCAGCAGTTTGCCGTGTTTGTCGACGCAGTAGAAAGTCTTCTGGTGCGACTTCATGGCAAGAATGAGCGCCTCGGCTGGAACTTCTAAGTAGTGCTCTTCGAATTTTCCGGTGAGGGCCACGGGAAATTCAACCAAGCTAGTAACTTCGGTAAGCAGCGCTTCATCAATCACGCTCGTCGCGTTTTGTTTCTTACCCTCTTCGATCACGAGTTCGCGAATCATTTCGCGGCGCCTGTCGAACTGAGGAATCACATGCCCTTCGGTTTCCAACTGCTGGGCATAGTCCGCAGGTGCTGTCAGCGTGATTGCGTCGCTTGTGTGAAAGCGGTGGCCTCGCGTCTCGCGACCCGGGCGAACGCCGAAGAACTCGCCGTCAATAATCTCATCGCCAAACAGCTGCACGACCCAATGCACCGGGCGTACGAACTCGGCGCGGGAATTACCCCAGCGCATTCTCTTCGGGATAGGCAGCTTGTCCAGCGCATCGGTAACCAGCGACGACAGCAGTGTCGCTGTTTGTTTGCCCGGCTGCGATGCCTGATAGAAGAGTTTTTCAACACCGTCTTTCTCGGCACGGCCTAGCGCTTCGAAGTCGACACCGCAGGACTTAGCGAAACCTAGCGCCGCTTGGGTAGGGTTGCCGTCGCCGTCGAAGCAGGCCTTAACCGCAGGGCCGAAACGCTCGATCTGTTTGTCAGACTGCGCTTCTTGGATGCTATCGACTCGCAGCGCCAAGCGCCTTGGCGTAGCAAAGCTTTCGGCGTCGCCATGGCCTAGCTCGAGACGCTTAAGTCCGGCGAGAATTTCACCGGAGAAAGCCCTCGACAAACTCGCCAGTGCCTTGGGTGGCAGTTCCTCGGTACCGATCTCGATAAGGTAGTCGCGCGTGCTCATGCGGCCACCTCCTTTTTCTTCTTACTAGACTGGCTGGTCGCGAATGCTTCTTTGAAATCCTCAGCGATGAGAGGAAAGCCGAGTGCTTCACGGGTAGCGTAATAGGTCTCAGCTACGAGGCGCGAGAGCGTACGTACGCGTAAGATAAAGCGCTGGCGTTCGGTCACCGAGATCGCGTGGCGGGCATCCAAGAGATTGAAGTAGTGTGACGCCTTGAGCACCTGCTCGTAGGCGGGCAGCGCGAGTTTGCTCTCGATGAGTTGCTGACACTGCTTTTCGCAGTCGTCGAAATAGCCAAACAGAAGCTCGGTCGCGGCGTGTTCGAAGTTGTAGGCAGACTGCTCTACTTCGTTCTGCTTAAACACGTCGCCGTAAGTCACTTTGCCATTAGGTCCGTCGGTCCACACGATGTCATAGATGCTATCGACGCCCTGCAGGTACATAGCAATGCGCTCGATGCCATAGGTGATCTCGCCAGTAACCGGGTAGCATTCCAGCCCCCCAACCTGCTGGAAATAGGTGAACTGGGTGACCTCCATGCCGTTCAACCAGACTTCCCAGCCCAGCCCCCAAGCGCCGAGGGTGGGAGATTCCCAGTTGTCTTCCACGAAGCGAATATCGTGGATCGACATATCGATACCCAAGCTCTCTAAAGACTTGAGATAAAGCTCCTGGATATTCGCCGGCGACGGTTTTAACACCACTTGAAACTGATAATAGTGCTGCAGTCGATTGGGGTTCTCGCCATAGCGGCCGTCGGTGGGTCGGCGGCACGGCTGAACGTAGGCAGCGCTCCAAGATTCCGGTCCTATTGAGCGCAGAAACGTGGCTGGATGAAAGGTGCCCGCACCGACTTCCATGTCCAGAGGCTGGAGGACAACACAGCCCTGCTCGGCCCAGAACTGCTGAAGAGCGAAGATGAGCCCTTGGAAGGTGTTCAGATCGGATGCTTTATTCACGTTTATGCCTTGCTGCCAGTGACTTAGAGGGCGGCAATTATCCTCGATTCGACCTGAGTTATCCACCGCGCAGCCTCGTGCCTAGTCGCTGCGAACGCAAAGCCTGCGCAATTTTTGGCCGCTAGACTATACTTAGCTTTCCTAAGTATCGCGCAGTGAGAATCCGGCTATTTCAAGTTTAGACACAAACCCTGAGGTGAGCTTCAAGGATCGATTCAAGCACGGCCTTTTCCTCGGTTTTCTCAAGCTGACCTCGGTGCTGCCGCTGCGTGTGCTACACACTCTCGCCACAGGCTTAGGCGGCTTGTTCGCCGTAATCCCCAACCGCTCCGCCGCGACTACCCGGCGCAATATCGATGTGTGCTTTCCCCACTTAAGCCCCGCCGACCGCGAGGCCCTAGCTCGCCGCAGCCTAGTTGGGATGGTCTGCACGGCGCTGGAGATGGGCAAGGCTTGGCTGCTACCGGTGCAGCAGACACTAGATCTGGTTACTGAGGCTGAGGGTCTGGAAGAGTTGAGGGCTGCGGCCGCCAAGGGCGATGGCGTCATACTGCTTGCCCCACACCTTGGTAACTGGGAGGTGTTCGGCTACTACGCCTGCGAAGGGCTCGCCTCGAACTTCATGTATCAGCCGCCTAAGAGCCCACCAATGGACGGGCTTCTGCGCTCGGTACGTGCGAAAAGCGGCGTGAAGTTAGCGCCAACTAATCGCAAAGGCGTAGCAATACTGCTAGGGGCCTTGCAGCGAGGAGAACTGGTGGGCGTGCTGCCAGATCAGGTGCCTGCCGATGAAGGCGGCGTTTTTGCGCCCTTTTTTGGCCAGAGCGCCTTTACTATGACTCTCACCAGCCGCCTGGCCCAGCGTGGTAAGCCTGCGGTGTTCTGTGGCTTTGCGCAGCGATTGCCTCAGGGTAAGGGCTTTAAAGCCGTGGTTAAGCGCGCCGACTCTGGGGTTTTCGATGCCGATCTCGAGGACTCTGCTTCAGCGATTAATCGCTGCGTAGAGAGCCTTGTAGAACAGGCGCCGGAACAGTATCAGTGGGAATACAAGCGCTTCCGCCGCCAGGCGGACAATAGCGAGTTCTACTAGCGCCGCCAGAACATCGGCGTGAACAGCACGAGCAGCGTGAATACTTCTAGCCGGCCAAGCAGCATGGCGAAGCTGAGTATCCATTTGGCGGCATCGTTAAGCCCGCCATAGGTCTGCGCCACGCTCGCGAGCCCCGGGCCCAGATTATTGATGCAGGCCCCCACCGCGCTGAAGGCCGTGACGATATCCAGACCCGTGGCCAGCAGCGCCAGCAGCATCAGCATGAAGGCCATGACATACACCGCGAAGAATCCCCACACCGCTTCAACGACCCGGTCGGGCACTGGGCTGCGCCCGAGCTTGATTGGAATTACCGCGTGGGGATGAATGAGTCGCTGTACCTCGCGGAAACCCTGTTTGAAGATAAGAAGGATGCGAATCACCTTCATCCCGCCTCCGGTAGAACCGGCGCAGGCTCCAATGATGGCCGCATACATCAGCACGTAGGGGAGAAACAGCGGCCATTCGTGGAAGTCGCCGGTCGCGAAGCCCGTGGTGGTCGCGAAGGAGACAACCTGAAAAAGACCTTTTACGAAGGTCTCCCCTACCGTGGGATAAACCTCGAAGGCGTTGAGCACGGCAACCGTGAGCACCGACACAACGAGCAAAATAAACCCATAGAACAAAAACTCGGGGTCGCGGAAGTAGTGATCGATTCGGCGCCGCTGCCACGCCGTGAAATGCAGCGCGAAATTGATGCCGGCGATAAACATGAAAACAATCGCGATGATTTCGATAGCCGTGCTGTTGAAAAAGCCTAGCGACGCATCGTGGGTCGAAAAGCCGCCGATCGCGATGGTTGAAAAGCTGTGAGTGATGGCGTCGAAGATCGACATGCCCGCAAGCCAATAGGCCGCGGCGCAGGCGAGCGTAAGGCTGAGGTAGAGATACCACAGCGCCTTCGCGGTCTCGGCCAAACGTGGTACCAATTTATTGTCCTTAACAGGACCCGGACTCTCGGCGCGGTAAAGCTGCATACCGCCGATGCCCAGCATCGGCAGCAGCGCCATGGCCAATACGATAATGCCCATGCCGCCGAGCCACTGTAGCTGCTGACGATAAAAAAGGATGGAGTGCGGGAGCTCATCGAGGCCGGAGATAACCGTGGCACCGGTTGTGGTTAAGCCTGACAAAGACTCAAACACCGCGTCGGTAATCGACAGATCGACAGCGGAGGAAAAAATAAACGGCAGACTTCCCGCCGAGCCAAGCACCGCCCAGAACAGCGTCACGATAAGGAAGCCGTCACGTGTGCCGAGATCTGTTTTGGCTCTATAAGTACTGAGCCACATGAATAGCCCAATGCCGAATACCGTGAAGAACGATTCCGCGAAGGGCGCGATCATGCCGTCGCTATAGAGCAGCGATACTGCCATGGCCGGCAGATTAGCTATCGCGCTGAACAGCATGAGCAGCATGCCGAGTATCTTTATGATCAGCGAATAGTGCATTAGAAGAAGCTAAGGCCCACGGCAAACAGGCGCTCTACTTCGGGGATGCGTTTGCGATTTACAAGGAAGAGAATGACGTGGTCTTCAGATTCAATCACTGTGGCATCGTGGGCAATTAGAACCTCGTCGCCGCGCACGATGGCGCCGATCGTCGTGCCTTCGGGCAGGTCGATATCTTCTATCGCCTTGCCGACCACGCGGGATGACGAGGCGTCGCCGTGGGCAATGGCTTCCATCGCCTCTGCCGCGCCACGTCTTAGCGAGTGCACCTGCACGACATCGCCGCGCCGCACATGCGTAAGCAGACTGCCAATCGTTGCCTGCTGAGGCGAAATCGCAATGTCGATCTCCCCGCCCTGCACAAGGTCTACATACGCCGAGTTATTGATAAGCGTCATGACCTTCTTTGCCCCCAAGCGCTTGGCGAGCAGCGACGACATGATGTTCGCCTCGTCATCGTTGGTGAGTGCGAGGAAGACATCGGTGTCGGCGATATTCTCTTCCAGAAGGAGTTCACGCTGTGACGCTTCGCCGTTAAGCACAATGGCTTTATCCAAGTTCTCGCTCAATACCTTGCAGCGTTCGGCGTCGCGCTCGATAACCTTCACCTGATAGTGAGACTCAATAGACTCAGCCAAGCGCAAACCAATATTGCCGCCGCCGGCGATCATAATGCGCTTATAGGGTTTGTCCATGCGCCGTAGTTCGCTCATGCAAGCGCGGATGTCTTTCTTAGCGGCAACAAAGAAAACCTCGTCGTCGGCTTCAATAACCGTAGACCCTTCCGGAATGATCGGTCTATCTTTGCGGAATATTGCCGCTACTCGCGTATCCACCGACGGCATATGCTGACGAATTAGCCTAATTTCCTGTCCCACCAAGGGACCGCCATAGAATGCCTTCACCGCGACAAGTTGGACTTTGCCCTCGGCGAAATCCAGAACCTGCAGGGAGCCGGGCAAGCGCAGCAGACGCGAGATTGCCTTCGAGACAATCAGCTCCGGCGAGATTACGACGTCCACGGCTATCCCGTTCTTACCCAGCAGCTGCTCACTTGTGAGATAGGAGCTCGCCCGAATACGGCAGATCTTCTTTGGCGTTTGGAACAGGGAGTAAGCGACGCGACAGGCGACCATATTCACCTCATCGCTTTCAGTCACCGCGATAATCATATCGGCGTCTTGGCCACCGGCTAGCTCCAAGATGTCAGGGTGCGAGGGCTGGCCGGGTATGACGCCAATATCGATGTGGTCTTTTAATTCCCGCAGGCGCTCCGGGTCGGCATCGACGATAGTGATGTCGTTGGCTTCGCCGGCAAGGGTTTCGGCGAGGGTGGCGCCAACTTGATTAGCACCTAGTATGATTATCTTCATGCGGACTGACTCGCAGGCGATGTTTTTCTGAGCAGAGCGAAGAAGAAGCCGTCGGGCCCCTTCGCATCGAGTGGAAGGAGCGCGCGGCCCAGACTGCGCCCGTCGCTTGCGAGGCATTCTACTCCCCATGGCCCTTCGATGCGCTCACTTTTCGCATCTGCCGTGGCGTTTAAGAATGCCTCTATTTGTTCGCTATTCTCAGCCGCGAGAACGCTGCAGGTCGTGTAAAGTAGCAGACCGCCTTCGGCTAGCGTTGGCCACAGAGCCTTCAACAAACTGCGTTGACTCTGCACACAACTCTCTACTTCGGCAGGCGTGCGCAGCACTTTGATATCGGGGTGACGCCGAATTACGCCGGTCGCACTGCAGGGCGCGTCTAGCAGCAGCCGGTCGACGGGCTCGCCATCCCACCAGACATTAGTGTCCTCAGCCTTGGCGGCGCAGAGCCGCACGCGACCCTCGGCGAAACCAAGCCGCTCTAGGTTTTCATCCACCCTATCAAGGCGCTTAGCGCTGGCGTCGATGGCAGTGACCGATCCGAGTTTGGGCTCGGCCTCAAGTATGGCGGCGGTTTTGCCCCCGGGGGCTGCGCAGGCGTCGACTAAATGCTGATCGGCGGCTAACTGTAAAAGCGACGGCACCAGCTGTGAAGCTTCGTCCTGCACGCTCACCCAACCGTCACGAAAATGGGGTAGTTCATCCACGTGGCAGGGCGACTTGAGCACAAGCGCCGTGGGAGCACACTGTCCGCGGGTCGCTGGTAAGCCTGCTTCGTGCAAAGCGCCAAGGTAGTCCGCAACGCTCACCCGCGACTGATTAACGCGAAGGGTCATAGGCGGACGCGCGTTATTGCCTGCACACAGCGCCTCGATAAGTGCCGGATACTGCGACTCCAGCGATGCATAAAGCCACTCGGGGTGCGCGTGGGAGGCAGCGCTCGCGGTACTGCTTAGCTCGGCTTCTAAGGTGTCTTTTTGCCGCAGATAGTTGCGCAGCACCGCATTGACAAGCGCCGCGGCCCAGGGCTTTTTCATCCCGCGGCTCGCCTCTACGCTTTCATTAATAACCGCGTAGTCAGCAATATCGAGTTCGCGCAGCTGATATAGCCCAAGGATCAGCAGGCAGCGCACATCGCCGTCTTTTTTCTTCAGCGGTTTGCTTAGTAGTTTCGCAAGCAGGGTGTCGAGCGCCGGATACCAGCGGCAGGCGCCAAAACACAGTTCCTGCAAAAGCGGGAAGTCGGGACGTTCTCGGTAGTCGTCTAGCAAATTGCTCAGCGACCCGCTGCTTCCGCCCTGAAGACTATGCAATACCTTGGCGGCAACGGCGCGTGAGCTTTTGGCAGCCATTTAGCCGACCTCGGCTGGGGGCGCTGTGAACACTTGCCCCGCGGCGAAGGTCTCAGGTTTCGCATTGCAGACAGCGCTCACATCCATTGCCGCCTTGCCGGCGAGCTGAACGCGACTTGTACGAAGGCGGGTCCCATCGCCGCAGGCCACGGTAAAACTTTGCTTATCTGAATCGATTATTTCACCAAACCCACAGGGACCAGCCACTTCAGCCGGCCCAAGGGCTTCGGTTTCCAGAAACCGCAGACGCTCGCCATTGAGCAAAGCGAAGGCGGGATTGCGGCCTATACTCGCTCTAACCTGCAGATCGAGCGCCGACGCGGGCTGGGAAAAATCGAGCAGCGCCTCGGCCTTGTCGATTTTCGCGGCATAGGTGCTAAGGCTGTCGTCTTGAGACTCAGCATTCGCGAGCAGAGTCTCAAGCTGCGTCAATGCGCTCACTAGGGCCTGGGTGCCGCCCGCGGTGAGTTTGTCTTCTAAACTGATGCGGGTTTCCCGCGGCTCTATGGCCACCTCGGCTTTTATTAGCATTGGGCCGGTGTCTAGCCCTGCCTCCATTTGCATAATCGTGACGCCCGAGGTTTGATCTCCCGCCAGCAACGCCCGCTCAATCGGGGCTGCCCCGCGCCAGCGCGGTAGTAAGGAGGCATGCACATTGATGCAGCCAAGCCGGGGGGTGTCTAAGATCGCCTGCGGCAGAATCAGGCCGTAGGCGACTACAACGAGCACGTCGCACTCGAGGCTCGCGAGCTCGCTCTGCGCTTCTTCGCTTCGCAGAGACA
>Ga0209555_10002172_pt1 | contig 14025 bp, 10 predicted proteins | sample SaaInl85LU_5_DNA_FD_184643 | JGI IMG/M metagenome (GOLD analysis project Ga0209555, IMG submission 184643) | Marine microbial communities from expanding oxygen minimum zones in the Saanich Inlet - ESP_85LU_5_DNA (SPAdes) (version 2) | ecosystem: Environmental > Aquatic > Marine > Intertidal... | reverse complement strand
TACCAAAAAAAAATATAATGGAAGGCTAAAAAGGGAGTCTGTATAAAAATTAAAGACAGGTCAGTAGTATTGAAGGTGTTTATTGTGAGTATAAAAGAAAAGAACATAAACATATCACTTATACGAGAGAAGACGAAAGTTTTAAGCGCAGCTTTTATTGTATATATTCGAGTAGAGTAGAAGTTAACCAATAAAAACGAGAATAAACCAATACACTCTCAAGAAAATAGAATTAAAAAATAGTCGTAGCAGTAAAATAAAAACACCACACTAGTCGCAAAAAGATTTAATAAGTAGAGAAGCCTGTTGATAAAAGCCTCTCTATACATATACTCAACACCGAAATATAATGCGAACATAGTTAGGGTTAAAACTAACGAAGAGGATATTAAAGCTAAACTGTCGATACAAAACACAAAATGAGAATCGATTAAGTCTATACAAAAAAATCATCGACCAAAATCAACATAGGTTGAGTAACCACCAATTAAAACATTGTACAACTCCACTAACGATAGGAGGAGTACAAAAGAGAAAACCATAAGTGAGCCGTAGAAGGTGCCTACTGGACCTAGTCACCTTTTAAATAAGAAAATAAAAAGGCAATGGAAAATAAGAGCGAGTGGAGCGAATGCAAAAACGTTAAGAAGAAAACTCAAAAGCCGTAGTTATATAACTAGAACGACTGAACACTTAAGTAGGTCTTTAATAATTGTTTGTTGGGAAATAAAATCTATTAAGGAAAATAAGGACTTTGAAATTTAAAGGCTTATAGATGATATTATAGAATAAGTTAAAATCGTTTTTGAAAGAGGTATAAGAGTTACTTAACATAAACAGTATTAAAAATATAAAGGTATTATATATTTTTTTATGGAAAGGAAACTCTAAAACACTGATATGGTTCAGGAACCTAAATGTAGATGTTTTAAAGCCGTGCGTGTAGTTCGTAACCTTACCAAAACTTAACAAATAATCTAGATTTTTATAGGAGGAGTAGAAATGACCCTTATCAAAATTAATCGTTAAGGGGGAGTTGTTTGAGTACCTAAGCTTAAACTTAGTAGAGGCCCAGAAGCCTGATATAAAAAATTTGGAAATAAGTGGATTCAGCAAAAATACTAAATTCTTAAAGTTCAAGGAGTACGTTAAAAAAAAAACTACACCTTTTAGAAAAAGAAACATTTGTAGTATAGAGCTTCTCAGCACTACGCTTAAGTACTTACGTGTTTTAATTAAGGTCGGCATGGATTGAAAATTCTGTACTACAAAGCTTAAAATAAATTATACAATAAACCCCCTCTGGTGGATCTAAACCTTCCTATTAGTTTAATATTTGGGGATTTTACTTAAAATATAATTAATTGAGGGTTCCTGAGATAGAATACTGTAAAAAGTATCGATATACTAAAGAGCAGGTTTATAGTTACCGCAGAGTAGTCAAACATGTTTATAAAGAATCTGAACGCGTCTGTATTAGAGAATAGCCCCTGGGTAGAAATACCATTCTGGGCAAGACAAGAAAAAGATTGTATAGATGTTGTAGTGTCGGAAGTAGAAAAAAAGTTAAACAAGGACTCAACAATAACACCTGCCGAGCTGAAAAGGGTAGAATTCTCCACAGAGTTTATATTTAGGCTGTACCAACCGATTGAATCTAGTAAACTCAAAGTGTTGTAAGTAAGGAAAGAATACATTTCGGAGTTATAGGAGTTTGATAAAGTGAAAAGTATTAATAAATGCGTAACTGTAGAGTAATTAATTAATAGCCTTAAGCTTACTAAAGGTAGAACTATTAAAATACTTATGTCATAAAAAAAGTACATGTAAGAGAAGAGAAGTAAGTGAAAGTGCCCCAAATTAAAAAGTTTTAGGGAAAAAAACGCAAGTATGTATATGATAGTTAGTTTTATAGAAAAAAGTTGAAAGTTATTAAACATGTTTATAAGAAAAATTTTTCATAAAAGATCGTTTATTATATAAATAAAAGCTAAACTAGATTGTAAGTAAATTAAGCCGTATAATAAGAAACGAAAATCAGTACCAGACGAACCGTATGAATACAATTTCATGTTCTTGCGGTTTAGGTTATTAAAGATAAGTAAAGAATTTTTAAATTGTTTAGTAAGGAATAGGCATGTTTTTAACAAAAAAAGAGACATAAGCGTTAGTAGCAGGAGGTATGTATGGTCTGAATTTGCAAATCAATCTATTCGAGTTCCAAAGTTATGTGAAACTAGGCCAAAATTCAACTGTATTAAAAAATAAACCGATAAATAAAACAAAGATAAGGCTTTGAGGGAGTTTAATAATCAATACAACCTATTCAAAGACTTAGGGGTATGTATTACGTATAAATACGAGTACGTAATTACTAGCCCAAAGACTTCGGAAGGATCTCAATTTCACCAACCACCTCAGGAACCCTCCTGTAAGGCCCACCATGCACCCAAAAAGAGGGTAAAAAAGAGTAGTATGAGTCATAGGGAAGACTTACGTATTGATAATATTAGGGTAGTTAGATGAAAATTGGATTTATTAAAAAAAACACGTTTTAGGCCTAAGAAATATAGTAGAACATTTAAGGACCCGACGTAGAATAAAAATGGATGATACTTATTAATACTATTTGTTAGTAGTTTATTGGAGTTAGACCCGTAAATATTTACGGTGCTTAAATATACATTTAAATGTCAGTAGGTTAAGTTACTTATTACTAGTAAACTTAATAAGACCGTGGTTACTACTACAAGACTCTTATCAGACCCTAACCTACTACAAGATACCATAATAATAAAAAGGTAGGTAAAGACAAAAATATATAGGTAAGAAAAGTTGGTTCATAGAATATAATAAGTGTTAGTGAAGAAATCATTAGTGTAGCTTCTGGAAAAAAAATCTACCTGGTAAGAGTTTAAGTTATGAAGATCCGACAACCCCAAAACTAGAGTAAGGCACAGGATTAGGATAAGAGAGGTTATTAGTAGGTTTAAAAAATTAAGTGTCACCAAACCTTGTCGGTTTTATAATTTCTTAAAGAAAGTGTGTATATTAGCTAGGTGGTCAGTGCTTGGTACTGATGATAATTTTACGTCATAGACCTCTAAATAACTCAATGAAAGTCTGTTCAGTGGCATAGGTAAGTAATTAATGAGTACTCCATTATTAAGAATACTATTGTAGAAAAAAGAGTCATGTTGTGCTAAAAACAGAGGAGGTAATAATGAAAACAAGTTGAGGGAAAGTCAACCACCTGCAAAGAATATTATAAAGTGTATAGCTGATATAACAACATGTAAATATTCACACAAGAATATTAAAAGTAACATAGGACCGTTGTATTCGGTAGAATAACCCGCAACAACTTCCGACTCAGTTTCGGCGTGATCAAACGGAGCTCTTTTCGACTCCAAAAATAAAACTACAACGAAACATGAGGCGACGGGGGCATATATAATTATATATCAGTAGGAGGATTGAGACAGGATAAAGTCGTGAAAATTAGCCGACTGAGAGCTAAAAACAAGTAATGAGTAAAGGACGGTAATAAATATATCCAGAGATATCATATGTACTAGACCTCTTATTGTACTAATTATTGCATAACGGGACTGACTCAGGAGCCCAAGAATAGAAAAAAAAATATTAGAGAGTAATATGAGAATGAGGTGATATAAAACCATCGAGTCGACCGAATCCACCAAAAACATAGAAGGTCCTCATATAAAATTTAATGAGAAAAGTAGTTGCGAGGCAAATAAGAGTGATAGAAAAATGGGAGCCATGACAGTTGCCGGCCTTGGAATTATAAAAATTTCTTTGGAAAGCATTTTGAAAAGGTCCGCTAGAATCTGAAAAGCACCGTTACGCCCCATAAGTGTAGGTCCCATACGGCGTTGAGCAAAGGCTAGTAATTTACGCTCTGTTAAAATAACAAACAGTGTTAATAATACAAGTAGAAAAGAGGATAAAAGTGCTAATTCGTGCAAAGACTAAAAAGGTCCGCCCTAAATAAGTAAAACTAAGGGTATTATACCGAACGTTATTAAAAAAACCGTGGTTATTACGAAGAGGGTTATATTTAACATTTCGGCTGCGTTGTTAGACTCAAACAAATTTAGGTTATGAGATAACCAAACAACATTATCAACGTATAATCTAACAACTGAGTCAAAAACTAGTCTCTCACTAAAGAGGAAGCCTGTGTATATGACAAAGCGCCTAACTCAGATATCTGCGGTTTTTTTTTGAAGGAAATCGAAAAGAAATCCGTCGTTCCAAATTAACTCATTCCGACTATAATAATTATGTACAAAAGAGAGTCTTACCAGAGCAAAATCCCAAAGTGAAGGACTTATTAGGTTTAAGTTTCGTATAGAAGTGCGGTTTAGTAAGTTTCACAACAAAAGTTATTGTATTAAATAACTTAATTACTGAGTTTGAGTTAATTGTAGTCTAATAACCTAAGTACGGTTAGTTAGATCGGCTACGGGTTGAACTATCAGATCGTAAACCTGTAGGCTTAGCTCTCCTAAGGAAAGTTTGACTGAATTGGAAAATATAATGGTCGAATAAGTCAAGGTGGTGTACAAATCAAGCCATATAAAGATAAACGTATTGGTACGAAAATTTAACTCAGGGATTTCCTACATAACCACCTTCAGGTTCGTAGTAGTAACGTCCACAAGGTAACATACTAGCGGTACAGTATAAAGACATGATAAATAAGATAAAAGCACTTGTTTGTAGGATAGAGTTTTGCATAGGTATAGTAGAGACGTACTTACTAAAAGTGTTGTAGAAGTTATAAAAAAGGGGGAGTGTGGCGAGTAATATAAAAAAGAGACCCATTCACATTAAACCCTCGTAGTGAGTAGGTGAAATAACTAAAATACCCATTAAAGGCCTAAAATACCAGTGGGGTGCAACTCCGTAGAAACGAATTTCGTCAAGTTCTGAAATATTTCAACGTTCGAAGAAAAAGTAATTTATGGTTGCTCCGTTGAAATGGTGTAAGAAGAAGTAAATAAAAACAAAAATGACTCAATATCAGGCATCTTGAATTTCTTTTAAAAAGGCATCGTAGAATCATGATATGTAAGAACCAGATCTATCTTCGTAAGTATTTTCACCACTATCGGTGTCTCAGGACTCGTGACAAAACATTACATGCATTTGAACTAGGTAGAGATAGTATCAAGGGGTGAAATAGTGTAATATCATTAAACGAGTGAGTTGATCGGTATTTAAGTGCTTATTTGTAAATATAATGTAATAAGTTTTATAAATATTGTTAAAAACTGATCAGAATATGTTAGCAATAATGGTTAAGGTTAAGTCACTTAAGTGAGAAGCACTTAAAGAAATACCTAAGGCTATTATATAGTTGAAGAAGAAGAAAGCGTAACCTCCTAATAATCAACCGTCTGACTCAGAAGTAACATAATTTTTTAGGTAGATTTTTTTGGTGATATGCATGTAGGACAAAACCATTAAAGAATCTACACCCCTAACATGCATATAGAAAACTTCGGCACCAAACCGTGTATCGTTAAACATTTCTTCTCTTAATTCAACAACTAAACCAGGCTCAGGGATATAATATCACCCTAAAAAGAAACCGGATAAAAGTTGCATCATTATACAGAGTAGTAGCATAAAACCTATAATAGAGGTAACGCTAGAAAAGGGTAGTAATAATCGATTAACATAAAAATTCATATAAGAGAAAATAGCGGACGAAAGTGAAACTAGGTTTCAGCTTCAATTACTTACAGCGTCAATATTTTGGAAACTAGGATTATATCCTCATAAAACTTTTCTAAAATTCCGGCCTTCTAACATTAGATATTGAAGTACTATTCTTGTCAATATAGAGCGTGCCTTTCATAATCAATATTTAAACTTACTAGTAGGACTGAAAAGAAAAGAATTAGTAATAACAAGTCGTATAAGCCGGTAAAGGTAAACCCTGAAACAAAAGGAAAGAGAAAAACTAATTCAATATCATAAAGTAGGAAGAAAACGCAGATCAGTAAAAACTGTATTGAAACTTTTATCGGTCTCTGAACTTGAGGTTTAAAACCACACTCGTAGAAATCTCTCCTAGACGCTTTCATCATTCCGAATCTTCTAAGAACATCTTTATAAGATAGAAAAGTTAAGACATTGTAAAGAACAGTCGTTAAGACTATAATAGATATAGTAATTAGAAATACCTCAAAATCACCCATTAGTTATTAATTAATTACCGGTTGACCTTTTAGAGGTTAGATAGTTATCTTCTTTGTAAGAAGAACCTACTGCATGAACCTCGAAAGTTATTAGATATGAAATGTAGAAGGCCAAACCTAGACGACCAGCCTCTTCAATAGTAAAGACAATAAAAAAGAAGAGTTTACCCCATAAGACGAAATATAAGTAGAACAGGTCATTTGAGAAGTCGTTCTCATCCTCTAACATAAACGACCTATCATCATTATTGTCTAGTGTAAAAAATAAGGTACCGTGTATAGTCAAAAAAAGTTCACTGAAATATTCATCGTCATCAAAATCACCAACGAATATATAATACGAGTCGAGGACATCTTCTATAGAATCGTAGACGTTCATACGAAAAAGTAGTATGTAGAATCTTAGGAGTAAGGATAGTGTACTTAAGAAGTCATTTGAGAATTGCTTAGCTGCAAAAACAACCGATCTACCTTCAGATACTGAAGCTTCTAGGAAAGCAAAATAATGTATTGAGTGTTTGTAGAATAGATAAAGAATTATTAATGTGAAAAAGTAAAAGAAACTAGTATCAACAAACTCAATAATTTCTTCTTGATCGTCATCAAATACCATTAAAGTAAATAGTCAGTAGAGCATAAAAAATATAATTGTTTGGAAAACAGCCTCTAACTGAATTCTTATTTCACGAGACACGGAAAAGAAGTAGTAGTATCAACGAGTAAATTGGGGCGATACTCCGTTTACTCATTTAAGCAGTAAACCGGTTAAGGTTATATAGGAAACAAACCAAGTATATAAAACAAAAAGCATAAGATAAACGGTACCCTCGGTTGAATAAAAGTTTAAGACATTGTTAAAAGAGTCGAAAACAGCTGTAGGTGTCATATTCACTGTTTTTTGTAAATAAAATGTATCTACGAACTCGTTTAGAACGAGTACAAGCTCAGGTGACAATAATAAGATATTACTAAACATATCCTGGTAATCTGACTGGAGTGAAGGTAGTGAGTTTAGGCTATAATTTAGAATATTAGTAACCATGTCGTTTAAAAGTGAGTGGTATAAAACTTGTGATTTATACAGGATATTTTGTAAAAGTATAATATCTAAATGTGTAACTTTTACGATTTGATCTGTTTGAAGGTGTTGATTTATAAAAGAAGACTGGAAGATAAAAGATACTAAAGACCAGTCAGCTGTAACTAAGTCTAGAACTTTCTCCCTATTCAAAGAATCGGATAATCAAGCTTGATCAGAAAACTTATAAGTAGACATTCATTGTATATCGTTAAATTTGTTGAAATCGTCCATTAAGAAAATTTAATAAAATATTCAAACTTGAAATCCCATGACCCCAGTAAATGTATTGACTGTAGTCTTTGTGTGGTCTACTCGGAGACTTAGCTCCGAATGGGAGGTTTTCCCTACCCTATAGAGTATTGACCTTTTACGAGAATTTCCGGCGACACTTATCTTACCTTTTAATTTTATTTTTAAGCCTTTAACTTTGAGGTCGCTAAAGACGTGGGAAAAGTGAGATATCATCAGATACTTCAAAAAACGGAATATAGACCTTGTTCTCCAGAAAGATATCCTAAGTATTATAGCCTTGAGTCATGATGAAAATAGTTTTGAATCTCGTAAGGAGAAAGCTAAATGCATTATATGGAGCGCTTCCTCTAAAAAGAACTTATGGCCTAATGAACGTTCGTAAGATCTCATTCGAGGTAGTCAATACCTATATCTTGCTGCCCAGTCAAAGGTTACGCTTTGGTACATAAAGGGATAAAATTGTATGATTACCGGAGACCCTGTTGAGTGTTCTAGAAACCTAATCAATGTATTATGGTATATAGGGATAACATTCTCCGAAAAAGAACACATACTGTAATAGTCAAACGCTTTTTTCTTAAAAACTTTTCTGAAAGAGTTGCTCATTTTTAAGTTTGTAGAGTCTAGGGGGTTGTATGCCCCTACGTGAGGTAAGATTTCTGTCGAGTTTAGTTCCTTACCGAGAACTCTACTCCCTAAACCTCCTAATTTATAGAGTAGTGGATTGGATATACGAAGAGCGTAACTATAAAGTGAGGTGTTAGTTTCTACAGAGTTTTTTTTTGTAGAAGCCAAGTCATTTAATACTAAAGACTTGGGAATGTAATCGGTATAGCTTAGATCCTCACAATTTTGGTGGTTATAGTTTATAAGATTGATATTATTATCAATTAAAGTCCGAGACCTTAGGGATGACTTTAGTTTAAACCTTAAACTATTAAATTTACGTTTTTTAACCCTTGTTTTAAGTCTTAGGTACGACTTACGTGTGTTGAATTTATAACCCCCCGCTTGTCTATAATTAAGTTTGTTAAGTTTAGGTCTGAAAGTAAAGCTTCGGATGTTGGCTAGAAAAGTAGTACTTTGTATAGAAGATCTTTTAGACCACGTAAACTTAAGTAACTTTTTAAAAGTCCCGTTAATAGCTTTTAATCCGGGTGTATTCAACTCCCGGCTTACAGTTCTAAGGCCTGAACAAACACTAAATAGATTATATTTTATATTTTTATGAAACCTACTATAAATAGATCTTACGTTTTGCTTTAGGCGGCCAATCATATACGGGTTAGATACGTGAGAAGGTTTAAAACTGGTTGAGGTTGGTGAAAACAGGTACGTATCCAGGGAAGAGAAATAGGGTATTTTAGAGAAACTAAATCTGGTCTTGGTGCGGAAGGGGACCACAGATAAGTTCGTAATAAAAGTTGAGAGGAGTGAATAATCTTTTATTGTTTGGTTAGTTTTTAGTAAGGGGAGAGAAACTTCTAAGTTACGTACGTTAAATTTAGGTAAAGTAATAGACTCTTTTAATGATTTTTTAGAGCCCGGTAGGTGTATAAAAGAGTTATACAGGTTCCCACTAGATGCTTGGAGGTTTTTAGATAAGTTAAGGCTAGCACTGTACAAATTGCCCGTACAGCAGGTGTTTTCAAGCCCGTACCTGTACATATAAGGTAAACTTACAAATGTCGAGGTATTGATTAAACTCAATAAAGTTGACTTTTTTCACTGGAAAGTTGCTTTTCTTGAGCTTGATCTAGACTCGTTAACTAATAAGGGGTTGTTTTTCGTAAAAAATTGAATATGTCTGCTTTTACTAGCAGCGGCTTTTAAACTTTTTAGTGTTAAGGATCTGCCCCTCTTCAGCTTTAAAAAACTTTGACTATTGGTTGGTACTGATACAGGAGCTTTAATACAAGGATAGCAGGAATCGAACCCACGCAAACGGTTTTGAAGACCGTTGTTCTACCATTAAACTATATCCCTTTAGTTATATATTATTAGTTTACGTAAAACAATGTTGCCTTACTAGAAATACTAGACTTTAACTAGCCATGGTTAATTATTCAAAATTATTAAAACTAGTAAGTACTTAGTCTAGAAAAAGTGACTAAGAACAATGTTACGTAAATTAACTTAGTTTATTTAAAAGCTAAGGGGGTTTCGCTCACCGCTACTCCCCCCGTCTCAGTTGATTGGTATTTAGTAGCTAGTAAGATGTTTCTCTTCACTACGTCAATGATATTAGTTTTACTCTTCCACGCCAACGGCTTTCGCCTTAAACTGCTCCGAGTAAATATCGGCGTTGACAGCCGTTAAACACTTAGTATCAAGGCATCCCCTTAATGCTCCGTTGATCTTACCTTATATTAACAAACATCATTTAAAGCTTGATAGTATAATATTTAAAAAAAATTTATGTACTCCAACAACAGGTTCCCCTACCATTACCTTGTTTCAACTTCGCTCAAATTACCATGCCCTCCTTAACTCTCGATATACACTATGGTTTAGGTATTTTAAGATAGAATACCCACACCCTATCATACAAAGCTTTATAAGTTAGGCTTTAAGGATTAACTATCTCTAAGTAGTCGACGTTAACACTCTAGACTTAACACTCTATATGATCTAGGTAAGACGACAAATGTCCAGCCGACACAATTCTTCGAGCGTGATGGGCGGTGTGTGCAAAGTTTGACAGATCATTCACCGCGACGTACTAATTCGCGATTACTAACGATTCCGACTTCATGTAAATGAGTTACAATTTACAATCCGAACTTAGACGATTTTTAAAGATTTGCTTTGCTTTTCAGCTTAGCCTCTCATTGTTTCCGCCTTTGTAGCGCATGTGAAGCCCAGCATATATAGACCATAATGACTTGACTTCTCCTCCTCTTCCCCAAAGTCGGTTATTTAACCCCGCCTAAAATTACAAGTTAACCGAACTGATCGGTAAAGCTACATAAAAAGATAGGGGATAAATTTTGATTACCAACCGTGTCATTTAGTAAACTCTCTACAACCTTAATTAAGCCTTACTCTAACAACAAAGCTATAGTAAAGTAGCCTTTAACAAGAGTAGTAGGTGTGTAATTACCATGAAGGTTTCGTTCGTTGGGTAAATGAATATAACATTCTACAACACGAGCTGACGACAGCCATGCAGTACCAATTCAAGTTTTTACGATATAAACCCTTAGATTATACACTAAAAACATGCAATACGCTGGTAAGATTAGGCGCGGATTATCGAATTAATCCACACGCTCCACCGTTCAAACAAACTCCCGCCAATCTCTTTAAGTTTAACCTTTGCAGCTTTACTCCCCAAGCGAGGCATTTAAGCGTTAACGTTCACACAGGTTAAAAGTTTACCTACATGAAATGCCCATTGATTCACGGTACGAACTACTAGGGTCTCCAATCCTATTCGATACTCGTACTTAAATGGTTCGACGTCAGATAATAATAGAGAACAGCCGAGGCTTTTGAAGATCCCTAACAACCTTGTAATATTTCATCTCTAGGGTGTAGGTACCGTCAACTTCTTATTATCTCCAGTACTAAGGTTTTGTAAGTAAGTTTAATAACTTTTTGGTTTAACTTACAACTTCTTAAACAGTCTAGCCATACTTTACGCTCAGTAAAGGCTAGTAACGCTCCCCCGTCAAGGTATTACCGCAGCTGCTGGCACCTTTTTAGCCCGGGATTCTAACAAGGATAATGTCATTAATTCTTGCCTTGCGGACAGACTTTACAACTATCGTAGTCTTCACGACCCTAAAAGGTCTATCATCTTACGCGAAGTGCTGGTTCAAACTTATAGTTCATTGACCAATATTCTCCACTGCTGCCAACGGTGGGATGTTTTTCAGCTCCCATGTGACTGGACAATCTCACAACCCAGCTAGAGGTAGTCGACTCGGACTTGACTATAACAAAATAATGCGCCGAAAATCCACCTCAACGCCTCGTTACCATAAAGCGTTCATACTTTTAAAAACAGGGTATTTAATCTCGAGAAGAACTTATTAAAATACCAAGTAGTAGCGTTAAACTTACCTAACTAAACTGAAATATACTACTTAGAATTCAGTTTAACTCAAACAGTAACTTTAAACTTCTTTGGGATGACAAACTGTTTAATAAATAATTTGCCTTGGAACCTAAGCTACTCTGTTAACTATTTACTATTACTGTAATCTTTATGAAAAACGTTAGCGTATTACTCACCCTTACACTATTAAGTTTTAGTTAGTTTATTCAAAACTTAATCCAATTCGCATGTGTCAAGACACCGCGCACGCGTTCACTTCGAGCCACAGTCAAACTCATAAAAAATAATATTAGTATAATCCACTACAACTTTAAGTATTTAACTATTAATCAAGTACGTTATTACTCTTAACTAAGCGTTTCATTATTCTACGTTTGAGCCTACCACGTAACCTCTTCTTCTGATACGTATAACTCTTATTGTTAAAGAAAATAAAGTTAGTTATGTTAAAGTCGGTTTTTATAGTGTTCTCAAGAACAGTTGTGTTCAAGAAGGGGTGTTTATAAGGTGCTATGACGGGAGAAAATAACGTCGATAAGATTTCTTGGAGGTATAGGGGTTTTCTTTTAACATAAACGAGTAGGTTTGTAAAGGAAGCGTATATCAAGACCTTACGTATAAACGATGAGCTTAGTAAATAAAGAGCTTTGCTCCGTATGAATGATCGGCTTTTTAAAAACTTACGGGAGAACAGCCCTAGTGAGGAGAACACAAAAGTTCGCATTTTAAACGACGATATGGAAGGGAAAAAATTTCGGCGTCTATAATTAAGCACAACAACATCATTTGAAAGGGAGTCCGGAGTTATATAATTATCGACAAAATTTAAAAATGAAAATATGCGAACCATAAGCTTAGTGATTAAATACTTATGAATTTTTAAAAGTTCTAATAACCCTACCAGATCAATTCAATTACCCATATTGGGCTTATTCTGAACGGGTAAATCCGTGTGATTACGTTTACGTAAGCCACTTAAGGCCTTAAGACTATTATATAGATTAAAATAAGATTCCTGAGTCTTTAAGTTTTGGGGGGAGTTTTTAAGTAAGTGGGTTTTGGGGTTTGAATGATTAAATCTATACGACTTAGTTAGGGGTGTAGTTTTAAAAGGTATGCCTTGAGTATACCTAAAATTTTTAGAACCTTTAATTAATCTGTACACTAAACTCGAGTTGTTTATATTGAGTTGTTTAGTTGGTTTTAGTTTAGGTGCTGATAACAAATATATCTGAGAAAGGTTGGATTCGAACCAACGTGAGTATTACTAACAGATTTACAGTCTGCCGCCTTCGACCACTCAGCCACTTCCCCAAGTAAAAAACTTTGTATGAAGATACTAAATAAACGAAGTTATTATAACCAGCAATAGGATAAGGTTTACACATATGAAGTTTATACGTTTGCGTAGGACGTATAAAACAGGTGTAGGAATAGAGCAATATATCAAGTGCCTAAACTGATTTTTAAAAACAGATACCAAGTATAGGTAGGTTACTAAACAAAGAGGTAATTATCGACGGTTTTGTACCCAGAGGTTATGTCTTGTTTCACCACTGTATCTTTTAAGGAGTCGTATACAAACTCCGAGAATCCGATTGTTGGTACAGACTTGCGGAAAGGACTTGAGTTATCTCCGTACTGCAGCATTAAGTTTCTTAGGTCTTTCTTTCCTGAAAAGGCTATGCCGTGCAGCTCACCCGCCTCCCTTTCTAATCAATTAGCGGCGAAAAAAAGCTCGGACACAGAATCTGCAGATGAATTAAAAGTTATATTTCTCGACTTTATAAGTTGAGTGTAATTGTGTATAAAAAGAAAAAACCTGTTCTGCGACAATAGAGAGTGAAAATTATAGACAAGTACCGGCTTGTTCTCAGTTAAACTTTTCACAGCCTTAGCGTCTCTATGTAGAGTTTTTGGTTTTAGACTCGTTTGGGGTATTTCGTACGAAAAGATATCACATAGTTGGGTCTGACTCAACGGTGTACTAAACTTCATGTGGATAGATGTGTACATTAAGGCTTCGTTCGGTATTAATATATTTGAAGTTCTGGATCTTTGACTTAAATTGTCTACAAATGAGTAGCTTCCGGTATGAAGGAACACGTAAGAAAAATATAGCTTAAAATTAAGAAACATGTGTTTTAGATTGGACTCGAACCAACGACCCCAAAGTTTTCAGCCTTGTGCTCTACCAACTGAGCTACTAAAACTAAATACCCAAACAAAACTATACTTTTAGATTTCTACGGAAAAGTATATTGGAAATAAAATTAATCTAAATTTTACAAAATAGTACGTAAATACATTTTATTTATTGTAAACAATATGTATATAACTACATGTAAACAATATGTATATAACTACATGTAAACAATATGTATATAACTACATGT
>Ga0209555_10002167_pt1 | contig 14038 bp, 26 predicted proteins | sample SaaInl85LU_5_DNA_FD_184643 | JGI IMG/M metagenome (GOLD analysis project Ga0209555, IMG submission 184643) | Marine microbial communities from expanding oxygen minimum zones in the Saanich Inlet - ESP_85LU_5_DNA (SPAdes) (version 2) | ecosystem: Environmental > Aquatic > Marine > Intertidal... | reverse complement strand
TAGGAATCGGCACGACTTCGCCTAACCATAAATTAACTATTGATGAAGGAACTGGAATTTCTTATGTCTTGTCTGCTAGAAATACCAATGATAATTTACAGATAAAATTAGGAACAACAACTGGCGGATACGCAAACATACAGGCTTCAACAGTAAACACCAATTCACCATACAATATATCTATTCAGGCTGATGGAGGCAACGTAGGAATCGGCACAACTTCGCCTGCTGCTAAACTAGAAATAAACCAACCTAATCACAACCAAGACACGGCAGGTTACGCAAATAGCACTATACTTTGGAGATTAAGAAACGAAACAGTAAGTAGTATTCCAACAGGTAGATTAAATCTTTATAGTAATGGTAGTTCTACAATACAATTAGAAGGGTCGCCTAGCAGAACAACATATTTCAATGCAGGCAACGTAGGAATCGGCACAACTTCGCCTTCGCAAAAGCTTCACGTTGACGGTGTTATGCGATGGGGTAGCAGTTCTTATTACGCTTATTCAGGAGTAGATGGTGGTGGATTATATATAGAACAGGTAGATAATAACACAGGAAGGGATAGAATAAGATTACAAACAAGAACTAACAATTCAGGAACATACACTTCTTTTCTTATTGATGCAGGAGATGATGTGTTTCAGTTTGCAAATGGTCATCTAAAATTAGATAGAGAATATGGTGTTACTCAACTTCATAACAATAAAGACTACAACAATATGGCAAGTGGTCTTGTGTGGAGAGAGTATAATGCTACAGGAACTTATGTACACGCTAATAGTTCAGAAACGCTATCTGACTATATTAAGTCTTACAACTTTACAGAACAAGGTATAACTTCTACGGTAGATGGATTTACAAGAAGTGACGATACCTATGCAGTAGAATTTTTGGGTTACTATTATGCTAATACAAGCGGAACATTTGAATTTAGTATATCGTCAGATGATTCAGGTGATATATTTATTGATGGTACTAGGGTAGGTTATTGGTATGGTGGTCACGGTGATAACGATTCTCCTACTGGTGGTACTTTAGGTTCAAATGGAGGTACAGTTCAAACGCCAGGTTCTATTTATCTAGTAAAAGGATTCCATAAATTATACGCTAGATTCCAAGAAGGTACTGGTGGTGATTCCGCTTCATTATGGCATAATATTAATGGTGGAGGATGGGCAAAGATATCTTCAGATAGATTATTCCATAAAGCAGAAGACTTATTCAGGGCTACTGGAAGCGGTAATGCTACCTTATACGGAACATTTACTGCTACTGCTGATATTGTTGCTTATTCAGATGAACGTATCAAGGATAATGTAGAAACCATTGACAATGCACTAGACAAGGTAAATCAACTTCGTGGTGTATCATTCAACAGAAAAGCAGATGGTAAGCAGTCTATTGGTGTTATAGCACAAGAAATAGAAAAGGTACTTCCTGAAGTGGTAACTGAAGATGATAAGGGGATTAAGGGTGTATCTTATGGTAATATCGTTGGTGTGCTTATTGAAGCAATCAAAGAACAACAGAAACAGATTGACGAACTAAAAGCAAGACTAGATGCTTGAAATACTTGATATTTTAATAGGGATAGGTTCAGGGGTTAGTTGGGCAATCGTTCCTTCTACTGGTTCGTTATCAATGCGAGGGTTGGCTAGAGAAAAGCAGTTTGATAGTTACTTATCATTATCTACGCCTTACACACCTATTAGTTTGCTTGACCTTGCAGAAACCTTTGTAAACTTTGATGGTACAAACACTAATGGTGTAAACTATCCTAATAGTAGTAAGCCACACGCAATGTCTGAATGGTATGGGTATGACCACGACTACGGATTATCTTGTTCTTCATTATACGCTAGAACGCTTGGTTATGCTACTACTTTAGGCGGTGACCCTTGTTCGCAGATTCAAAGAACTTATTATACCAACATTTCAAGTTGGACTAGTTCAACGCAATTATATCGCAATCAAGGCGGTAATTCTTGTGTGCCTGCTAACGCAGGGTTTTATTATGAAGATTCTAACGGTGGTATTGCACCAGTACGACAATGGAACGGAAGCGCATTTGTAGGAAATTACGGTTGCCCATAATGACAAAAATAGAACAGATATTTTGGGGTTGGGCGAAGTATAGTTTTATGACGCTAGGGTGGAAACCCAAGCCTGAACAATGGCATTTAGCAGAACAGAGGCTGTATATTTGTGATGACTGCCCACTTCGTGAGATGAACAAGTGCAAGGTGTGCGGATGTAACCTAGCAGCAAAGACTTTAGTTAAGGAGGCTAAATGCCCAAGAAATAAATGGTAAATAATAAATCAATAGATATGAATACTTACAAATTTAGAATCAACGCAGTAGATGCACACGTTAGCCAAGATGGGCTAGAGAATGTAGTCTACAATGTACATTGGTCTTACTTCGGTGAAGACGAGAATGGTAATGTTGCTAGTCAAATTGGCGTGCAGCACGTTCCTTATGTAGACCCTGAAAACTTCACTCCATTTGATGAACTTACTCAAGCAGATGTTATTGCTTGGATTGAACCAATGCTTAATGTAGCAGAGTTTCAAGCTAACCTAGATGCACAACTAGCAGAACTAGCTGCACCAACAAAGGTTACGCTACAAGTTCCTGAAACATTGTCAGAAGAACCAACTGTGGAATAATTTTCGTATATTAGTTCCCAAACTAGTTTATTATGTCTAAAATCACAGAAGAACAGCTTAAACAGCTACAAGAACAAGAAGGCAAGAAGAATGCTATCAAGCACGATATTGGTCTTCTAGAAACACAGAAGCACGCATTGCTTCACGCATTTGCTAACATCCAAGAGGAACAGGACAAGCTAAAAGTCCAACTGGAGGAGGAATACGGCAAGATTAACGTAAACCTTCAGGATGGAACCTATGAGGTGATACCTGAAGAGGTTGAAGAAGCAGAGTAACAGGAGGGGCATTAAGCCCCTCTTTTTTTATCATATCACCTTCCTTCTGTAAAGAAAATTTAGTTTTCTATACAAGTGTAGCATTTACTTGTCAAAACTGAACGAGGGTAATTATTTTGAATTTTGACACTAAAGAATGATAGTCAAAGTAGTTTGATTATCAAAAAGCGAGAAATATATTCACCAAATATCTATATAATCGGTGAACATAATCACCAAACTTTAAATTACAACAGATTCATAGTTTCTAGTTATCTATATATATGAATTTGCTATGGAACTAGATGCTAAACTATCGTTTTTCGCAGGTTGGCTATTTACAACCGTATCTACTATAACACTAATGGGATTTGTACAAGCTGCCCTAATGGGTCTTGTAGGTGGTTTCTTTGGTCTTTTAGGCAAGGAACTATTCTACTATATAAAAGGTGAAATAAAAAGCAGACTAGATGACGAGTCCAAAACTAAATGATGATAGCAGCTTATCCATTAACATTAAGTGGCTTATTCAGATAGTTATTGGAGTAGGTACTGCTGTTTACTTGTATTTTGGATTAGAGGGTAGAATAACAGATAACGAGGATGAATTAAAAAGCCTTCGTTATAATCAGAACACCTACATCTTCCCTGATATTAGGGTACTAGAGAATGAGGTGATAGACTTTAAGCTAGAGCGTGAGAGAATAAGAAAAGATATAGCAAGACTAAACGAGATCATACATGAGTGATAAGAAGAAGTTTAAGGATACTAAGGTAGGTAGGTTTCTAATGCAGAAGCTACCTGAGTTTGCAGGAGCAGCTATGTCTGGAGGTCCACTAGCTGCGTTGGGATCTTTAATAGATGGGGATGCTACGCTTACCCCAGATGACAAAGCACAACTACACAACGAACTTGTAGAGATGTACGAGCTAGAGGTAGAGGATCGTGATTCTGCACGTAAGCGAGAGGTTGAGATCGCAAAAACAGGACGTGTAGATTGGCTTTTTAACCTAACTGGTATTGTAGGACTAGGCGCGTTTGGTGTAATTATTTGGGCAATTATTGCCCTGGATATTCCAGAGCCTAACAAAGAACTCTTTTATCATCTGATCGGTATTATAGAGGGTGTATCATTATCGATCTTCGGTTATTACTTTGGTACATCAATGAAAGACAATAAATGAAGTTAACAGAAAACTTTAGTTTATCTGAGTTTAACAAGCATGAGTTTGATATACCTCAAAAGGTGTTAGATAATCTTAATATGCTTTCGGTTCAGCTAGAAATTATAAGGGCGCACTTCAATGCGCCCATACGTATCAATAGCGGTTATAGAAATTTAGAGTATAATCGTAATATTGGATCTAAAGATACTAGCCAACATATAAAAGGTACTGCGGCAGACATCGTTATTGAGGGGGTAACCCCTGACGAGGTTGCTGACGCGATCGAGTTTTTGATTATGGAGGGTATGTTAAAAGAGGGTGGTGTTGGTAGATATAACACTTTTACACACTACGATATTAGAGGTATTAGGGCGCGTTGGAATTATAAAACAATTTGAGCCTTACACTATCAGTAACTTTAAGAGCCGCTTGTTGCGGCTTTTTTTAGCTCTCATATAGAGTAGGCGAAGTTACTAGTTTTTTTTTACAATGTCAAGTTGTATAATTAAATATTAATCTATATATTTGTTATCAACCTTTCAGAGTAGAGGGGAGTGGGTTAAACTTTTTCGGATTCTGGTGTAGCCAAAACTCCCCAATACTTTTAGTATGAGTTCTATAAGCAAACAAGAGGAGATCGATACAGAGGGACTACGTGTCCTGAGATGGTCTATGTTTGATAGCCCAGACACCCCTGGTAGTGGTTATAGGTTCATGGAAAGGGAGCCAGTAGTGGCGCTTGATCGTGCCGCTCACTATCATAAATTTGTACCAAATGTCGTACTCGGATATACTTCTAAGCCTGTGGCTGATGACCTTCGCCTGGTTAGCGATAATTCTCATCGCGTTGGTAAAGCTATACGGATTAGATGCGTCGGACCTAAGAAGCGTCTTAAACTTATTCGCTCGCTTATGGAGCAGGGTGTACAGCGCTTTGCGGTCGATCGCGAAACTGTTTATTTTGATACTGATGATTTAAAGCCTCCTTCTTTTTATCTTTGGTAAGTTTTGTTTCTATGTTTAGATCAAGGGGCGCAAGCCCCTTTTTCGTCCGATATGTTAAAATTGTTAAAAAAATTGTTTAATTAAAATATGTTTAGTAGGTTTGGTAACAATAAAAGATTTTAAAGACGCTACAATGGTAAATGAATGGATTAACGCAGGTATCAACCCTATAACAGGTATTAAGGAGGATCGATACACCTTTCATAGTAATGGAAGAAAACAAACTAAAAAGCATGATTACGGATATATAATAGAAGCAGATATTTAATATGTATTCGTTAGTATCATACCTAGAGGCTCGTGTCGAAGCATTAGTAGACAATAGAGCAGAACTACAACTTGAGATCGAAAGATTACGTACCGTCGTATTTGAATTATGTTCAGATGATTGTACTCAAGAATATAAGGATCTTATGAAGCAACAGATCTTTTCAGACATAGACGAACTTTAATTTTAATTATATAAACATGGAATCATTAACATTTCAAGAGAGGCTTGTAAAAGTCCAATCAGAGCTTAAGGCTCCGAAGGGTCAATTCAATAGCTTTGGTAAGTATGCTTACCGTAGCTGTGAGGATATCCTAGAATCAGTAAAACCTGTATTAGCTAAGTATGGTTTAGCGTTAAAGCTAAGCGATTCAATCGAGGAGCTAGGCGGTGTGCTATTTGCTAATGCTCGTGCTACGGTATGGGACGCTGACGGAACCTCAGCAGAGGTGACCGCGCAGGCAGGTATCGACATAAGTAAGAAGGGTATGGATCTTTCACAGACATTTGGATCTGCTAGTAGCTACGCTAGAAAGTATGCATTGAATGGCTTATTTTTGATTGATGATACTAAGGATGCTGATGCTACTAATACACATGGAAAAACACAGGCTGCTAAAGCGCCTGCAAATAATTTAAAAGTACTGCCGTCAAAAGGTGAGATCTTTAATAAGGCTAAGACTCATATTAGTAACGGAGGGAGCATAGATGATATTCGTAAGAAATATCAAGTTACCAAGGAGGTAGAATCATTATTAAACAATTAATTTTTATTTATTATGGGAGCTTACATTGAAGTAAACCTGGATCTAGAAAAACTAGACAAAAGCAGAATCGTTAAAACAGAAAAAGGTACCTATTACAGGGCGCTTGTTAAGGTTGTAGATGAGTACAACTATGGCAAGAATGCCTATGTGATTACGTCGTATGACAAGGATAACCAGCCAGAGAAGCAGCATAAGATCGGTAACGGTCGCGTGGTGTGGACTGACGGTAGAATTGAGAAGGCAGTATCTGAGGATCAGCCACAGCAATCTGCTCCAGCAGCGGCGGACTTTCCGTTTTAATCAACTAAGTATAGATGGGGGCGAAAGCCCCCTTTTATGCTAAAACCAGTAAGCATGAAACATGATAATATCAAAGGAAGAACAGGAATTCAGGGATCGGTTGTTTGCAGAGAAACTTCTAGAGGATTGTTATATAGATCCGAGGAAGAACCTGGAACATCCACCAATAGCGTTAAGCTATGGAACTCACTCATACACCACTAAAGAAGGAGAGGTAGTGTACGATACACCTATAGGAACATACGGAAACTTTAGCTTTATACAGGCACCACCAAAACATAAAAAGACATTTTTAGTTACCTTATTGTCAGCGGCTTACATTGGAGGGTCTTCTGACAAGTTCATTGGCAAGTTGAAAGGTCACAGGGACGATCGTTGTATTATGCATTTTGATACAGAGCAGGGTTCGTTTCACGCGCAGAGAGTGTTTAGAAGAACGCTTGATATGTGTGGGTTAAAAGATGATTGTTACAAGACCTATGGTCTTAGAGCGTTATCGCATAAGGAAAGGTTAAATGTTATACAGGTAGCTATTGAGAATACACCTAACCTAGGGTTGGTGATTATTGATGGTATAGCGGATCTGTTATCAGACGTAAACAATATAGAAGAAGCAAATAGTGTAGTACAAAGAATTATGAGTTGGACGCAAGAGTACAACATACATATAATTACGGTAATACACACTAACTTTAATAGTAACAAACCAACAGGGCATTTAGGTAGTGCGATGGAGAAGAAGGCGGAGACACAGATACAGCTAGAGAAGGATAATACAAACCCTAATATCATTAACGTATTATGTAAATCTAGTAGAGGTAGAAGTTTTGATCCGTTTAGCTTTTACGTAAATGATTACGGATATCCTCAACTAGCAGATGCTAATATTAATTGGTTAGATAATTTTATAGGTGATAGTAAAACTAAACATCCCAGTAACTCCGATGCCGCATCAATCGGTAAGGGTTACTAGAACAGGCAGGACATACCAGCCTAAAAAGATTATTGATTATAAGTCTCAGATCGCTAAGGTCGTTGGGGAACAGCTCCCTGACGACTTTTGTGTTATAAAGGCAGATAGTCAAATACATATTAAAAGGTTACACTATGTGTTTAAGTACACGAAGAGTATACCTAAATATAAAAGACAAGGTATGGTCTATAAACATACCAAGCCAGACCTACACGATAACTTAAACAAGGCATTGTTCGACGCCCTAGAAGGCGTCGTATGGGAACGCGATCAGAATGTGGTTGCCATGGACGACGTAAAGAAATACTACGGTGAGGATGATGCTATAATAATGGAAATAGAATGCTTGAACTGTTAGCAAAGAAACACAACGTATGGTTAAACATGGTGCTTAGCTTTGGGTGTGATTATCAAACCGCCCAGGACATTGTCCAGAATATGTACTTACGTATGCATAAGTATATAAAGGACGAGCAAAGGATTATGTATAATACAGAAGAGGTAAACCGCTTCTTTGTGTACGTAACCCTAAAGAATATGTGGAAGACTTATAATACTAGCGCCGCCAGGTATGACGTATTCGAGATAAGAGAGGATGACGCTACTGAAGCGCCAGAGGTAGATATGTTTAATAAAGAGATGGACACAGCGTTTGAGACGTTGTTAGCGAGGATCTCTGATGAGATGAGGAGTTGGCACAGATACGATCGGATACTGTCTGAGAAGTACTTTAAAAGCGATTACAGCCTAAGAGATATAGCTACAGGTTCAGGCATTAGCCTTACCAGTATATTTAATACTATTAAGAACAATAAAAAAATATTAAAAAAGAAGTTCAGAGAAGACTGGGAAGACTTCAAGAACGGAGATTACGACAAGATTTAAATTTAAGTTATGGAATTAAAAGATGAAAACTATTACGAGAATCTCGATAAGAGAACAAAGGAGTACAAGGAATGGAAAAAGAAAAGGGATGCGGCGTCCGAGGGCGTGGGTGATACGGTTGAGAAGGTGCTTAAGGCTACTGGAGTTGCAGATGTGGTTAAGTTCGTTGCAGGCGAGGATTGCGGATGTTCTGAACGAAAGGCTAAGTTAAATGAATTATTTTCCTACAGAAACCCAGAGTGTCTTCTAGAGGACGAGTACAACTATCTAAGCGATCTGTTTAGTAAGAAGATATCTACAATAGATATTAACACGCAAAGACAATTACTTAAGATTTCTAACAGGGTGTTTAGACGTAACCAAAGACCTAGTAGCTGTAGCGCTTGTGTTAAGAGAATGTACGAAAACCTAAAGAAATATTTTAATACCTATAGCGAGTAGTTGATATTTTGTTTATATTTGAGTTAAACAGAATACAATGCAATACTCTAGAAAGAAATATCCAATGTACGAGGGGTTAATGAAGTACTTTCCTGACGCGTTAGCTGAGGTAGCCTTCTGTTCGTATATGGGTAATGAGCAGCACCATAGCGACAAACCTTTGCATTGGGATCGAGATAAGTCTAACGATCACCTGGACGCGCTTATGCGACACCTAAAGGACGCTGGTAATCTAGATGACGATGGTGTGCTTCATTCTGCTAAGGTAGCCTGGAGGGCGCTTGCTAATCTACAGCTAGAGCTAGAGAAAATAAAGTGATTAAAAGATATAACATATCACCACCTACCGATATACAGAAAGATGTATGTGCTAGGTTTGCTAAACAATCAGTTGATACTAGCGCTAGTTATTACTCATCGCACAGGAATCAGCATAATGTTAGTAAGGTGATAAGGGATATCTATATAGGTAAGTGTGCTGAGTTTTCGGTATACAACTTCTTTAATACGTCAGGGGTATATGAGGTATCTGAGCCAGACGTTAATATCTATGATACTTACCAGAAGAGTTTTGAATGCGATATCTATATGGAGGATAAGCACGTACACGTCAAGTCTTATTACCCTTCTTCTATAGAGGTTAGCTGGGTCTTCGACCCAAAAGACTCTTTAATATCTAACCCTAGTAAGCAAGATGTGCTTGCGCTATGTGATCTGAATACAGATGGTAGCGGTGTGATATACCTTATGAAAGGTTTATTAGCTATACCATTTTACCGAGACCCTATGTTAGCTAGGCTGAAAGGTAAGAAAAAATGTATATACCTTAACGACATAAAAAATTTATAACACGATGATAACCCTATTAGACAACAAAGAATGGGACGAGGATGTGCTTCGCGAGAAGATGCTTGACGATTCTTTTTACTACGGTTACTTAGGTAGGACTGCCTTAAGTAGTTCTTCACTAAAGAACCTGTTAAGATCCCCTAAATCTTACGCCTCTTCCTTGGATAAGTCAGAGGAGAGCCAAGCCCTAAGAGATGGTAAGCTTATACATCTTATGGCTCTTGAACCGCACAAGGTTGCAGATCTGTCTATTATACCCTCAACAAAAGCCTCGAAGGCTTATAAGGAAGCGGTAGAGGAGAGAGGCGCTGATTTAGTTTACACCAAGTCTGAGTTCTACAATGCTCAGCGTATAAGCCAGGCGTTGGAGCAGAACGAGGTGGTGTCTTACATGATGGATGGTATGGATACTGAGGTGCCAGAGATCGGTATGGTGGACGGGCTTCCCTTTCGTGCTAAGGCTGATGCTATAAGCAAAGACAGAAGCCTAATCATTGATCTTAAAACTACCGCAGATATCCATAAATGGAAAAGTTCTGCAAGGCATTTTAAGTACGGCTTACAAGCCGAACTATACAGAAGAATCTTTAACGCTACAGAGTTTATCTTTATCGTTGTAGATAAGAGTAGTATGGAGATCGGTATATTCCATATATCCGATCAAAGTTTACAGGAAGGTTGGGAGCAAATCCAGGAAGGTGTTGCAGTATATAAAAAGTTCTTTATAGAGAATAAAGACGAAAACCTATTGAAAAACTATGTTATTAGAGGAGTTCTTTAACCAAGACACCACAGGGAACCAAATAGTAAATTATGTTTACGTATCAACCTTAAGCCACTTTATAGTAAACCCTAACTTCCAGATATTCGACAACCTCCTTGAGGAGTACGAGCGTCAAGAAAACTATCTGGTTTGTGAGGGGATTAACAAAGCGTTACAAAAGATAGATGGTATTTATAATGATCGCTTTAGCGAGGCAATTGGTAAGGATGAGGACGACGAAGACGAAGAGGATGAGATCTTCGAGTTTTCTTTAGAAGATTACGTAGACCACGAGGAACGTAATATTAGAGTAAGTAGATTAATTTTTGAAGATATAATAAAGGAGATTTATGAAGCGCAAATTAGAAGGTATAAAGAATCTGATTGAGAAGGAACTAGGAGCAAGAATTGATACGCCTAACAGGCGTAGAGATTTAACCTATGGTCGTGCGATCTTTTGCAAGGTGGCTAGGGAGTGTAACAGGAACAGACGTCCAGTAGCACTTCAGACAATAGGTGAGATGATTAACAGGGATCATGCTACCGTGTTGCATAATATTAATACAATATTTAATTATGCGATCCAGGAGCATAACTTCATGGAGTTATATGAAACCCTTAAGCACGTCTTCGTAGATGAGGAGTTAGAGGAGCAAACAGATCCTAACGCTATATTCGAACGCATTAATTTCCTTGAAGGATGCGTATCTGAATTAGAGGCTAGGCTTGCCAAGGCAGAGTTTAAGAACGGAAGGTTTGCAGGTATAACCAAGAACCTTACGGAGCAAGATATGGAGGAGATCTACGAGATGGTCTCTCTACGTACTAGGGCTATTAAGAGTAGACAATATGTATAATGGCTAAGGTCAAGAAGGAACCATATAGGCTAGGAACACCAAAGACAGACAACCCTATGAAGGAGATGTCCTGGTGCTTTAAGAACCATATAAAGGTTAATGTAGATCCAGAAGCGATCTATGAGAATGGCGGTTATAAGATGACAGGTAGATACCAAATCATTATTAGCCAGGGTTCCAGAAAAAGCGCTTCAGGTTATATATACAATAAAGATAATGTAACCGATGCGGTATTTGACGCATACCGAGAAACCTATAAAATGAATAATGGCAAAGAGAAGCAAATCTGATAATATAAAGTCTACCGACGGTAGAAAGAATAATAAGAGGCTGCCACCAAAGGTGCAGCTAAATGAGATGCCTACGAGCAAGCCTCCACGTATTAATGATGCTAAGAAGAAGCAGATAAGTAACTATGCGGTAAACGCTATGAACAAGGTGTTTGGTTCACAGCAGGAGGCTATGGAGACGTTAGCTAAGTATGGCAAGGACGGAAGCCTTGGACACATGAAGCTACTAATGGAGTATGCGTTCGGTAAGCCGAATGAGATGAACGATAACGGAGGCGGTAAGAAAACAATAACCCCAGTAATTAACTTCTATAACACACCTCAGATCGAGGAGAAGACTATAGACATCGACCATGAGGAAGACGATATAGAAGACATAGAAGAATATGAGTAAAGGAATAAATTTACATCCAAAGTATCAAGCCCTGTTTAACGATCCTAGCAGGTACTTCATTATCACAGGGGGGCGTGGAAGTGGTAAGTCTTTTGGCACCTCCATCTTCTTATTAACCCTGGTATGTGAGGAGGGGCATAAGGTTCTATTTACCAGATATACCATGCGCTCCGCGCATACATCGATTATCCCTGAGTTTATTGAGAAGATAGAACTAATGGGTATGCAGGAGCATTTCAGGATCACTAAGGATGAGATCATTAATATACAGACAGGGAGTTCTATAATCTTCAAAGGTATTAGAACCTCCAGCGGTAACCAAACCGCTGCATTAAAATCATTGAACGGTGTTACTACGTTCGTTTGTGATGAGGCAGAGGAGTTAGTTGATGAGCAGGACTTCGATAAGATCGACTTCTCGGTAAGGGTACAGGGTAAGCCTAACCGATGTATTTTAATACTTAACCCTACCAGTAAAGAGCATTGGATCTATAAGCGTTGGTTCCAGAACATTGGTGTTCCAGAGAACTACAACGGTCAGGAAGGTATCACTACCTATATACATACAGACTACAGGGACAACAAGGAAAACCTATCTAAGTCGTTCTTGATGCAGGTTAACGAGATGAAGAAGAACCGTCCTGATAAGTATATGCACCAGATCTTAGGTAGCTGGCTATCATCTGCTGAAGGTACTATCTATAAGAACTGGAGGGTAGGTGATTACGAGCCTAAAGAGTTAACCGTATTTTGTCAAGACTGGGGATTCTCCCAGGATTTAACTACCCTTGTACAGATAGCTATCGATAACGATAATAAGAAGATGTGGGTGAGGGAGTGCTATGGCGAGAAGGCTTTAACAACTAGCCAGATCGCACAAAGGAATAGACAGCACGCAGGTATTGATCTTATTATCGCGGACTCCTCAGAGCCGCGACTCATTGAAGAACTTAAGCGCATGGATATAAATATTAAGCCAGCGATTAAGAAGAAAGGATCTATCTTATCTGGTATTGCTTTAATGCAGGACTATGAGATCATCGTAGACAAAACCTCTCACGGTATCATACGTGAACTTAATAACTATATATGGGCGCAGAAGAACGCTAAGCCAGTAGACGCCTACAACCACTTTTTAGATGCCTGCCGATACGGATTAGAATATCTAGTCAGAGGAAAAAGTTTAGGTAGATATGTTATTAGATAGATAATTATTAGTATATTTGTTTAGCATTCCTTCCACGAATGTACTTATTCATACTGGTTCTTGTGTAAGGGCGCGAAGTTTAGTAGCGCCCTTTTCTTTGCCTAATATTTGAAATGTTAAAATTTTCTTAATAACATTGTTTTATAAACATTTTATTATATATTAGCAGAGTATTAATTTTAAAACCAGTCAAAATGAGTAAGAATTCTCAACCAAAGTTCACGGTGCATAGCACCAAAGATTATTCAGTATTTAAGATCCCTAACTACCAAAGGGACGTTAATCAATCAGCCGTAAGAAAGCTTGCGCAAAGCATAAAGGCGGAGGGTCAGCTACAGGCTGTAACCGTAGACGTATCAGGAACGGTTATCGATGGTCAGCATCGACTAGAAGCATTAAAAAGTTTAAAGATGCCTGTATGGTATTGTATCAATCATGATCTAGGTAAGAAAGATACCTCTAACTATGCGTGTAAGACAGCTAACAATGTATCTAACAAGTGGAGCATTATGTCCTATGTAAATTGGGCTAAGCGAAACGGTAACGATGTTGTAGCAGAGGCAGAGGCAATCGCTAAGGATTGGAGTAAAACTACAAATAACAAACTTACTGTAGCGTTAGCGTTAGACCTATTAAATAAAAGTAATTCAGGCACAAAGGCTAGCTTAGATTCATTAAGCTATAAACTTAACTACGATACCGCTAAGAACGTGTACGATGTGGCGACACTTATGGAGCCATACGTAGTAGGTAATCCATTCTCTGCACGCATTATAAGACCTCTTAAGGTACTTTCTCAGCAGAAGGGTGGTCTTGACCTTAAGGTAGCTGAAAAGATGTGTCAGAAGAAGCACGTTAGAATCTTTAACACCCAGAAAGAAAACTACGACTTCATTAAGGAGTTGTACGAAAAATACGAATAGTTACTTTTCTTCATA
>Ga0209555_10002163_pt1 | contig 14058 bp, 7 predicted proteins | sample SaaInl85LU_5_DNA_FD_184643 | JGI IMG/M metagenome (GOLD analysis project Ga0209555, IMG submission 184643) | Marine microbial communities from expanding oxygen minimum zones in the Saanich Inlet - ESP_85LU_5_DNA (SPAdes) (version 2) | ecosystem: Environmental > Aquatic > Marine > Intertidal zone... | reverse complement strand
GTACTTGATATGCTCTAAGTTCTTCCCATATACGATCTTGTACATGCTGTGGACAGGGTGTTTCTGCTTTGCCTAATACGTATTCATATACGTTAATGTCTTTGTATTCGTCAGGCATAAACCATTCACTCTGTAACGCACCGTCAAATGTCTTTTGATCTACATCTAGAGGAATATATTGTTTAAGCTCGGGCAGGTATTGTTCGCGCATTGCTGCGTTAAACTTTTCAATATCATCACTAGGATCGCATAATACAACATGACACTTGTCAACATGACCACTATAGATCATATCAACTAAGTCTTTGTTTGTAAATCGTGGGATACCGAGATTGTCTGTTTTCATAAGCATATATGTATTTTACGATACGTTGATTAAATCGTCAAGTGAATTATCTTCTTGATCTTCAATTTGTTTTCTTCTAGCTGCTGCTCTACGAGATTCGATTTCCAGTTTGTAGCCATCTATTAACAAAATCATCTGTTGTCTTACATCAGGATTATCAGTTATGAAATACATATGATTCAACTTGAGTAACTTTTCCTCAAGTTGTGTTTCTGTAAACTCACTTAAATCAGGCTGATGAGGATGTATCATACGTTTGCAAATGTTCCTAAATATTGTAGGAAAACATTTGTTCCATTATCATATGTAAATGCTTTGACAAGGTGACTACGAGTTACTACTGTATTTGTTGTAATAGCTGCGCCGCCGCCAAACTCAGTACTTCCGTCAACTCTCATTTGACTTGCTCCTGCACTATAAGTTGATGCAAAAGTTATTGTTCTATTAACAGCACCATCGCCGTATATTTGTATCAACATTTCAGCATATTCGTTATTAGTAGGCCAATCTTCAAGAGTTAATGTAACGTCATTTGAAGCTACTATGGTATAAAAGTGTCCAGCAGCAAAACTCAACGGTGTAGCACTACTAACATTAGTAGGACCAACGTGAGTTGTAGTTTCCTGTAGCTTGGTATATCTAGAAAGAGTGTTTTCAAAAAATACATTGTCTGCATTTGTTTTAGCAGTATTATTCTGCAAGGCTTCGATTTCACTTTTTGCACTTGTGAAGTTTGTTTTGATAATATTAAAGTTATCTCTAAATCCTTGACTATTATTATCCTGTCCAGCGACTGGATATGTATCGTCGATTGTATCGGGTACAATATTACTTGCCATTTTATTTCCTCTCTAGCAACAGTATTTATACATTTAGTTTGTAATCACTAAACAGAATGAACTGTTGGTTTTCATTATTTTCTGTTCTATCAACTATATATCTATCTATATCATAGTCTAACTGACTAAAGTCAAAGTTTGCATTTTGAATGTTTTCAATAATAGATGCACTTGTTCCTGGTTTGCAATAACATATAGGCATTGCTGTTATATAATCAAGCTCTTGTCCAGTAGTTGTTTGACTACTTCTCATCCATAAAGGTAAAAACTGTCTATCATTTGCACCAATGTCGGCAATACGTTTTCTCATATTTCCTATGTTACTAATAAATCTTTTTATATTCTGAGTTTGACTTGTTTTTACACCAACATTGTCGACTGTTAGTACATTTGTTTTTGGTCTAAATCTAAATGGGTCTCCACTTGATGTTGTTGTAGTTGAACTACTTCTAACAACAATCACCAATCCTGATCTTAAAACTATCTCAAGTTGTCCAGGTGCCGGAACATTAACTACACTACTTCGTGCTGTAACTTGAACACTACCACTATTAGCAGCTATTTTTACTGGATCGCCTTCACGCATTGTTATAATAAAACTATCAATTCCGGCTTCGGCAGCACTTTGATCATCATTAACTTCAAGTTTAACTTGGTTTATTTTTAAATTATTTGCACTAGGTGATGTTATTGATACTGCTGTATTACCTTTAGTTGGCTGTTGTGGGTCTGTTATTTCAACATACACAACTTCATATAAAACTTCATTTGTTCCTTCTTTTTTGGCAACTGCACTTTTTAAGTTTCCAAATACAAAACGTTTGCGTTTATGATTTAATGCAGTACTAGCAACAAAGTTGGCCAACTTTTTAGATTCAATGCCTGCATACACCAATGTAGTTAAATCTTTTTTAAGACCAAAGTTTTCATCGTATGGACGATATATACTTTCTGGTGTAAATATTGTGTAATCGTTGATAAAGTTGTTAAAAACTGTACGTTGTGCTGGTTTTAAATATGGCTTGATAAACACATTACTGTATACTTTATCATCTGTATCTGTAACATTTAGTGTAAACTCTTGTATACTATTACTATAACCAAACAAATCACGTACTAGAACTTTGAATGTATATTTTCTATCAATAGTTGTAGTACTATTATCAAATGTTGTTGATCTAGTATCAATAGTAGTTAATCCTAATGTTGTTCCAGTTGTATACTGATTAGGTTTACCTGTTATCTCTCCATCACGTTTTAGTGTTAAACCATTAGGTAACTTACCGCCAACCAAGTCGTATCTTAGATTGCTACCAGCTAGAGTAGTATTAGCTACTAGTTGCAAATAACTAGTTCTATTAGCAGGAATCGTACCTAAGTTTGGTTTTGTTACCCATGTTACTGTACTATCTACTTCGCCAAGTATATTTACAGTAAATGTTTTTATAGTGCTTATAGTATCAACATTTGTCACGCCGATTTTCTTAGTAATCAATGTGTCTTTAAATACTCCTAGTGTGATCTGCGGGCCTGAGCGTTCGTCCAACACATTTGATAGATTAAATGTACGTTGTAGAGTATTGTCTAAAAACACTTTAAAGAACTGCTGTCCACGGGTTATTTCTAAGTTTCCGTATACACTATCATCAGTATGAAATAAGTTTTGATTCATAATAGTATTTTCAACAATAGAGTTTCGTGTAATGTCAAAAACTAATTGCGTAGGAGTTGAACTCACTCGCTTGTACAAGTATGTTGTATCAATACCTTTAGTAGCTAACCAAGTTTCGAAATCAGCTACATAGTCTCCTGTGTCCACTGTTCCATCAATAGCATAGTTTAAATCTAAGTTACCTGCACTATCTCCAGCATCGATAGTGTATCTTATCATAGTATGCCATTTTCGTGTAACGGTTGAGTTAGGAATATTTTGCTTATCATTATCAACTAAAACATATGCTTCAGATGCACTATAGTTGAGGGTTTTATTTTTCCAAGCATCAACTCTGCTATCACCGTCGTCGAGTATGTATATATAATCTTGTCCAATAGCATTATTATATGCAGTTTTAATACGTTTGGCTTTATATGTTGGCTCTAAAGGTCTACTAAGATTTAATAAGTCATACTCTGAATTATCGCCATTAACACTTCTTACAGTATAACTTAGATTATCAATAACTATATTTTCTTCTATAAGACTCAGTAAATCGTCAACGCCATCGTCTCTATTAATCGGAAGTTTGTTTATTTTTATTTGAGAGTTGCCAGTGAGTGTATCTTCATAGACTCCGGCATTTATTTCTACTACATCATCGCTGTCAACATCCTGTCTTAGTGCTTCAATAGTAAACTTATATTCTTTATTAACAGCTGGCTGATATGGTATTGTTCCTGCAAGTTCTCCAGTTATTCCGTCAAGTACCAATCCAGGTGGTAGTACACTCGGAGTACCGTCATCATTAAACGGCTGCTGATTATAACTTATTTCTCCTAGCAACGAGTTTGGATCGTATACATCTAAGAAAATAGTAACATAGTTTTCAGCTCTTTTAACTCCTAAGTTTCCTGAAGTTAACCATACTGGTTTGCGTAGATATGTATTGTCTGCTGTAAATAATCCTGTAGCAGCTTTCATAATAGTGTTGTCTGAACGCAAGAAGTCATCGCCAACAACAAAAATACTAAATTCACGTTTGCTAAAACTAGTGTCGTCTTCTACTGTAACAGCAAAAGTATACTTACGGTTTAACTTAGTTGGCCGTCTTGTTGGTGTACTAAATCCATAGAATGTAGTATCATAAAAATAACTATCATAACCATCGTCGTCCAGTACAACCAAATCCAATGGTGCAGTATCGTACTCGCCAGTGTCATATCCTGCTGCATCTTTTACATCCAAAGATAATAGCGGATCAACAATGCCTGATATTTTTCCATCGTTGGCGAGCTTTAGTCCTGGAGGCAACTCACCGTCATTTTCTGCAATAAAATATCTTAAACTCTGTCCTGCTGTTAGATCTCTATCTATAGCTTCTAGCTGGAAATCGACTATGCTACTGTCTAAAATAAAATAGGCAATATTAAGTCTATCTGGGGGTGTTGTTCCATACTTGGCATCAACTATTTCCCAAATATTTTCGCTATCATTATAAACTTTTATTTCAAAATCAAATGTGTCATCAAAAATATGCACCCATATCTGATCTTCGAAGGGTGATATAGGCGGAGTTTTACTTACAACATAGTCTAATGGTTTCCATACTAATGCAGTTTCGTCCCAATATCTCAATACTAGATTTAATCCGTCGTTGCTTTTATTGGTGTTGAACCAAAAATCATCTATGTTTGGATTTGGAACAGTACTTGATATAGCAAGTGTTTTGTCATTACCGAGTATACCTTGTATTTGTGTTGTGTTTATTCTATACCAGCGTGTATCAACTTTATACCAAAACTGTTTTAAACTGCTTACATAAGCATAGTCGCCACTATTGCCGGTTTGTCTACTTGGAATAGTTTCGTACACATCAACATCAACAGCTAACCAACTGCTACCGGCATTTGATTCATATATTCCCCACTTGGTATTAAGAGTATCAACCCAGTATTGATTTCTAAAACTTCTAGTTAATCCTAGTTCACCTTCGGGTGTTTGCCACACAGGAGCATCAGCTCCTTCGACTACAATTTTATAAGTTCTGTCAGCTATTCCTTCAGCATTGCTTGCTCTTAGAACAAACTCAAACTCTGTAGTTTTACTAACTTCAACTGCAACACCTTTTATACGATAATCATTAATACGAAGGCCAGTCGGCAATGCTCCTGATATTACTGTAACTGTTATACCACTTGTTTCTTCTAGCGGTAATGCAATGCTAATATCAGTTCTTTCTTGTATACTTGCAAGTTCTGATCCTGATATTTTAGTCCAGCTTGGTAATGCCATTTATATCCCCTTACAAAGCTTCATCAAATGTTGCGTTACTATTTCCAAAATCAGCAGTGCCATCTGCAGGCGAGAATACATCTTGATTTGTACCAAAGTCAACATCTATTGCCTTCAAAATAAAATCAATAATACTAGTTCTATTTCGAGTCAAGTCTCCGAAGTCCCATTCAAATGCTTGTTCAAGTTCTGCCATAGTAATATCATTAAGAGAAGTAATATTGGTAATAGCATTGTTATCAGCATCTAGTGTTGCACTCAATGTAGGAGCAGTTTCTCTCGAAAGCAAACTATCTATTGTTATACTAGGAGCAACGCCGCCTGCGACTGTTGCTTGTGCAGCACCAGTACCGTTGATTGTAATAAAAGTTGTTGGAGATACAACAGCACTTGTGGTTCCATCTGTTATTCTAGTATACCCTGTTGCACTAGCAAAATAAACATTATTACCATCATCGCTAATACGTATGCTCATTGTATCTGAATACAATGGATCGACTAATAGTTTTCTAAACTGAAATGTATCTGAAACTTCTTGTGCAAATACTCCATAACCAGCATCGCCGATGTTCTCAGCAGTAATATCTGTAAATCCTGCAACTCGTAAGTCTAGTTCATCAAAGTTTTGATTTACCTTAATAAATGCTTCTCGTAAATCATCACCTGTGCCGTCGTTAGCAAGTAATCCTACATTAATATCTTGAATAGCCATGTTAGTCTCCGTTTTATATATTTATCAGAAACTAGTATTATACGTTTGCCCAACTTGTTCCATTAAATACTACAACACTACTGTTTGTTAGATCCCATGCTATCATTCCTTCATTAGATCCCTCTGCTGCTGATGGTAAATCAGCATTTTCAAATGCAGGAAGTTGTAATCCAAGTATTGAGTAAAATGCTGGAAACGTTAATGCGCCAGCACTGCCACTACCGTTATCACCTACATATCCGTAGAACGCTCCGCCATCATAGAATATTTGTCCTGGCAATGGCGAAGTTGGTGGCAATGTGATTGCTAGTAATTCTAATCTACCACTTTCGATTTTGAGGGCATTGTTTGTTCCTGGATTTACAGAGATTGTAGCAGTATTCGTTATAAAATCAACTCCTGCAACCGTTGGTGCATTTAATGTACTTGAAGCTGTTACTGTATTTCCAGTAACAGTACCTGTGGTTGCACTTATATTGCCGCCTGTACTAAAGTTGGCTGCTGTACTTGTAATACTTGTTAAAATATCAAGTGTTTCTATACTTACATCTTTTAGTGTGTTAGTGCTTGTACTTGTAGGTGCTTGATTAAATGCATCAGCTTCTAATGCAGTTGTAGTAGTTGCACCACGTGATGTAACAGTTGCTAATGTATCAGTTTCAAGCGTCAACAACCCTGTAGCATCAAATGTCAATGTAACTTGTCCAGACGCTGCCGTTGCTGTAATTCTACCACTGCCAATAACATCGCCTTGTTGTAAATAGTTGTTTGTATTAATCTCTGCAATGGTTGTAAATTCACTGTCGTTGGTTAGCAAACTGATATTTGAACCTGCTGTTAGTGCATTTGCTGGAGTAAATGTAAATACACCGGCATTGTTATATTGCAAACTACCTTGTCCACTTGCTGGGTTGGTTACAACACTAAAATCAGTTAAGTCAATACCTCCTGCCGATGGAGATGCTTGCCAAGTAAATCCGTCATATGTTAGTACATCATTTAGAATAGCATCAGCAACATTAACATCGCCAATATCATCAAGGTTATCGATTTGATTCAATACAGGTTTGTTGAGAATAAATGCAGCACTGTTTGTATCTGATTCGTTCCAATCACTTTGTATTTGCGGAACAACAAGATTTCCATTAAGTGTTAGCGAGGTTGCAGTCATTGTAGTTGCTGACAATGTGGTTATTGTACTAGCACCAGTAACATTTAATGTACCGCCTACCGACACATTACCTGTAGTAGCCATTGTACTACTGCTCAATGACCCGCTTACACTTAAACTAGTTAGGTTGGCAATACCTACACTTGAGAAATCTAAGCTATCACCGCTTGGTATTTCTTTTAGTCTATTACCGTCGTCTGTGTCTACTACTAGTGGAAATCTATTTGCCATTCTCGTATCCTTGTATTGTTATACATATTTATCTTTACCCGCGCCTGCGAGTTCTTACACGGGGATACATTAATCCACTTGTAGGACGGGTGTTTACGTCTTTGTTGTATGTGTTGAACGCCATATTACCTGACGTTGCTCTGTGATTCTTCCACAGTGCTATTCTATCAATATTGCTACCGTCAAGTGTAACTTTTGTAGAAGTGTCAGTGCTTAAAACATCCGTTGCTGGCGCACTGCTTTTGTATGGATGATCTGCAGGCAAACTTCCTTCTTGTGCCCACTTGTGAGCAAGGTATCCTTCCATACGTTCTACTTCACTTACATCTGTGCCACCAAGTCCTGGCATACCAGCAAAACTTATGAACTCAGCCATCATGCCGCCCATACGTTCGTTGGCTCTATTTTTAAAAAATCTAATGTCCATATTTTGATTTAGTGCGTTATCATAGTCATTCACAGGTGTAAATTTATCAGCGCCATTTACCCTTACGGCAATTTGATTGCCTGTCTTGTTGAATATAGCAACTATTATAACCCAAGTGTTTTGTGCTATGCCTGAATCAAAATCCTGTTTGTTTCCTATAGTAGATGAGATCCTACCTGAAACCAGTCCATCCAAATCTAACTCACCATCAAAGCCGCTGGCACCAGCACTGATAGCATAGTCTCTTTTGCTGAATACAGATCCGCTATTGTTTTCTACGCTCCAGAAACTATCCTGTGAGTCATTGCGTGTATTCCACTGCATTAATCCTATTGCCCAATGATTACCAAGTGCATCTGTTTGTGCGGCTTCGTTTGAACTTTCTATTGATTCACTACTGCTAAATGTAAAAACGTTTTTGCTGTCTAGTGTTGTGCTAACGTCAGGAGTTCCAGTTATATCAAATGTAAAAGTTCCAGTCTTGTCTGTAACTGCTGTGACATTTGATCCACTCAGTGTATAACTTGATGTGTCTGACGCATCTACCCAAACTGCTGTAGATCCACTTACTTCTGTTGGTGACCAGGCTGTGCTGGTGTCCCCTGTGTCAGGCATCAATCCTGTGACAGCATTGTTTTGTAAATATGTTCTTGCTTGTGCTTGTGTGAGTGTGGGATATACTTCTGCTAAACAAGCCAGCAAACCTGCTATAAAAGGTGAGGCGTAACTTGTGCCGTTTTGCGAACCCATTGTATCCCATTTTGGTGTATTGCTTTCCTGTCCGTAATAGGGATTACCGTAGGCAATTTCATCTTTCATCATAGCACCCATTACATTCTCTCCAGCGGCATATACATCTATGCCCGGACCCCAGTTGCTGAAGTCTGATTTACCTTGATCTATGCGGTTGCTTAGAGCGCCTACGTTTATTGCTCCGTTGAATGAGAAGTTGTCGCCACGATGATAATAATCTCTGAATGGATAGTAGCCATTGAAGAAGTAGTTCCTATTCGCATATGCGGCGCCATCAACCATATAGTTGTCCCAGTTGTCACCACCTGATACATCAGTGTAAGCGTTATCGTTGCCAGACGCAGAGACCACAATAATGCCTTCTGCTATGGCATCTACCAAATCACTGTTAGGTGCAGAACTGTTTACTTGGAAGTTGGTATTGCTGGTAAAATTAGTCCACGCTTTACCAGTATTCTTGTACACCCCACGAGCCAACAGTTCAGCATCAGTAAGGAAGGTACTGCCGTTGCCTTTGTCTAATGTTGTACCTTGGAAGTGTGCTACACTGGCACCTGAATAGATGTTGACTGATCCCAAACTTAAATTTACAATGGTAGGATTCTTTCTACCTGTTGCTGGGTTGATTGATTTGTTTGCGTGAAATTCTCTAATGTAGGCAAAGGTTCTGTTAGTGCTACCACCACCTGATTTGCTTTGCTCGTAGGTCCCATCAAACATATATACATTGGCGTCTTTAGCAAGTCCAAATCTTTCACCTGCCGCATAGGAGGCACTTGCTGTTGGATGGTTATCTTCTTGATTATAGTTGTCACGAGCATCTGCGTTGCTGTAGGTGTAGTTTGTGCCACCTGTTATTGTGTTGTAGTGTTGTCCCCAATTATAATCTACTAATCTGCTTGAATATTCTGCGTGATCACTACAAGTGTAGTTCTCTACAATGATGATATCTACATTCTTGCCACTTGCTGTATATGTCACAGTGTCATCAACACGCCTATCAGATGAACTCCCAGCATCGCCGCCCCAACCTGATCTGTTGGTGCTTTCAATGTGTCTTAGTATTCCCCAGTTGAAGTGATCATTGTTGGTAAATGTGACTCCGGTACTACCGTTAGCTTTTGTAAAAGTTGATCCAGTTGGACTATTGCTTTTGGTAAATCTACCTGTGTATGTAGCGTATTCGACTTCGGTCTGTCTGTCCAACACACTCTGTGGAACAACTACTTCTACTCTGTCGTCATAACTTACTTCTTGTGCTTCTTCCAAGGTCAGCATATAGCCTGTGGTTCTTGAAGTTGGTCGTCTATCGTTACACTCTACTTTTCTATCTGGGATAGTTATAGCACCACCTGGTGTTTCCATATCCTCGTAGAATGCGTTAATGTCTACACCACGTTTTAGTGTTACTTGGAATAACTCCATGTTACGCCTCCAGTTGTACTAAGTTTAGAGATACCTGCACTGTGCTTGTGCCACCGCTTTTGTTTGTAACCCTACAAGGTATAGTTGTTGTTGGTGAACTTTCTAAGTTGAATCCGTAAGCGCCCGGACTAATAATTACTGTTTCTGCTCCAGTTGTGATAACTTCTGCTATTAGTCCTGCGTCTGATGTAGGATCAACACCTTCTGCTCTTGAAGCATCTGCTGTTCTTGTTGCAGCAGTCACATACAATCTTACTCTTGCGGCTCTGTCTGTTGTGATAGTTAGTAGTGCGTATGATTTGAATCCTGTGATGTCTAAGTCTGCTTCAGCAGCATCTGCCAAACTACCAGTTGTGCCTGTGACACTGCCTCTGCTTTGTAATCCTGAAACACTTAATCCTGTAACTGTTGCACCTGTAAAGTCTACTGTTGTTCCATTTGGAAAATCAACATTGTTAGAGCCACTACCAATTGTTACCAATACTGTTTGTGTTGCTCCAATGTTTACATTACCTGATGTAAGTGCTCCACTACCACCTGTGATGTTAGCATCACCGCCTGTACTGTTTACTTCTGTAGCATCACCGCCTGTGATAGCCAAGTCATTACCATCAGCAACACCGGCTCCTACTGCCTCTGCTTCTAAACTGCTACCAGTTAAAGCACCTCCTGCTGTAAGTGCATCTGTAATACCATATCCTGCTATCGTAGTTGGTGTTCCTGTTAAACTTGAAAATGTAAAATCCTGTGCAACGCCTGTAATAGTGATATTGCCTTCTGCATCACTTGCTGTTGTTATACCTGTGCCTCCAAGTATTAGGAAACTTTCACCTTCGCTGATATTTCTAATAGTAGAATCATCTGCACCTATGCCAATATTTGTAAATGCGGATCCTCCGCTACTGATTGCAATGTTGCCTGAACCTAAAAGACTTTCACCGTTAATAGTTTTAATACTTGTTCCACTAACTAATGCGTCTTGTGCATCTGAAATTCCATAACCTGCTAGTGTAGTTGGTTTGCTTGTTATATCTGCAAAACTAAAAGTAGTATCACCTGCAAGAGCAGTTGTACTAGTTGTACCCAATGCTAATGCATCAGTAATGCCATAACCTGCTAGTGTGGTTGGTTTACTTGTAAGTGAAGCAAATGCTCCATCAAATGCATCAGTAATACCATATCCTGCTATTGTTGTTGGAGTATTAGTAAAATTAGCAAAGTCTAAATAATAACTTGCAGCCTGTCCACCTAACGAAGTTGATGTAATTCCTGTCAATGCACTACCATCTAGTGCTGGTAGAGTACCTGTTAAATTTGCAGCTGATATAGTTCCGTTAACACTATCTACTAGTAATGTGCTGTCATCAGCAAATACGCTGCCTTTAATATCAGTATCAACTTGTCCATCTTCAAGAGCAACTATATTTGCATATAATTCTGTAAAGTTTTCATTGATTTTTATCATAGCGTTACGGAGGGGATCTCCCCCTCCACTATTTGCAGCCGATCCTACATTTATTGTTTTTTGTGCCATTACACTCTCCCTACCACTACTTCAACAACACCACGTTCGCTGTCTTCTTTTGTTCCAACTGCTTTACCAATAACTTGGCCAACACCTGGTGTGTTGTTAACAATGGCATAACCGGCAACTGCACTTGTAACGAGCATATCGCCTTTGCTTACTTTACCAATAACATTACACGGTACTCTACCTTGCAATGCTAAACCTACAACGTGTTCGCCTTGTAATGCACTGTTCATCAAGTGTGCTGGATTAGTTGTTACAACACCAGCTGCTCTAGTATCACCTTTTGTAGTACACGCAGTAACTTCTTCATCACCGCCAAATACTAGTACTGTTCCTGGCGCATATGCTGCATCGCCTAAATAGTTTTCTGCAAGGTCAGCATATAGTGCAGCAGTTGCTTCACCATTAAATGTTGTTGCCCAAACTGTGTTGTATCTGTTTGTGTTACTACCAATGCTTACACCGTTGTCGGAGCCACTGTTTGCTGGACCAACTATGTTACCAGTGTGTGTAATACTGCCAGTGATGTTTATGCCAACAGTGCCGGTAATAGTTCCGCTTGTAAATGTTAAGCCAGTTAATCCTGCTAAACTTGTTGACGATGCTCCAAGTGCAATACTTGTTGAACCAACTGTAATACTACTGTTTGCTAGTTCGGCGTTTGAAACACCACCTGCTTTAATGCCAACAAATCCAGTTGTAGTTTCAAAGTTTGCATTATCAAAACTTGCAATACCTTTAGTAGCTGCACCGGATGTAGCTGCTGCTGTAGCATCATCAAGTGCTAGTTTACTTTGTGCGATTGCAGCACTAGCATTAACATCGTTGTCAACAATAACACCACTATTAATATTTGCTGTAATACTATTGCCTGATGTATATGTAAGTCCAATATCGCCAATTACTTCAACATTTACACTTTGTTGATTAGTTCCTACAAATGCTAAAATGTTGCTAGTGATAGGAGCGCCTGTTCCTGTAATAGTTACATCGCCAATATCATTTAGTTGATCTGTTTTTTGATCAACATATTGTTTTGTTGTAGCATCACTTGAAGCAGTTGGTGTTCCTAAGTTAGTAATGCGATTACTTCCTAAGTTCATGTCACTGTTCATAATAGTTTGACTAAACCCTGGACCACCTAAACTCATTACGCCTGGACCGATAACTGTACCGCCTGTAGCGCCATCTCTATCAAAGCCTAAACGTTGATCAATATAGCCTTCTGTTGCTGTTTGTGTTGGTACTGCATCGCCTTTAGCATCAGTAAACGTATCATCGTTGCTAAACTCGTTAACACGCACACCACGTTTAAATCCAATACCATCAATGTTTGTAAGCACAAGAGCAGCATTAAATGTAACACTGCCAGTACCTTGGTCAACTGTAAAGAATCTACCAACACGGAAGAAACCATCTTGGTCAGTAAGTGTAGCAAATACTCTACCTTTATTACGTTCTTGTACTTGTGCTGCACTTGCATTACCAGTACTGTCAATAGCATCGCCTGATGAAACAGGACTAAATCCAAACGGTGAACCGTAAATACGTTCTGGATAGTTACTAGTATTGAACCCGCCAGTACCAATGTCCAGCATATCGTGTCCTGTTGCTCTGTTGGTACTGATGTTAACAGTAATCTCTGCTGCTTCTCCGGATGACAATCCTACTTTTAGTGTTATGCCGCCGCCGTTAACTAGTGTTTTAGCAAGTCCGGCATTTAGTGCTGGCCAATGAATATCTGTATTTGCAACATCAGAAATCTGTACTACAGCAACTTGAGCTGTGCCACTACCGCCTGTGTATGCATATTCTGCATATGCATCTATTTGATAAGTTTTGCCGCCCCATGTAAATATCATATCGGCATTTGCTAGTCGTGTTCTTTCAGTTGCATCTAGTTGACCTATTACAATAAACCTACTACCGTCTGTGCTTGTAGTTGCAGCAGTAGCACCCATTGTAACAGTTGCACTTGGTGTAGCTGCTGATACAATATCAGTATAGTTTGCATTTACAGTACTATTTGCATCAAAGAAGCTTTCGGTAGCAGTTATTATACTTTGATTAACACTTAAATCAGTGTATCTAAAGTTACTATCAAATGTTACCATACGCTGGTTAGCCGCTGTAGTTACTCCGTCTGTGATTTGATTGCCGAATAGAATAGTACGATACACATAATCTGTAGTATCTTGAGTGAAAGTAAATGCTGTACTTGGACGAGTTGGCAATTCTTCTGTACCAAAATCATCAAGCAAGAAGTTTTGTTTATGTCGTATCACAAGTTTAGTATCGTGATCAGTATCTTCTTGTAAACCATTTGATGCTGTTCCTTCAAGTCCAGTACCAAAGTTCAACTTCCATACTTTACCATCACGTACAGGAGCACTGTCGTCAAATCTAGGAGTACCTGTTACACTAACTGCACCTATTACTCCACCGTTAACATCTGTTGTTGTAATAGTAGCATCGTTAGCAGGTGTAGCACCACCAAGTAATGTACCTGGAATAATGATTGTTTCGCCTGCTGCGCCTGCGCCTGATCCGCCGCCTGTAATATCAACACTATAGTTGTCGCTGCGTGTTTTCTTAACTCTAAAAATAGCAGTATCCGCAGTATATGTACCAGTAAGACCTGCTGCACTACTTGTATCAATCTCATAACTACTTA
>Ga0209555_10002160_pt1 | contig 14063 bp, 15 predicted proteins | sample SaaInl85LU_5_DNA_FD_184643 | JGI IMG/M metagenome (GOLD analysis project Ga0209555, IMG submission 184643) | Marine microbial communities from expanding oxygen minimum zones in the Saanich Inlet - ESP_85LU_5_DNA (SPAdes) (version 2) | ecosystem: Environmental > Aquatic > Marine > Intertidal... | reverse complement strand
TAAAAAACCATGGATATGTACTTTTTTCCTTAAATCCCTCTGAGATGCCTAAGAACTTCATTGCTTTTGTTATAAAGGTCTAACCATGGTCTGGAGGGACTTGCCGAAGGCACATACTGAAGGAAATCATACTTAAGGAAATTAAAAAAAGTACATTTCACACATTTTCATGAAAAAATAAATAATTGTCATGAGATTTTGTAAAATATATTGAAATGTACTTTTTTTATATTGCAAAAATTGTTTTTATTTACTCTTATATATTATCATATATTAGATGGTAAGATTTAAAGATTATCCTGATTTTCAACCAAATTTAACTCCTAAACAAATGTTTGAAATAGGTATAATGGGCGGATTTTATTTTAGAACTATTATATCACCAACTGGAAAACGTTACGCTAAAAGATATGAACGTTATGATTTCCTGAAATCAATACCTCTTAAAAAATATGCACAAGAAACATATGATAAAAACATTAATCGGTATAAAAAGAAAGTAGGTACATCTTATGATTTTTGGAACAAAAAAGGATGGATAAACGAGGATGTCGACCCTTTTGGATGGATTGAATGGTATTGCAATTTTTGGATGGGAAGACGAAGCTATGATGACACCAGACAAATAGAAAGATGGAAAAGGCTTGCCGGTGTTAATGGACGATTCCGCAAACAATTACAAAATAAAATTAATGAACTTGGAAATAATGACGACAATGTCTTTATTGGAATTCGCCAAACTCTTCTTCATTGGGGCTTTGATTCTAGAAAAATGTCTGTTCAAAAAAAAGTTAAAAATCATGTGAAAAAAAGAAACTAATTCTTAATTTCTTTTTTTGTTGATTTACGATTGATTTGGGGTTGATTAAATGTGGGTTGGGTCGATTTAGAATTTACGGATTCATCTTGTAATAGCAATCTACGCATATTCTTGTGTCAGATAAAGCTCTGTGTTCTTGTTCAATCGGTTTATTGAACAAATAACTATAAAGCTCTACAAGTTTTGGAAACTTTTGTCCTTGCATATATGCCTTGCCAACCTCCATAGTACAAGCCTTGCTCATCTTTTTCAGATTCACGGCAAGTTCAACAAAGTTATCGTCATTCGTACGATAACATTCTGACATTATGATATGCAAATCAAAGTTAATGTTATGTCCAACAACCAAATCAACACCACTAAGGTCTGATTTGAATTCCTGCAACACATCATTAATATTAATTCCAAATTCATTTGCATCATCCATCGTAATTCCGTGAAATTCTGAATTGTTGATGACAAATCCATTTGGACGTATGATATAATTTACTGATTTAATGATTTGCTTGTCAGCATCACATATAACATAAGCCAATTCTATCATACGTGCACAATCATAATAGCCTGTGTACATAGGTTCATAATAATTGCCCCAACCTCTTGTCTCAGGAAGACCAGTAGTCTCAGTATCAAAGAAAAGAATCTTGGACATGTAGATGTGGCAATTGAAACTTGAAGCGTTAAGGTGATATTGTATCTTATACTTGAAATTAATCATTTTTTCCTAAATCTTTGAAAAATTCAATTGTTTTTCTCAAACCACACGAAAGATTTACAGTTGGTTTCCAATCAAGTAATATATAAGCTTTCTCTATGTAAGGTTCTCTCATTAAAGGGTCATCTTGTGGCAAAGATTTATATATTATATTTGATTTAGACATAGTTAAAACCTTTATCTTATCTGCAAGAAGTTTTACTGTATATACTTCAGGATTTCCAATATTTATTGGACCAGTCTCTTGTGACTCCATCATCTTTATCATACCATATAACATATCATCTATATAACAAAACGACCTCGTCTGACTTCCATCACCATATATAGTAATGTCTTCATTTTTCAAACATTGATTTATGAAATTAGGTATGACACGTCCATCGGTTTTAGACATATATGGTCCATAAGTATTAAAAATTCGTATAACACATACATTTACATAATATTGTCTCTTATATTCAAAACACAATGTTTCAGCAATTCTCTTACCCTCGTCGTAACACGCCCTTATACCAATCGGATTAACATTTCCAAAATACTCTTCTTTTTGTACAGAAACAAGAGGATTACCATATATTTCAGAAGTTGATGTAAAAAGTATTCGGCAATTGTATTTTAATCCTAATTCAAGAATTTTTTTGGTTCCTATATAACATACATCAAGTGTTTCTAATGGAGATTTTTGATAAAACGTGGGCGATGCCATGCACGCCAAGTGATATATTTGATGAATTTCAAATATATCCTGAAACTTGAACAGTTTTTCATAGTCAATTTCAATAATATCTTGATATATACACCCTTGAAGATTTAAAATGAGATATTGTATGTCAAAAAAATCTAAAAGGTTAGTTCATTTCAGAACTATGTATATTTTGTTTTTGTTAAAGCGACAACTTTAACTGAAGAATTACTTTATCTACATAGATATTTAGGTCTTTCTTTTGTATCTATTATATTTTTTACTATCCTAAATATATTTGTAGCTCCATTTACATCTCTATTCCATACAGCATTACATTTTTTACAAATGAGTGCCCCATGTATTAAAATGTTCCCTTTTTTATAAGGTTTAGGATTTTCTCTTGTGATGAACTTTTCACATTTTCCTTCACAGCATTTAGAACACATACAGCTTGTTCTATATTCATCAACTAAATATACTTTATAACCACTTTCTCTAAAAAGCTTCCTAATACCTTTACCTTTTGTTGGTTCTTTATATTTCATATGTTGTTTTTGTTCCCAATCTCCAAACGCTATTATTACATCTTCTTGAGTACCAAAAACCTTTATGAACTTATTTATCATTTTATGTTCGTGCTTTATCTTATTGATGTAAGCATTTAGTTTAAGTTTTCTGAAAATATATTTTTGATAAAAAGAATATATTTTATGGTTGAGTAAGCATTTTGCTTTGATGTATTCTTTGAAAGCATTTACATTAAGAGTTTTTCTATTTAACTTGGAAAGTTCTGTTTCATGTTCTACAATAGTTTTACCATCTATCTTTTCTTCCTTGAATTGGAATATCAATTTGGAATACTTCTTTATTTTGCATTCCTTTCTTCTACTATCTTGAGTATATCTAAACTCATTAGCATCTTTATTATCATTATCAATACAATAAATAATATCAGACATCCCAGGATCTATAGCAACTATTTTCTTATTTTTGATATTACTATAATCTTTTAGTTCATCTATATATTGCTCTGTGTTAAGACTTACTTTAGCAGTTGGTATTCTTTTACCAATCATATCATTCCTTAACATAAGAATAGAAGAACTTACCCCATCTGTTTCAATCATATGATGAAAAGAGTATTTCATTTTATTGAAACACTTTCTTTCAGTTCTGAAGAAGAAGTTCCATATTTTATCTTCATTCTTCTTTAAATTGCCTTCTGTAAGATAATGATGTTTTTTACCTTGTTTATCAGTAAATAAAAGATTGACTAATGTTGTAGTATCCAACTTAATAGAATGTGGTATAACATCATTTCGCATGGGAAAAACATTATAAATCATAACCCCTTCTTTTTCAACTTCTTTCATCATTCTCATCATAGAAGGTAAATAGTCTTGAGGAGTGCATTGTAAGTCATAATATAAATTGTCTTTTTGATATTTTTCTTTATTAGGAGTTATGTAAGCCTTTACAGCTTTAATCCAACTATGATATTTTTCATCAGACTTATAGACATTTGAAACATCTAATACATCAAGTTTAATTTTTCTCAACTGCCTACAAAACTCATTTATTAAAATTGTTTGACTGGTTGTATCAGTATGTTCTTCTTTTATTTGTCTGATTGTATCTTTCTTTTTCCAAACTACATTAATATATCTTTCAACATATTCTACATAATGTAGTTTAATGTTATTTTCATATATAGTAATAATACTTATTGTAAGGTATTCTAATACATTATTAAGGTGTGTATAATCTAATGCTTCTTCTTGAATGTAAGGCTTAAAATCAGTATTGTAAAAAGCGGTTAGATGTTCTTTCAATTCTCTTACTTCTTTTTTGGGAGGTCTCCCGTTTATTGTTTCTTTGCACATTATCTTCATACAAGAATTAACAAATAGTCTGTCAATAGTAGGTAATGAATTGTTCTTTTCAAAGTAATCTAATAAATAAAGCTTCATAAACATTAATGTATTAATAATAATCTTATTACATCTTACAACAGCATTTGTGATTTTAGGTATATTTATCTCAGGGTTCTTTACTATATGCTTTAATGGTACTTTGACACATTTGAAATAATCTAAATGCTTGTCAGGAGGCTTCTTATCTCCAGTAGAACTCATAATTATATTTGTATCTATAATCTTTATATATATTTTTATTTTCAATAATATAACGCCATATAGAACATACATACAAAAATAAGAAAAAATGATATATCATATATATTTTTGCAATATTATGATAAATGGCTCAATACATCTACTTGCTTCAAGAAAGAGAATTCGTAACCACCAAAAAGAAAATTTATAAATTAGGCAAGACAAAACAAGATAACCTACGAAGGTTTAAGCAATACCCAAAAGGTTCTAAACTACTATTACAACAAATATGTCCTGATTGTGATATATTAGAAACACAACTAATAATAGACTTCAAAAACAAATACATACATAAAAAAGATATAGGAAATGAATATTTTGAAGGAGACTATAATGAAATGATAAAAGACATTCAAGATAAAATAACAGATACCGTAGCAAGTAATGAAGATACAGATGAAAATGATGATGAAGATAAACCACAAATAGATATAGATGATGAAGTAAAAGAATTATTTCCTAATTATTGCGACGATGAAACATTTGGAGGTACAAAGAAACTCATCAAGATATTTATTGAACTCCATAAAATAAGCATTAAGTATATAGATTGTGATAATTATCAAGATATAAATAATTATATGGTAGGTGAAGATGATGCGTATAGAGATGAATTTGATAATACATACTTTAAACATAAAGATAATTATTATGATAAATTGATAAAGCATAAAGTGATTGAAAACAATAAAATATATGATTTAAATGATATTAAATTCATTAAAAAATTAGACAAGTATAAACACAATGTGCGTTTGCACTATTCGGATAAACTTGATTATATTAATCATAAATATAGCCTTCGTTTCAATAAAAAGCACTCTCTAATAGAATATCATATGCAAAATAATGCTATATTAAATGAAAATATATATTGTAGTTTGTATGCAAGAAATTTATGTCATATTCACTTTATTTGTAAAGACTGGTTTGAAACTAAAGATAATTATAATACAACTGTTGATGTACAAATATATATTAAAAATATCAATGGTTATAGATTTGATGAAGCATATTTAAAAAGATACTCTCCATATTGTATTAATTCATATGATAGTGGTGAATATTATATGCTAAATAGAGATTATAAAATTATTATGAATGAAGATAAAAGTTATCCAGAGGGAAAATATAAACAAATATATTTACATGAAGGTAATGAGACACCTTGGGCTTATGATGATAAAGAAGAAGAAATTAAAATGCTATATCTAAAAGTCTTATCAAAATTAGATGAAACTACTGCAAACAAAATATGCAAAAATGAAAATCAACAAACAAATTTAATACTAACTAAATGCATTTAAGTTTTCAAAACAAAAACATACCTCTTACTTCTAATATCTTTGTCATCAACTTTTATCCTACAATCATGTATTGATATGTCATAATGTCTCTTACACAATTGTTTGATAATTGACAAGTAAGGTCGTTTTGCTCTTTCTGGTTCAGAAGCTCCTATAATTGTAGAAAAACTAAAAAACTTTCTAATATCTGGTATTAAATCTAATATTTTGTTTTGTTTTTCATTATCATTATCTAAATGATATAATGTTATACTATAATTTTCATCTAATTGCAATATGTCTATAATCTTTTTTATTATTTCTTCTTGTTCTTCTCTATATAAGATGCTTTTTAAGTTCATAATTGCATTATAATATAATCTATTCCTTATAATTCTTCAGTTTTCTTTTTAAGGTTGATTGTTTTCTAATAATGTGCTTGAATCCATCTTTATTGTATGCATAATTAAAATAGTTAGCATATTGTGATGTTTTAATTTTACCAATAGCCTTCTTTATTGCCTTGTTCAATTCACCATATTTCAAAAGTCTTTTATTCAGTTTAAGATAATGCTTCAACTGACTAAACCAGTTCTCTATAGCATTTACTTGAGGATTATATGGAACTGAAAATAAATACTTATTACCACTATTGATAATTGCTTGTTTCACATAATCATTATTATGGCTACCAGCATTATCTAATATGATGAGGTGATTTTTGTATTTGTTAAATATATTTTGCTGTAAAAACTCTACAAATCTTTCTTTGGTAGTTCCACCCTTTTCATATAACTTATAAGCTACGCATTTAGAGTTTGATATAGCACATAATAATGTAAAGCTTTTGAAAATATAGTTATCATCAGACCTAACAATACATCTTTTACCAAGATAACATCTACTGTATTCTTTTATCATAGTAGGTTGTATAGCAGTTTCATCCAAACAAATTATTTTATTGATAGGATACTTTATTACTTCATCATAAAAACCTTTCAAATCTTCATTCAGATTAGTGAGATTTTTATGTCTAAATTTTGGGTAATGTTTATGTTTAGTTCTTTTTCTTGTAATGTTATTGTCTCTTATAACTTTACCTAAATGTCGAGAAGTAATATTGTAAGCTTTGTACTTTTTCTGAACTATTGAGGATAATTCTTTCATAGTAATATGTTCATTTTTATTTAATAAAGTAATAGCATATTTGAGTTGCTGTTTAGTAATTTTATAAGAGATATGTTTTCTATTTTGTCTTTGTAATGTTTTTATCATCTTGTATCTTTCCAAGCTACTCTTACCTTTCAAGTAATATTTGACAGCAGTTAGTTTGTAATCAGTACTTTTATGTTTAGACATTCTAAATAAAGTATATAAAAATGTCTCATTTTAAATCTTCAAGGGTGTAAACGTAAAGTTAGGATGTTCAACCAAATCTAATATATTATCAATATTACCACTCGATAGATTGTCTATACATATCAGTTTGATATCATCTTCTAATAACAATCTTCTACATAAATTACAACCAATGAATCCTGCTCCCCCTGTTACTATTATCGTTTTCATATATATCCCTCTGTTTTTTTGATATATATTCTTTCGTTTTTATTTTTATTTTGTCTGATAACATATAATCGTCTATTATTTATTAAGATTTACATGATTTAGAAAAAATGATAATGAATTAAGATTAAGACATCATTATATTATAACAATATGTCTCGTTACGAGTATTATGGGCAAAGTGATGCTACTACATTTAATATTAGCGATAAAATAGTGTCTGAAAAAGATAAAAATACTTTTCTTATAAAAATAACTTTCAAAGAACTATTGCAATATTCAGATTCATGGAGTTTCAATAGAAGAATTGATGATACAAAAACACAAGAATTATATGAAACATTGTGTGAAGGATATGATATTCCTTGGACTCTTTCTGCTATATATGATACTACAATCGCTTCTGCTGCCAGAAAAATTCTGATTCTTGATGGACAACACAGAAAACAAGCAATCAATATGTACCTCAAAAATTTTGAATCACGTATGACTTTTGAAAGAAATGTATGGATTTGGATGTTTCATATTGATTTCTCTGAAACAACAAATAGTAATGCTGCCGTAAATTTGTTCAAAAAAATCAATAACAACCGAGTCTTTGAAAAAACCGAAATACCAAACACAATTGCCATTGATATCGTAAAAATGATTTGTGAAAATGACGAACTTAAACAAGGTATCAAAACAAATGATAAATTCAATACATCACATAGTCCTTACATACATCGTAAAGAATTGAATGCAATTATCAATGAGAACATAGATGTTCTTGCAGATATGTCGTCGGAAGAAATTATTCAAAATATGATTGTAATAAATAACATTATAAAAGAATATTACAAAAATAAAGCTTCAAATGATGTGAAATTGCAAAAAGCAGAAAAAGATAATTTCTTCTTGAATATGGGTAAAAAGTCAAAATATCCAATCACAAAATGGATTAGATATATATCTAATCCAAATGCAATTAAGGATTTCTAATTTTCGGTGTATGTTTTATTGTCACTTTATCTATTTGTTGTTACCCTTGCATTTTTTGACTTTTTTTATTATTATTTTTACTTACGAATATCATCTGGTTCTCCTTTCGTATAGTTTCCTTCATATAGACATTCATTTTTGTGGATATATTTCCCAATTCCTTCACATATGTTTTCTTTAAAAATGCCTATGTAAATATCACCATTTACATATTTCATTGTTCCTTCACCGTGTCTCATATTATTCTTGAATCCACCAATGTATGTATCACCATCCGGGTATGTCATTGTCCCTTCACCGTCACACATATTATTTTTAAATTCACCTGTATATATTGTACCATCTGCGTATTTCATAATACCCTCTCCGTCGTATTTGTTATTTTTGTAATCACCAATATACATTGCGACACTTGAATATAAATGCATTCCCCTTCCGTGTTTTATTCCATTTAGAAATGTTCCTACATACACATCACCATCTGTGTATCTAAGTTCTCCACTACCAGTGCGTTTTCCATCTTTAAAATCTCCTTTGTAAGTTTTTCCTGATGCAAACCTATAAAATCCTTTGCCTTCTCGCTTATTATCTTTGAAATCACCTTTGTAAATTGCACCCGAAGCAAATGCATACTTTCCTTGTCCATTATATTTGCCATCTTTGAACTCACCAATATATGTTGCACCATCGGCATACATTATGCGTCCATTACCATGAACCTTTTGTTTTTGAAATTCACCTTCATATATTGCACCATTTTGAAATTGAAATAAACCTGTTCCATATTGTTCTTCGTCTTTTATATAATTGTCATATACAATACTCATTGTGCATTTCATTTTTTTATTGTCATGTTTTTCATCTTTGTCACTGTCTTCGCGTTTGAAATAAGCATATGAACGCTTTCCTGTCATATTGGATTGACTTAAGATATTCTTACTTCATCAAAACAAATTGTCATTTTTTATAAGATTTATAACAAAATAGTACTATTTTGTTTTCATATTCATATTCATATTCTTGAAATTTATTACCTTTATCGTAATAAATCAAATAAAAATAAATACTCACACCTGGGCTTGAACCAGGAATCTACCGTTAATAAGACGGACGCTTTAACCGATTAAGCTATGCGAGCATTTTCGTGATAATTGAAATGGTACTAACCACCGAGGCTATTCCTCTAACTCAGGTATTACCCCTCGCTGTCTATATATATAGAGATATTCTTAAATACTTTTTTTAATATCGACATATTATATTTTATCAATTTTATGAGCGTTGATTTTTACAAGTTTATTGTTAAGTTCGTAATCTTTTTTATAATCATATGTACAATTATGGTCAATGCGATGGCGCATACAATATATATTACCACATCTACAAGTTGATATAATGACTTCGATTGTTTTTACTTTAGAATTACACACAGCACACAATACATGAGGAGGCATACCTGTACATGTGTTACATAATCTTCTAGAATTTCAAAGGTGATAAATTATGATGTTATATATTATGATATGTAAAAACTATATAAGTGATAAATAAAAATGTAATCATAGTGTAAAGCAAGTGATAAGGATGCCTTTTTTTATCACTAAATGCCAAATTTGTAGTTATACTACAAATATAAAATGCAACCTTATAAGACATCAAAATGCTAAACATAAAGATTTTATATTTGACAAAAGCGGAATTTTGATTGATGGACAAAATGTACCTCCAGATGAACAAAATGTACCTCCAGATGGACAAAATGTACCTCCAATAAATTATTGTAAAAAATGCAACAAAGGATACAAGACCAAAAAACATTTATACAATCACGAATTAAATTGTAAAGGTGTTGATGAATTGACGTGTTCTAAATGTATGGTATCTTTTACAACAAGACAACACAAATACAATCATACAAAAAGGAATAACTGTAAAGCAAAAAGTATCATTCATGCAAGAATTCCAAATCATCAAAATCACAATCCAAATACAAATACAACAATACACAATACTACCAATAATATCCAAAATAACACAACAAACAATATTCAAAATCATATTTATATTAACAACATCGGTTCTGAACGCATTGACCATATCACAAATGATGAAATTATCAAAATATTGACTTCTGGTATTAATACTATACCATCTTACATCAAAATGAAGCATTTTGATAAGAATTTTCCTGAAAATAATAACATAATCTACACTAATGAAAATAAATGTAAAGTTATGGAAGATAATGAATGGTTAGAAAAAGATTTAGGTCTTTTGTCAAATAAACTTATTAAAGACAATACAGAAGTTTTACTTCTTTACTATGACGATAATAAGGTAGAAATAGGAGAATCTATTAATGATACAGATATATTCGATAATGTGAAAAACAAATTAATATTGATTTATAATAAACAAGATGTGAATAAATATAATCAAGTTCTTTCTAAAATCAAAGAATTAATCAAAAATTTTAAAGAAGATTAGAATAATAATCTTTCATGTATATAGAACTTGTTCAAATTAATGACGTCTCCCAAAAACAAAGTTCCTACTGTGCAAAAACAAATTTCCAAAAAAACCAAACCAAATCCTCTTGCTAATTCAAGAAAGATAACATATGGTGGCCCAAATTATGCATCTCTTGCAAATACCAAACAAACTGGTATTAAACCAAAAGGCGGTAAAGCTGGTAAAGCTAATAAAAGAAACAAAACATCTAAATAATTTATTAAATCTATTTTTTTTTCATTTTCGACATGAAAACTTGCAGAATATTCAGAAATAATCTAAAAATGTGAAGTTTTAGTACTGATTGGTTTTAATCATTATATACAATATGACTATTGATTCACAAATAGAAGAGTTAGCTTTGTCATTTGCTTCTATCAAGATTGATGAAGAAAAAATTATAAAAATACAAAAATGTTTTCGTGGATGGATCGTGAGATTAAAACAACTACCTTTAATTATGTATAAAATACAAAAACATTTACAAAAGCAATCCTTAACATTTTCATCTCAACACGAAGATGGTAGAATTAATAGTTGTTTTGACGAAGATACAATTATTGACATACTTATTAAACAGTTTGATAAAAGAATTTTCAAACCCGAAATTAGAAAGTGGTATGATATTCTAGCTCTTGATTACACATATGGTTGGATACCTATCAATGTTAAATCAACTACTACAAAAACTTGCGATAATACTGGCAATTTCGCAATGTGTGTTTATGCTTATACTGATGAAGTTTTAGAGCTTCACAAGAAGAAGTCTTACACAAATGGTAATATGAGTGTTATACTTATCAATAAATTAGAAAAAAAGATGTATAATCGCATATCAAAAAAAGATTATTATTTCATAATCGCAAACAAAACAGACCCATCTGAAATCATTGTCAATAGTGTTAAAGGATTGACTACATTAACATCAAATTTACATAACCCCCCATTTCAAGTTCGTTGGGATGAAAACAAGACTTTCAATTATAAAAATATCAAAAAAGTAATACGCGATTTTATCATATGTATGCAAAATCCCAAACCAACATGGTTTGAAATATTTATGCAAAAAATAAGAACATTCGAGATTCCATAATTACCACGATTACCACAATCATGAATCATTATATCAAATATTCACTTGGAATGAACGAATTAGATATTTGTCTATGACCTATCTTGAATCTTCCAGAAAACATGAAATTTTCCTTAAATGTCTGACTATTTATATAAGACACAATCTTATCTAAATTGCAGTCTTTTTTTGGTATCAACATTATCAATCCTCCTCCAAAATAATTAACATTATTTACAAATGAAACTTTGGATTTTCGTGTCAAATTATATATATAAATGCATTTGTTTGTAAGATTCGCATCGATGGTGGTCTTATTTCGTGGAGCTCCCCATTCAAACCAATTATTTTCATTGAATTTTCGTATTCTTCTTTCAATAAGTTCTTTTTTATGTTTTAAAAGATGTTTATTAATTTCCTCATTTTCAGAAGGAAACTCTTCTATATAAATATATTTTTCAATTTTGTCTTCACCATTCAATACTTCAATATTTCCAAGTTTTGAATTTTTGAAAACAGTCTCTTTGCCACTCACAAGTCCGACATATATATTGAAATAGTCTTTGAACATAATACTATTGTCATTTTTCTTTTCACCAAAAGTAATTAATCCATTGCTATTTGTTATATGTAATAACTTATCGTTATACAATACCTTCTTTTCAATCAAACTATTCTTACAATATCTGAATATTATAACATCTATACTTGCGTTATCAAACATTTTTTCATCATGAGGATGAAATATATGTGTAAATGTTCCACTTGTCATCATTGTGCTCAATATATGAGACGCACTTGTCAATTTCAGAAAATCAGAAGGAACAATAAATATCATCTCGCCATCATCATCAAGTAAATTGAAACATTTTTCAATAAAATTAATATATAGATTCCCTTTTTTTGTTCTTACATAAGGTGGATTTCCTACAATTGTTTTATATGATTTTGTGATAGTTTGTTTCATAAAATCACCATATATGATTTCATTCTTTTGAATTCCCTTCAGTAATTTTATTTTCGTATCAATTTCATACATATCAAATGTAATATCAGGTATTTTGTCACGAATGAACGAAATTAAATCACCTCTTCCTATGGAAGGTTCCAAAATATTCTTGGGATTATTCAAAATAAATTCAAATGTCTTTTGTTTAAGGTCATTGTGAGTTGTAAAATATTGACCCAATTTATGTTTATTGTCCATGTTGATTATGTCTTTTTGCATAGTATCATTTTTTTCATTTTCATTATTTATTTTCCTGATTTTGTTCATGTTCATATATACTTATACTTACAAAAATACAGTTATATATAATACATTCTATATTCAGATATTGACATACATAAGACAAACTTGGAAAGCATAGGTAAAACAATACCAAAAAAACCTTGATTTTTGAACTAACATGGAGGGTGGGGGGGGGAGAGAGGTGATAAATTTCATGGTTTATGGTGCGAAATGATACATTAGTGATAAGCTAAAAGACCTGCATTGCAATAAGCAACTGATAAGCTTATAAAAATTTATCACTTTTTATTCGTTTTTATATTTGCAATTTATACTGTTTTTATAAATTCATACAACCATTATGATATTATTATTATTCAATAACCTTTCAAAAACAAAATGTTCAAAATTGGACAAAATGTACCTTCTCGCGGACAAAATGTACCTCCTGGCGGACAAAATGTACCTCCAACTGTACAAAATGACATCCCATGTGATTAATTGATGAAAAAGTACGTTTTTAAAAGTCAAATTTTTTTATTTTTTCCATAAATCTAAGATGAGAGGATATATGTATGATTACAAAAGTTTGCATTTCTATTTTTTTTCTATAGATTGAAAAGTTGAATATAAGTATGATTATAAAACCTTCATGACTAAAACTTTAATATAAATATAGAATGATACAAACTTGGAAAGCATAGGTAAAACAATACCAAAAAAACCTTGATTTTTGAACTAACATGGAGGGTGGGGGGGGAGAGAGGTGATAAATTTCATGGTTTATGGTGCGAAATGATACATTAGTGATAAGCCAAAAGACCTGCATTGCAATAAGCAACTGATAAGCTTATAAAAATTTATCACTTTTTATTCGTTTTTATATTTGCAATTTTTATTGTTTTTATAAATTCATACAACCATTATGATATTATTATTATTCAATAACCTTTCAAAAACAAAATGTTCAAAATTGGACAAAATGTACCTTCTCGCGGACAAAATGTACCTCATGGCGG
>Ga0209555_10002155_pt1 | contig 14075 bp, 13 predicted proteins | sample SaaInl85LU_5_DNA_FD_184643 | JGI IMG/M metagenome (GOLD analysis project Ga0209555, IMG submission 184643) | Marine microbial communities from expanding oxygen minimum zones in the Saanich Inlet - ESP_85LU_5_DNA (SPAdes) (version 2) | ecosystem: Environmental > Aquatic > Marine > Intertidal... | reverse complement strand
TTTTCTAAACTCAGATAAAAATAGAGTTGTAAGAGTCAGAATTATTGAAGAGAAAGCTTATTTAACGATCAAAGGAGTTTCGGATAAAAGTGGCACTTCTCGATTTGAATGGGAAAAAGAAATTTCTTTACAAGAAGCAAAAGCGTTAATGAAACTTTGTGAGAAAGGAGTCATTGAAAAATATCGATATTTTCATAAACTAGAAAACCATGTTTTTGAAATTGATGAATTTCTAGGAGTCAATGAAGGATTAGTAATTGCAGAAGTAGAATTAAAAAACAAAAATGAGGTTTTTATAAAACCTAGCTATCTTGGAAAAGAAGTCACTGGTGACGAAAAATATTATAACTCTAATTTAAGTAAAGTTCCTTTTAAAGATTGGGCATAAAAAAACCTCGAACTGAAAGCTGGAGGAAATTTAATAAACCTACCCCCTAAAATAAGATTTATAATACCTTAATTGTAATAGTATTGCTACTATCATTTCTTAAGGCATACACACATAATTTTTTTTATTGTTTCACAAGTGTTTATGTTAAATTTATAAAGCGAAGAAGACTAGTTTTTTGTATTTATTTATTTCTCAATAAAAGAACAATGTAATTAACATATGTTTAGTGATATGTCGCTTATTTTGAATTAAGCGTAATAAAAAACACTGAAAAAATGGCACAAACTTCCTAAAACTACAAAAACATGAAAAATTGCATGATTAAATTGAAGTTTTTTAATGGAATAAAGTAGAGCTCCTATCGTATAAAAAACACCTCCAGCAAATAATAATTGTAATCCTTCTGTTGAAAAGCTAGTCATTAACGGTTTAATTGCAAAAACAATTTGCCAACCCATTAAAACATACATAACAGTAGAAAGTTTATCAAATCTACCTGTAAAAAAGAGTTTTAGAATTACACCAATAAGAGCAAAGGTCCAAGTAAGTCCAAAAATAACCCATCCTAACGTTCCTTCTAAAACAATGATCGTATAAGGCGTATAAGTCCCCGCAATTAGAATATAAATTGCAGCATGATCAAATATATTCAACTTTCTTCTCAGAATAGGTTCTTTAGCTGCATGATAAAAAGTAGACGCTGCATATAAAACAATTAAACTTAAGCCATAGATAAGTAAACTCGCTGGTTTCCAAAAACCAGCATAATTAAAAGATTTGATAACTAAAAAAGGCAATGCAATTATACTTAATAAGAGTCCGAATGCATGAGTTAAAATATTTAATGTTTCTTCGCTCTTAGAATACTCGTGATTTAATTCTTTCTTCATTTAGTTTTGTTGGTATCTTTCATGTATAACTCATCCGAAGATAATTCATTGTATAAGATTTCAAATGTTTTTTCTTTGACTTCCTCTAAATTATCAAGCGTTAATTCTTTTGTCTCAATAAATTGATGTTGACGAACTCTAAAAGTACCCATCCCTCCTTTTAAAAAGTTCCAAGAAAAGAATCGTTTACAGTCATAATAAGTTTGAGGAACTATGGGAATTTGGTGTTGTATCGCCAGACTAAAAGCTCCTTTTTTAAAGGGTGCTAAAATCACATCTTCAGTTGGCACCAGTCCTTCAGGAAAAATTCCAATACTAGTACCACCATACAATCGTTTTTTTGCCATGTCAAAGACTCTTTTTCTACTTGCTGGGCTGCTTCTATCTACCATAATAACCACTCTCTTATAGAAAAATCCAAAAACAGGAATTTTAACTAATTCTTTTTTACCAACAAAAACAATGGGGTTTTTACTCAATACAATTAGCACAAACGGATCCATAAAAGAAGCATGATTTGGGCAAAACATATAACTCTGATTTCTATCAAGCTCTTGATCGATTTGCTTTTTAATTCTAAAACCCATTCCATAAACGAGCACATAAGACCAAGCTCTAACTAGCTTCCAAAAAGCCGGATAATAACTGTCTTTTGCAGTAAGAACTAAAAGAAAAGGAGCCATCAATAGAATAGTACAAAACATTAGAATGTAAAACCACAACCTCCAAATTAGCAAAAAAGGAATTTTTATAAATTTCATAAAAGCGAATGTAGTAATATTCTTTTGTATGATTCATTTTATATTGAAAACTGTATTTTTGTTCTCATAAAATCACAACAATGTCTAGAATATTAACTGGAGTTCAAAGTACAGGAACTCCACATTTAGGAAATCTTTTAGGGGCAATTTTGCCTGCTATAGAAATGTCTAATGATCCAAAAAATGATGCGTTTTTATTTATTGCTGATATGCATTCGCTTACTCAAATAAAAGATGGAAATCAGTTAAGAGAAAATACTTATAGTACTGCAGCAACTTGGCTGGCATGCGGACTAGACATTAATAAAACTGTTTTTTACAGACAAAGTGATATTCCTGAAGTAACAGAACTTACCTGGTATTTAAGTTGTTTTTTTCCATATCAAAGGTTAACATTAGCGCATAGTTTTAAAGACAAAGCTGATCGTCTTGCCGATGTTAATTCTGGATTATTTACTTATCCAATGTTAATGGCTGCAGATATTTTATTGTATAATGCAGAGATTGTTCCTGTAGGAAAAGATCAATTGCAACATTTAGAAATGTCTAGAGATGTAGCTAACCGATTTAATAATGTAGTTGGAGACACTTTAATTCCACCTACTGCAAAAATCCAAGAACACACAAAGTTAGTTCCCGGTACCGATGGTGAAAAAATGAGTAAATCAAGAAATAATGTGATTGACATTTTTTTATCTGATAAAAAATTAAGAAAACAAGTAATGTCTATTACTACCGATAGTAAATCTTTAGAAGACCCAAAAAACCCAGATACCGATAATGTATTTGCTTTGTATAAATTATTAGCTTCTGAAGGTCAGATTGCTGAAATGAGAATTAAGTATGAAGGCGGAAATTATGGTTACGGGCATGCAAAACAAGAATTGTACGAGCTTATAATAGATAAGTTTGCCATTATAAGAGAGCGTTATTCTTATTTTATGGATAACAAAAATGAAATTGATAAAGCTCTAGAAGTTGGTGCAGAAAAAGCTAGAAAAGTTGCTAGTGAGGTATTGCAAAGGGTACGATCTAAAATTGGATATTAAAAAAAAGCTTCACACATGTGAAGCTTTTTTTAATTACTATAAATTTTTATACCCATTGACAAATTATACCGCCCATTAAAGCAATTGTTACAATCCAATATCCTGCATTAATTGCAACATATTTTACTGTTTTTCTTTCAAACATTGCTTGTGTTGCTAAAACTGGTAATATAAAAAATATTCCACTTAAAGTTCCATGAAGTGCCCCATGTTTAAACGTCCTGTAGTTTGTTCCATATTTTGCCATAAAATCGTTGTAATACGTTAAGGCATCACCTGAAAGTTCGGTTGCTCCAGATTCCATCAAACTAGAATAAACTCCTGTTTGATGTATGGCAATAAACTGTAAAAAGAATGCCATTAAAAAACTAAAAACATAACAAAGAATAAAAATCAATGCCATATTTCCTCCTTTTAAAGATTCTTCTGTAAATCCTAATTGCTTCATCCAAGCGTTTTGAAACAACAAAGGTCCGTACCAAATAAATCCCATGATTAATGGGATTAATGCTGCTAATGCAAAAATTAAAAAATTTGTTTCCATGATAATAAAGTTTTGGTTTGTATCTAAATATAAACAAATAAAAAGCTGATTTACAATTCACTAACCGTTAATCTTTTTTTTTATTGTTTACTATAAGCTCTAAAAAAGAAAAGAATGAGGATTAAAGGGATGTTGGCTATAAAAAACAATAAAAGCTCTTCTTTGTAGAGAAACAAGTTGTCAAAGTTTCTTCCCCAATAAGAAATTGCAGAGAAGAAAACTCTTATAAAGCTGATTAAAACAAAAATACATGTTCCTATAAGTAGCCAATTCTTTTTTTCCTTATTCTCTTTTTGATAAATATATTCTATAAAAAAAATAAAAGGGAGAAATAGAAATAAGTTAACCGTATAAAAATGTCTTACTAATGTGGTAACATGCATAGCTGCTATTAGTGTAGCTATAAAAATACAGGACAGTAAAACAATTGCTTTTGCTTTGTGTTTTTTATAAAAGAAGAAAAAACCAATCACCGATAAGATCATAACTGGAGAGCTTACAAAAATCCCTGGAATATCGTTCCACCTAGCTTTTAAAGGATCAACATAAGCTTCAATATTGGCGAAACTTGTATATAGATTATCCAATCCTTGTAAAATATTTCCTGACAATGCTGTCATAAATGATTTTTCTTCTGGAAAAAAGGGATTGAATTTATTACTTTTTAACGTAAATTCTTCGAAGACCATATAATTATACGCAAGTATTCCACAGATAAAAACAATTATAATTATTCCTGTTAAAACACAATACTTAACTAATTGATTTCTGAATTCCTTTTTAAGTAGATTGTTTTTATAGATTATATATCCTAAGAGCGGAAAAAAAAATAGAAAATTCTGAAGTTCAATCCAGCTAGCAAAACCTAATAACATTGAGCTTATGATTAACTGTTTTTGCCAGCTAATTTTTTTAAAATCAGAAATGACTATCAATACTGCTAAGGAAACAAACAACAAGGATGGTGCGTGAGAAAACAAATGACTAGATTCTAACCAAGCTAATGTTGCAAAAGCATAAATAAAAGTACAAATAATTGAGATTGAAAATTTCTTTCGCAGAATTTTGTAATAGTACCAGAATAATAAAACAGCACTTAGCAACCCAAATAAAGGTGGGAGGATACTTGCAATAACAATGTCTAATTCGTTTGTGTCAACAGCAGAAGAAAAACCTATTCCTTTTAAAAGATTCGCATATGCAAAAGCGGGAATAATAAGACTTGCGGTTCCGGGAAGTCGATCTGAAAAAATTTGATTGTTTTTTACAGCATAATCTGGACGAAAAACATACACATCAAGATACTTTTCTACATTGAATTGATGCTCGTAGTAAATTGATTTTGCTAAACCAATATGAGCACCATCGTTAGAAGTGTTTACGCCCGTTGAAGTGACAAAATAAAGCGTATAGATTATTATAAAAACTAGAAAGAGTATTCCTTTTTTCTTATGATCCAAAATGATGATTTCCTTTTAATCTTTAAAGGTAAAAAGGTAACCAATAAATTTTAATTGAATGTGGGGTTGTTATAAAATCTACTAATTGATTTTTAAACTTTTTGCAATCGCCTCTAGTTCAAAAATAAATTCTCTTTTGTTTACTGATGGCGCGTAGGTAAAACCTTCTACTACTAACAATCTATTGTTTTTCTTATCAAGAATTGCGTAATTCAAAAAAGGTCCTGCCATAAAATCATTTTTTACTTCCCATTTTCCTCGGGTTTCAAAAGCTTTGTTACCCAAGATTTCTGTATCAATGGTAAACGGAGTATAAGCTGCTTCAGTAATCATAAACATCCCTTCTTTAGATCCTGGAATATATTTTTCCCCAATTGCATCTCTCATCGAAACAATATTATCAGGGGACATCGTAGTGTCATTTAAAGGCAGGGAATACACTAAAATATTACTATTTCCAGCGCCTCTTGCAATACCGCTTGTTAAATGATGTCTTAGCCAAAGAAACTCACCTGTATCATCAACGGTTTTGAATTCTTCAGGAATCGTTAATGAAATATTTAAGTTTTGTAGTGTTAAATATTTAGAATCATCTATCCTTTTGTTATAAAAAACTTCTTGCAATAATCTAATATCAGAATCTTTGAAAGTTTGTATGATGTCTTTCATGTTTTTCTTTAAAACATTTACCAAACCTTCTTTGTCTTTTGCGGAAATATAAACGATGGTTTGCGGACTTGCATATTTATTATATGTTTTGTTGTAGCTTTCTTTATCACTCTCTTCAAGTACAAGAATATTCCTATTACTACGCATCATAGAGGTAAAACCATTTGGAGCAACTTGACCAACGGATAATGTTCTTTCAGGCTGAGGTAAACCCACCATTAATTCGCCAAATGAGGTTCGTATTTCTTTACCCGGTTCACCTAACCATATAGAACCTGATGCTACCACTGTTACTTTATTAAAAGACCCTACAGATCTTGGTAAAACAACGGTATTATCCATACATGAAATAAACAAACATGTAATAAATATTCCTGTGATTAGTTTTTTCATTTGATTAGCTTTTAAAAATTTTAAGTTTTGTTCCTGGTTTGATGCTTTTAGCACTCCAAATATTGTTCCATTCTTTAATTTGATTTACAGAAACTTTTTTAAACTTTTTTGCAATTGTCCAAAGTGAATCGCCTTTTTTTACTACATAAATTGTAGGCTTTCCTTTTGGAAGCTTATTGGAAGCTGTTTTTTTTGGAGTTTTTGGAACTCGTAATCTTTTGGGATAAATACTTAATCTTTGTCCTATTCTTAAATTATTATTTTTAAGTCCGTTCCATCGTTTAATATTACTGACTCTTACTCCATATTTGTAAGCTATTTTACCTAAATAATCTCCATTTCTGACTCTGTAACGGATTCTTTTATCCATTTCAAAATACTGAGGCAATGGTTTTTCTCTTTTAGCATCATCCGCATCGGCTAGCGCGTAAACATCTTTTTCACTTTTTAAAAAGATATCCGCTTGTTTTTTGGGTAATCTAATCGTATAATCCCTTCCTTTTATATAGGGAACAATATCTAGTTTATATTCTGGATTTAAGAACTGCAACATCGAAGTTTCAATTCCTGTTTGCTCAGTAATTTGATCGAAACTTACGGTTCTTTTAATGTGAATGGTATCTGTTTCAAAATGATGAATTTCTGGAGCACTACCCGTTAACTGATGCTCTTGCGCATAGGTAAACAAATACATCGTTGCATAAAAAGCTGGAACATAACCTGCAGTTTCTCTTGGTAAATAAGGTCTTATATTCCAATAATTCTTGTATCCTCCCGATCGTCTAATTGCTTTGCTCACATTTCCTGGTCCAGAATTATAAGCCGCCAAGGCTAAATCCCAATCACCAAAGATTCTATACAAATCGTTTAAATATTTACAAGCTGCAATGGTTGCTTTAATGGGGTCTTGTCGTTCATCAACATACGAACTCACCTTCAATTTATATTGCTTCCCTGTTGGATACATAAATTGCCAAAGTCCGGTTGCACCTACTCTAGATTTTGCTTTTGGTTTTAAAGCAGATTCTACCAAAGCAAGGTATTTCATCTCTAGTGGAATATCAAATTGATCTAAATGTTTTTCAATCATTGGAAAATAATACGCCGCTCTTGCCATAAAGTTTGGGTAATATTTTCTTCTGTTTTTTAAATACGATTTAATAATTTTTTCTAGTGCTGGATTATAGGCTAAATGAAAAGGAGTGGCTTCATCAATTTTGGAAAGCCTCTGTTTTAACAACTCAGAATCTAATTGAACTTCTGAAACATTGATATTGTCTGTATTTGGGATATAGTATTGTTTAATATCATCCATTAAGGCTGAATTAAACGTGGCTTCTATCACCAAACTATCTATTAATCTGATGTCTTTATCTGTCAATAAATCTTCTTGCTGAAGTTCTTTTACAGAATCCTTTGCAACTATAATTGTATCTTTTTTAATCTGTCCGAAAGTGACTATTGAAAAAGTGAGAAGTAACAAAAAGTAATATTTTCGCATAAGTTTAAAATTGTAATTCTACACCAATCGGACAATGATCTGAATGTTTTGCTTCTGGTAAAATAAATGCTCTTGAAATGTTCTCTTTTAAAGGTTCTGAAACCATGTTATAGTCGATTCTCCAACCTTTATTATTAGCTCTAGAATTTGCTCGATAACTCCACCAACTATACTGATGTGGCTCTTTGTTTAAATGACGAAAACTATCAATAAATCCATTGTTAATGAAGTTACCAATCCATGCTCTTTCTTCAGGTAAAAAACCTGAAACTCCTTTCATTTTTGGATTGTGAATATCGATGGCTTCATGACAAATATTATAATCTCCACAAATTACTAGATTCGGAATTTCTTTCTTTAGATTATTGACATAGGTTTGAATTTCTGCCATATAATTGAATTTAAAATCGAGTCTAGCATCATTGGTTCCTGATGGCAAATACATGCTCATTACAGAAACCTCATCTCTGTCTGCGGTGGCAGAAAAATCTACTCGAATATTTCTTCCTTCAAAATCCATGGTTTCTATTCCAGTTCCATATTCAATATGATTTGGTTTTTCTTTACAAAATATTGCTACTCCAGAATACCCTTTCTTTTGTGCAGAAAACCAATATTGATACGGATATCCTGCCAACTCAATAGGTGATGCATCAACTTGATCTTGTTGTGCTTTGGTTTCTTGAATACAAATAACATCAGGATTTGCTTGTTGTAACCAATCTAGCATTCCTTTTTTAATGGCGGCTCTAATGCCATTTACATTGTATGAGATGATTTTCATAAATTCAATTTACTGTATAAGATTTCTTAAAAAATGACCAAGTGATCTGTTCCTTTTTTCCGGTTTGAGTGTCTAAGGTTTTTACTCTGGGTGATAAAATATATGCAACTCCAATATTGATCATTATTGTATAAAAATTAGAGTCGTAACCCAGTATTTTATATATGAACAATCCTATTAAAATAATAAGCAAGGGAAAGATTAAACCGCAGTATTTTGTGTATTTCATTATTAGCAACTATATATCCATCTCAGGAATTTCACCTTCTATAACTAAGTTGCCTTCGGTCGCATTTTTAATTTCTTCAACACTTACTCCTGGAGCTCTTTCCAATAAATAAAATTGGTCGTTTTTAATTTCCAAAACTCCTAAATTGGTGACAACTTTGGTAACACATCCAACACCCGTTAAAGGTAAAGAACATTTTTTTAGAAGTTTAGATTCTCCTCGCTTATTTGTATGCATCATGGCAACAATAATAGTCTCAGCAGAAGCTACTAAATCCATAGCACCACCCATTCCTTTGACCATTTTCCCTGGAATTTTCCAATTGGCAATATCTCCATTTTCAGCAACTTCCATCGCCCCTAAAATAGTTAAGTGAACATGTTTACCACGTATCATTGCAAAACTGGTCTCGGAATCAAAGAAACTTGCTCCAGGCATGGTTGTAATCGTTTGTTTACCCGCATTAATAATATCTGCATCTTCTTCTCCTTCAAAAGGAAAAGGTCCCATTCCTAAAACGCCATTTTCACTTTGAAATTCAACTTCAATATCATCTCTTACATAATTAGCAACCAAGGTTGGAATACCAATTCCTAGGTTTACATAAAACCCGTCTTGTACTTCTTTTGCTATTCTTTTAGCTATCCCATTTTTATCTAACATACTATATAATGTATCAATTAAATAATTTTAAAAGTGTATCAATTTTGTTTTTGAGATTTGATACTTGTACTCAATATTTTATATAAAATCAATCCTAATTCATTTACTTTATTACTCAAATTTATATGAGTTGGATATGAATTAGATTTTTCACAAAGAATTAGCCAGTATTTTGTTTCTTCTAGCTCTTTAGTTGCAATTTTAATTTTATGGATAAAATCTGCTTTACTTTCAGCATTTTGTGCCTCATGAATATTAGCACCAATACTTGTTCCTGATTTTAACAATTGAGCAGAAATTACATATTTTCTTTCGGTTTGTAAAACTTCACAATATTCAATTATTAATAATGCAACCTCAATCGATTTATCAACTACTGGATTTTTCATTGGTACATTAGTAAATTGATTAATTGTTTTTACGAACGGTTCTTTGCTCAATTCTTTTCTCATACGCAGAACCTTGAAAAATTCTTTGCACAAAAATTCCAGGTGTGTGAATTTGATTTGGATCTAATTCTCCTACGGGAACTAATTCTTCTACCTCTGCAACTGTAATTTTTGCAGCACCACACATTGATGGATTAAAATTACGAGCGGTTCCTTTAAAAATTAAATTACCTGCCGCATCTCCTTTCCATGCTTTTACAAAAGCAAAATCTGCTTTAAAAGCAGGTTCTAGAATATACATTTTTCCATCAAATTCTCTTGACTCTTTTCCTTCAGCAACTTCTGTCCCATAACCGGCTGGTGTATAAAAAGCTGGAAAACCTGCTTGTGCAGCTCTACATTTTTCGGCTAAAGTTCCTTGTGGTGTTAACTCTACTTCTAGTTCTCCCGATAGCATCTGTCTTTCAAATTCATCATTTTCTCCCACATAAGAAGAAATCATTTTTTTGATTTGTTTTTTTTGCAATAGTAAACCCAATCCAAAATCATCGACTCCAGCATTGTTAGAAATGCAAGTAACATTCGTAACTCCTAATCTCACTAATTCTGCAATGGCATTTTCTGGAATTCCGCTCAATCCAAATCCTCCTAACATTAAAGTCATGTTACTTGTAACACCTTCTAATGCTTCTTTTACATTGTTTACTTTTTTATTAATCATTTCATCTATTTATTTAATAATAATAAATATGTTTCGACTTCGCTCAACATAACATCTGCAATGTTAGAAATCTGTATCGTCTTCTACGGGTTGTACTTTTTTAATTTCTTTATTTTCATTTACTTCTGGCTCTTTTCCACAATTCGTATCAATTCCTACATATTTAGGTTTTTCAAAATCTTCCTGACTAATATTTAGTGTAGGGTCAGCATACAATTTTCTCATATATAAAGCCCAAGTTGGCAAAGACATTGTTGCTCCTTGACCATTGGTTATTTTTTCAAAATGAACGGCTCTATCTTCACCACCCGTCCAAACTCCGGTTGCTAAATTGGGAACTACTCCCATAAACCAACCATCTGTATGATTTTGTGTAGTTCCTGTTTTACCAGCGATTGGATTTGTAAATTGATATGGAAAACCAGTAATAACATCTTTGTTATAATGCTCTGATGTTCTTAATCGAACACCTGATCCTGCCGTAGTTACCCCTTTTAACAATTCTAAGACTACATAGGCAGATTCTTCGCTTAATACTTCTTTTGTTTTGGGAGTAAAATCGGCTAAAACTGTTCCATTTTTATCTTCAATACGCATTAACATATTTGGTTCTACACGCAATCCTTTGTTTGCAAAAGTTGCATACGCTCCTGTCATTTCCATTAGTGATAATTCTACAGAACCTAAAGCTATGGATGGTGCTGCTGGGATTTTACTTTCAATTCCTGCAGATTTAGCTAAACGAACAACATTAGCTGGTGTAACCATATCAATTAATCTAGCCGAAATAACATTAATAGATTTAGCTAAAGCTTCTTTTAAGGTTAGTTCACCTCCATATTCATCTCCAGAATTTTTTGGGGTCCAAGGTTCAGGAATACCAAACCTCCCTTTCGGAATTGTGTAGGGTGTGTTTGGGTATTTATCACAAGGAGATAAGCGCAATTGATTAATTGCTGTTGCATATAAAAAGGGTTTAAAAGTAGACCCTACCTGTCTTTTCCCTTGCTCTACATGATCGTATTTAAAATATTTATGGTTAATTCCACCAACCCAAGCTTTAATATGACCTGTTTGAGGTTCTATAGATAATAAGCCCGATCTTAAAAATGATTTGTAGTATTTGATAGAATCATTAGGAGACAAAATTGTATCGACTTCTCTATTGCTATTCCAAGAAAAAACTCGCAGGTCTGTTTTGGCATTGAAGGCTGAATCTATTTCTTGATCAGAATATTGATCTTTTTTCATTTTTTTATAACGTTCAGAATTTTTTCTGGCTCTGTTATAAATAGATTCGATTTGCTCATCTTCTAAATCATAAAAGGGAGCTGTTTGATTTCTTTTTTGTTCTTTAAAAAAGTAACTCTGAAGATTAGACATATGTTCTTGAACAGCTTCTTGGGCATATTGCTGCATCCTAGAATCTAGAGTTACATAAATCTTTAAACCATCTCTATTAATATTGTACAATTCTCCATTGGGTTTTGGATTATTCTTTGTCCAATCTTTAAGGTATGATCGTAAGTATTCTCTAAAATAAGTAGCTAAACCATCATTGTGACTTTCTGGTGTAAAATTGATTTTTAAAGGTAATTTTTGAAGTGAATCTTTTTCTTTTTGTGTAATAAATTCATTTTTTGCCATTTGAGCAAAAACCACATTACGTCTCGTTAATGATTTATCTTTTGATATTTCTCTTCTGGGATTGTATTGTCTAGGATTCTTTAACATCGCAACTATAATAGCAGATTCTTGAAGGTCTAAATCTTTCGGTTCTTTCCCAAAATAAATTCTTGATGCTGATCTAATTCCTACTGCTTGGTATAAAAAATCTATCTGATTTAAATACATTGCAGCAATTTCTTGCTTTGTATATTGTTTTTCTAATTTTATGGCTACCACCCATTCTTTTACCTTCTGCATAATTCTTGCAAAAGGATTTCTTGACGGTTGTTTTGTGAATAAATTCTTTGCTAATTGTTGAGTTATTGTACTGGCTCCACCACCTTTTCCTAGTTTTACAACAGCTCTTGCCGTTCCTCTAAAATCGATACCAGAATGTTCATAAAAACGTTCGTCTTCTGTAGCAATTAATGCTTTTACTAGATTGTCTGGCAGGTCTTTAAATTTAACAGGCGTTCTATTTTGAAAAGCATACTTTCCTATGGTAACACTATCTGAAGAAATTACTTCTGTTGCTAAATTTTTTTCAGGATTTTCTAATTCTTCAAAAGTTGGTAAAGCACCAAAAACACCCCAAGAAGCTAATAAAAATATCAATAAAAGACTTGTAAATCCACCAAGAACGATAATCCAAAATCGTTTGATATACTTTTTGAAATTTGTTTGTTTCTTTTTTGCCATTCTAGTTTACTTTTTCAATTCTAAATCCAACATCTGTGATTCCTTCTAATTCTTTAATTCCATCTACATTTCCATTTTTCCGCATCGCTTGCTTTACAGATATTTTATAGATTCCTGATATTGGGAATATGCTATTTTCTTTCAAGAAAAGTTTACTGTCTTTTATCTCTGAAATTCCGGAGCCTAAAAATTTTCCATTTTTATCTGCCATTTCATATTGCAAAGTATCTACAATTTTCTTGCCATCCGGAAAAACAATATGAGAAATCAGGTATAAATTACTGTATTGATAGTCGTTATTATTTCTAACATTGATATACAAATGGTTTCTAGCTATTGTATCTGTTATTTGAAACTCAAAATCTATCGATTCTTCTTGCAACCAACTACTATTTTCTAGCGATTTATATTCATCAAAAACTCGATTTGAATCGCAAGAAGCGATCAGGAAAAAAACTCCTAAAATAAGAACTGCTATCTTACTATGTTGGATTGCTGTTGCCATTTGGATTTGTATTTCTTCTTCTCTTGTTTTGTGGCTTATTCTGATTATTATTCTTTTTCTGAGCGTTTGGCTGATTTGGTTTATTAGGTTGATTTGGTCTTTTAGAACTTTGTTGTTTCTTGCCTTGATTAGGTTTCTCACCTACAGCTACTTTTTTTCTGTTGTTGTTTCTATTTCTTCTTCTACTCTTTTTAGGAGCATCAAAACGTGTTAAACTATCTTGACCAACTACGTTCTCAAAATCAACTTTTACAACTTCTTCAATATCAGATTCATAATCTTCTAACGGAACAGCAACTTCTTTATTTTTGTTTAATTCAATTATTTCTAACACCTGATCTAAACTAAGTCTATACCATTTAGATCTGTTTTCTTTATAGGTATACCAAAGAAGTCTTTTAAAAATGTCCATTTTCACAAATTCAGCATCTCCATTTTCAGTTTTCAAAACAACTTCTTGTTTTGGAAAATCATTTAATGCATCTAAATACGTATCTAATTCAAAATTTAAACAGCACTTTAATTTTCCACATTGTCCTGCTAATTTTAACGGATTTAAAGACAGTTGCTGATAACGCGCAGCTGTAGTTGTTACTTTTCTAAAATCTGTTAACCAAGTTGAACAACACAATTCTCTACCGCAAGAACCAATTCCTCCTAGACGAGCAGCTTCTTGCCTTGCTCCAACTTGTTTCATTTCTACTCGAATTGAAAATGCGCCGGCTAAATCTTTAATTAATTGTCTAAAATCTACTCTGG
>Ga0209555_10002154_pt1 | contig 14079 bp, 16 predicted proteins | sample SaaInl85LU_5_DNA_FD_184643 | JGI IMG/M metagenome (GOLD analysis project Ga0209555, IMG submission 184643) | Marine microbial communities from expanding oxygen minimum zones in the Saanich Inlet - ESP_85LU_5_DNA (SPAdes) (version 2) | ecosystem: Environmental > Aquatic > Marine > Intertidal... | reverse complement strand
AACCAGAAACTATCACGTTACCATGTAAGTCAGTAACACAAATTAAAGTATTGTTAAAAGTAGACTTTACATGAACAATACCAACATTATCTAGATTTAACTTTTTTTTTAACATAATTTTTTTTTAAAAACAGCTTTAATTAGGTCAAGAAGGATTCGAACCTACAACAAATCCATTATGAGTGGAGTATTCTACCATTAAATTATTGACCTAAAAGCCTGTATCTTTAGAGCTTAGAAAATCTATTTTCTAAAGGCTGACTTTCTTCTTATAGATTTTAAACCTCTATAACTTTTTATTTCAACTAAACGTTTTATATTTGATTGAATTTCTTTTTTAAGAGACGTCTCTATCAATAAATTCTTTTTTTCCAACAATTTTAACAACCTTATTATGTAAGCTTGAGATAAGTCGTTAATTCTACAATCAGAACCTATATTCAACTCATTACAAACATTTTTAATCTGATGATTATTCAATCCAGAGATGTTTTTTAGCTCAACGTTTACTTTTTTCTTATTACTAAGTATTTTTCCAAAGATCTGTACCATATGTTATTTTTGCTTTCCTGGTTTAATGTTTACGATTTCATTTTCATATCGAATACCTTTTCCTTTATACACATCAGGCGTTTTTATAGAACGAATTTGACAGGCTAATAAAGACACTGCATCCTTATCAACCCCTTTTATTAATATCAGAGTTGGTTTAAGACACAGGATAATCACATCGGAAGGTATTGATATCAAAACGTCTCGTGATAACCCTACTTTTATTGACAAAATTTGGCAATTCTTATCATTATCGAAGTAAGACCAAGCTCTAAAACCAATACCAACTAAGCTTAGTTTTTTTATGTAAAACGTACGCAATCCATTCAAAACTGATTCAATCTTGCTCTCCGAAGAGAAAGTTTTATCAATCCTCAAAGAACTAGAACTTAAAAAACATCTTAAATCATTGATGTTTTTTGACATATCCAATACAACCCGCCCTTTTGAGCTTAAAAAAATTACAAAATTATCATAACGAAACAACGAAACATCAAATAGATTAATTGAATTCTTGAATTTCATACCTAATAAATCTTAAATATACATTGACCACCTACTTTTTTATAAAAAGCCTCTTCACTTGTTATAATACCCTTATTAGTGCTTAGAACTGAAATGCCTACACCGTTGTTTGACTTACTTAAACCAGTCCATCTTTTAAACGATTTAAAACCAGGACGAGACTCAAAAATTATTTTCTGAATCGCCGGTCGATCATTGACATATTTTAACAAAACATAAAACTTCAAAGATGCGTTTACTTTTTCTTTAAAAAATCCTCTTATAAAACCTTCCTCAGTTAAAATAGTTAATATCTTTTCTAGATTTTTGGAATAGGGACAAACAATTAGATTTGCTCCTACTTTATGACCATTCATAATTTGATTTAAAGAATCAATAATTATTTTCATAAATTCTTATTTTTTTTTACCGAAACGCTTATTGAAATTCAAAACTCTTTTATCAGTTGAACTTATCTCTGATAGATTCTTAGTCTCAAATCTCCACAATTTATGGGATTTTACATCAATATCTAAACGATTGTAGAATTTATCAGAAAGATAATTACTAGAAATCACTGAACCATCAGTTAATTGAATCCAATTTTTTTTCAAATTTTTAAAACTTATTTTCATTTTGTACTTTATATACTAATAGCTCTAAAATAGTCAAATGTTGTGCTTGCGCTAAATCTACACAAGACCTTTTAAATCGACTCAATGTTTCATGTATCTCATACCCTCCTAAGTGACTAAAAAGACTATACCACTCTGAATTGTCAATCGTTTGCAAATTATTCGCAAGTTTATCTGAATAAGCATTCAAAAAACGACCACATGTATAAATCAGAAAAGGTCTCAATATTCTAATAGACTTTATACTTTCAACCGTACCACTTGATAAAGATTGATTACTGTATATCAAAACAATCCTTCCTCGAAAAAGAGACTCAATTGTCTTCATAGGCAATTTTGAGAGAAATAACAAATTCTTTAAATTTCTAAAACTAACCAATTTTATTTTCAAATTCAATTTTGATAAATCTTTTTGAAGCTGAATCCATCCTTTTGAATCACAAGATTTTAACTGCGCTATTACAAAAAAATCAAACTTATTCAAATTTGTTAGTAACCATCTATCTTCTGATAGATACTTTTTATCTTTATAATTCATATTTATGATTTTTATCTTGGCGAATAGTGAGATTTGAACTCACGACTTTTAAAATCACAATTTAATGCTCTAACCACTGAACTATATTCGCCATAAAATTCTTGAATTAATTCTTTTTCGAATTAGACTCAAAAATAAAAACAATTCTAGAAGCAAGTTTTAGAAGAATCTTATGTGTTTTTTTATGTATATTCTTTTGTGAAAAACTGACTATACCTTGATTAGTGTTTATAGATTCAATATATACTATAACACTCTTATCTTTATTAACCTTTACAGTGTTATTCGACGATAAAAATCCAACAATCCCGCCAATACCTACTGAAAAACCTCGCTTCGTAATATTCAAAATTCTTCCTTTTAAAAAACTCTTTAGTTCGAATTTTTCCTTAAACAATCCTAATAATTCCTTATCAGTTTGAATTTTTCTGTATGAATCAAAATCACACAATATATCATTATAAGGTGTTTCAAAATCTTTTACTTTTGAAACACCAAGACTTAGCTTTTTATCTTTTATCTTTAGGTTCGGAACTTTTAGTTTATGTTTATGGCCAAAATCAAATATAGCATGACTTCCATTGATCTTAAATTGACTTTCAAAAAAACGATGTTCTGAAGCCCCATAACAAGGTAAAGACGACTTTAATTCTTCTAATGATTTATTGTTGGTCTTCAAGTTTGGTTTAAACATATGCTTTGTAAAATTTCATTTTGTCGGGGTGGCAGGATTTGAACCTACGAAGTTCTATACCCAAAACAGATACGATAACCAGGCTACGCGACACCCCGAAACAACACTCAAATAAAAATTTATTTGAATGAAGCTATAAAATTAGCCATGTACTTATGTAATTGAGCATCGAGCTCAGGACTAATAGTCTTTTTAGTACTAATTTCAGTTAACATTGGCTTACCTTCTTGGTTTAATGAATCGATTAAAGCCTTCTCAAAAGCCCCAATACGACTGATATCTAATTTATCTAGATAACCTTTTACCCCAGCAAACAAGATACAAGTCTGTTGCTCAACAGTTAAAGGAGAGAATTGAGCTTGCTTCAATAACTCAGTTAACTTTGAACCTCTATTTAATAAATGCTGAGTTGCAGCATCTAAATCAGATCCAAATTGAGCAAAAGCTGCAACTTCTCGATATTGCGCTAACTCTAACTTTAATGTACCAGCTACTTGCTTAATTGCTTTAATTTGAGCAGCAGAACCTACTCGACTTACTGATAATCCCACGTTTAAAGCAGGCCGAACACCTTTATAGAAAAGCTCCGTTTCTAAAAATATTTGTCCATCAGTAATAGAAATTACATTTGTCGGAATATAAGCAGAAACATCACCAGCTTGAGTTTCAATAACAGGAAGTGCTGTAAGCGAACCTAACCCAGCGTCCTTACCCATTTTTGCAGCTCTCTCTAATAATCGTGAATGGAGATAAAAAACATCTCCTGGGTAAGCTTCTCGACCTGGCGGACGTCTTAATAATAAAGACATTTGTCGATAAGCAACAGCTTGCTTACTTAAATCATCAAAAATAACTAAAGAATGCATTCCATTATCTCTAAAGAATTCACCCATCGTAGTACCTGTATAAGGTGCTAAAAATTGTAACGGAGCAGCATCTGAAGCAGTTGAAGCAACAATAATAGAGTACTTAAGTGCACCAGCACCTTCTAAGATCTTTGTAACTTGAGCTACCGTTGACCGCTTCTGACCAACTGCCACATATATACAATACAACTTATTAGTTTCATCACCTGCATCATGCATCGGTTTTTGGTTAATGATTGCATCAATCGCGACTGCAGTTTTTCCTGTTTGCCGATCCCCAATGATTAATTCTCGCTGACCTCGTCCAATTGGAACTAAAGCATCAACAACTTTTAACCCAGTTTGCATTGGCTCATGAACAGATTTTCTCGGGATAATTCCTGGAGCTTTAATCTCTACTCTAGCACGTTTAGCACTGGTAATTGGTCCTTTACCATCGATAGCTACACCTAAACCATCAACAACACGACCGAGTAACTCTTTACCAACTGGAACATCAACAATAAAATTAGTTCGCTCAACGATATCTCCCTCTTGAATTAATCTATCGTTACCAAAAATAACAACACCAACGTTATCATCTTCAAGGTTTAATGCCATCCCTTTTATACCTGAATTAGGAAATTCACACATTTCTCCTGCTTGAATTCCACCTAAACCATATATACGAGCAATACCATCACCTATACTTAAAACTCGTCCAATCTCATCAATATTGACATCTGAATAATAATTTGCTAATCGTTCTTCAATAATACCTGTAAGTTCAACTGCTGAAAACGCCATAAGTATTCTTTATTAATTTATTAACTACCTAAGAGAAGATTTGAACTTCTGACCTGAAGATTTTCAGTCTTTCGCTCTACCGCTGAGCTACTTAGGTTTATACATAGAATTTCAAATTCTATGTATGATTAAATACAAAGGTACATTATACTATTATGAAGTAATAAAGCTAATGGCGTAGGCCAAAGGAAAAAAGTCATCAAAAATATGCAACAAAAAGATAAAAATAACGAATTTTCTTTTGATAATCTGTTTAAGTTATTTATCCTTGTTACCGAATCAAAAAACATAAGTTTTATTATTCGTATATAATAAAATGATGCTACAACACTAGTCATTACCCCAATAATAGCTAAAAAGTACATTTCCATATTGATAGCAGAAATAAAGATAAACATCTTGCTAAAAAAGCCAGCCAATGGTGGAATACCACACATAGAAAACATTATTATTGAGAAAGATAAAGCAAGTTGAGGGTTCGAGATGAATAAACCAGATAGATCATTCAAATATTTCAATTTACTTAAATTTCCTTGCTTTCTAATAGACAAAAGAATTGAAAACGTTGCCACAGTCATTACTATATAGATTATTACATAAAAGAATGTAGCATAAATTCCTTCAATTGACCCAGCACTAATACCAATCAACATATACCCAATATGACCAATACCACTATAGGCTAACAGACGTTTTATCTTATTTTGCCAAAGAGCACCTAACGTACCAATAAACATTGACAGTACTGAACACAGAATCAGTACTTCTTGCCAAGGCAACAATAAACCATAAAAGACATAAGAAAACAATCTCACAGTCAGGCTTAAAATAACTATCTTTGGTACAATTGCGAAAAAGGCTGTCACAGATGTAGGTGCACCTTCATATACATCTGGCGCCCACAAGTGAAACGGAGCCGCAGATAATTTGAATAACATTCCAACAAGAATGAACAAAACACCTAGTATGATAGCATTACTAACTTCAATATCTACAGTTTTGTCAATAGTTGAAAAAATCTGAAACAATTGCTGATAATTTGTTGTACCTGTAAAACCGTACAACAATGAACAACCAAACAATAATAACCCAGAAGAAAAAGCACCAAGTATAAAGTATTTCAAACCTGCTTCAGTCGAGAATTCTGATTCACGTTTTAAAGAAGCTATTATGTACATACAAAAACTTTGGAGTTCAATAGCTAAGTACATTGCTATCAAATCGTAAGATGATGCTACTAACATCATTCCTGTGACTGCTAAAATCATTAAGATAACATATTCAAAACAATTCAAGTTTTCAAATTTGCTGTAGTCTAAAGCTAGTATTAACGTAATTATAGTAGAAAACAATATAACGCTTTTAATCAAAATACTAAAATTATCAAAAATTAATAGATTGTTAAAAGCAACAAGTCCACTAATTGGGTTACAAATATTTAATAGTAATGCAAAGCTTAAAATTTGAACCCCCAACCAAGTAACATTTCTAATCAAAATAGGATATCCTAATTTTGGTGAAGTGCTATAAATTACCGCATACACAATCAAAAAGTTAATTATAACAAGTATATAAATTTCTGAAATTGCTGCAATCCAATCAATGTTAAAATTAAATTCCATAATGATTACTTATTACTATTAAACAATTTCTAAAATGTTAGATACACTTACGTGCATGACATCTAAAAAAATTTCTGGATAAATACCCATCCATAACGTACAAACAACTAACGGCGAAAGAACAGCAACTTCCCTTTTACTCATATCAAAATAATTTGATATATAATGGGTTTTTAACTGCCCAAATAGAATTCTATTACACAACCACAACGAATAAGCCGCGCTTAATATCATCCCTAAACAAGCAATGAAAGTAACTAAAGTATTACTGCTAAAAGCTCCAACTAACGTTAAAAATTCTCCCGAGAAACTACTCATACCAGGAAAACCTAAATTAGCAATAGAAAAAAATAAAAAGAATAAAGTATATAACGGCATTACTTGAGCTATTCCAGTATAATACTTAATCATTCGTGTATGGTGTCTATCATATAACACTCCAATACAAAGAAAAAGCGCGCTTGAGACAAACCCATGACTTAACATAATCAAAATACTTCCTTCTATACCCTGCAAATTCAGACTAAAAATTCCTATAGTAACAAATCCCATATGAGCTACAGAAGAGTAAGCAATTATTTTCTTCAAATCTATTTGTCTGAGTGTTGTAATTGATGTATAAACAACTGCAATGATGCTCATCAGATAAACTAAAGGAGTAAAGTAAACACTTCCTTCAGGGAATAAACATAATGAAAATCTTACAAGTCCATAAGTACCCATTTTTAACAATATACCAGCTAAAATAACTGAACCCGCTGTTGGAGCTTCAACATGGGCTTCTGGCAACCAAATGTGAAACGGAACCATTGGAACTTTTACGGCAAAAGAAGCAAAAAAAGCTAACCATAAGATTATTTGCTTTTTTTCCGAAAATGGTACATTCAATAATAATTGAAAATCTGTAGTTCCAGCTTCAAAGTAAATCAAAAAAATAGCCAACAACATCAAAACAGATCCGACCAATGTATATAAGAAAAATTGGTATGCCGCTTTAATTTTTCGAGTTCTAGAACCCCAAATACCAATAACAAAAAACATTGGGATCAATATACTTTCAAAAAATATATAGAATACAAGCACATCTAAAACCGAAAATACGAATATCAATAATGAACCCATCGACAGAAAACAAATATAATATTCTTTCTCGTACTTAACTACAGAATCCCAGCTTGTCAATATACAAATAGAGATCAAGAATGTACTCAATAGTATAAAAAAAACTGATATGCCATCAACACCAATAAAAAGATGCAAATTTAGGGATGGTAACCATTCTAAATATTCTAAAAATTGAAATTTAGAAGTTGAATTATCAAACAAAATAAATAAGAAAAGGGAGTAGACAAAAGCAACAAGAGAGGTCACAAAAGCGCACCATTTTATAGTATTCACTTGTGTTTTAGGTATACCTAAAATAATCAAGATTCCAATAAATGGAATTAGTATAAGCCATGATAAAATGAAATCAAACATAATTAATTTTGTTTTATGATAGTTTTACAACGAAATAGTTTGTAAACATTAAAGTAACAACAATAATGAAATATAAGTTTATATCAATTAAAGCTGCAAAGATAGGCCAAAGAAGAAGCTTAGTCATGAATAAGGTAACCCCAATAAACATGATAAAAGCATACTGATGAACTAGACCTGACTGTAAGTTGCTAATCTGTTTACTGAAAATAATAGTAAGAAAAGATAACCCTTTTGGCCCAAACACTTCAATAACTCCTTTATCAACAAGTTTATAAGTTGTATTGTAACCTAATTTCAGTATAACACTACCTATCAAATCATTCTGGAGTCTATCAAACAACCATCGACGGTTTAAGAATACATATATGCTTCGACCAAAAGGTTTAGTGCATACTTCAAATAAAAAATCCTTACACGAATGAAATACAACCATCGAGGTTAAAGCACCCGACAAACTTACAATTACCGGAAGCCATTTGATATGAGTTGGAATAAACTCCGCATCAATCATAGTTAAATTTTCCGGAGCGATAAAGATTGCATTATTCCAAAATGGAGTTCCCAAACCTATGAATAGATCTTTTGTCAGGTAACCAACGAAAATACTCCCAAGACATAATACAAATAACGGAATAGCCATAGGCAATGGTGCGTCATGAGCATTTTGCATTGCGTTTTTAAATCCATTAGGATTACTTACAAAAGTAAGATATATTAATCTAAAGGAGTAAAATGCTGTTATTCCAGCCGATAAAACGCCTAACCAATGAGCGAACGTTCCATGAAGACTATATTTAGCGTAAGCAATTTCAAGGATTACGTCTTTTGAATAAAAACCAGTTAAAAAAGGAAATCCCATCAATGCTAGGGATCCTATCAAGATCATTACATAAGTATAAGGTAAAACTTGCAACAATCCACCCATTCTTCTCATATCTTGTTCATCGTTTAAAGCGTGAATCACTGACCCGGCACTTAAGAACAATAAAGCTTTGAAATAGGCATGATTAATCAAATGAAACATACTTACTGAGTAATTTGAAAGACCACAAGCGAATACCATATAACCTAACTGGCTACACGTTGAGTATGCAATAACTTTTTTTAAATCATTTTGAACTAGTCCTATAGTTCCAGCAATGAATGCTGTTATCGCACCAAAGACTGTAATTACAGTCAAAGCGTAACCTGAATATTCATAAAGAGGCGAACACCGAATGATAAGGTAAACACCAGCAGTAACCATAGTAGCAGCGTGTATCAGTGCTGATACCGGAGTTGGACCCTCCATCGCATCAGGTAACCAAGTATGAAGCCCAATTTGAGCTGATTTTCCAACAGCACCAACGAATAGTAAAAGTCCGATTGTTGAGAGCGCATCTAACTCAAAACCTAAAAAATTGTAAGTTGAGCCAGCAACATGAGGAACTAAACTAAAAACAACCGAATAGTCACAAGTTTTGAACACAACAAAAACAGAAAAAACTCCAAGAGCTAATCCAACGTCTCCAACCCTGTTAATAACCATTGCTTTTATGGCAGCTTTGTTAGCTTGTAATCTTGTAAACCAAAAATTTATCAAAAGATAAGAACATAAACCAACCCCTTCCCAACCTAAGAAAAGCTGAATAAAGTTATCGGCAGTTATTAACATTAACATAAAAAAGGTAAATAACGATAAGTAAGACATAAATCTAGGTTGATGCGGATCGTGACTCATATAACTAGTAGAGTAAAGATGAACTAACGTTGATATCAACGTTACTGTAAAGCACATTGACACAGTCAAACTGTCAAAATAAAAACCCCAACAAGCATCAAACATTTCAGAGTCTAACCAAGGAGAAAGCTTTATGTAACAAGGAGACCCAGAGAAACCAACTTCAAAGAACAATACAGTGGAAATCAAACAAGCGAGACTTATTCCCAAAATACTAACAAATGCAGAACCTTTTGGAGTCAAGAATCTACCAAATAACCCGCTAAGAATTGAGCCTATTAATGGCAAAAATATAATACTTAAATACATATTTAGTTAACCTTTCATTAAATCAATAAATTCAATAGCAATTGTTCCTCTTACCCGATAATAAATAACTAATATTGCTAACCCAATAGCTGATTCAGCAGCCGCAACAGTTAGTACCAAGAGCGCAAACAACTGACCTAAAATGTCATCTAGAAATACTGAGAAAATTATGAAATTAAAATTAATTGATAACAACATTAACTCAATGGACATTAACAAAATGATAATATTTTTTCGGTTCAAGAAAATTCCTGAAAGACCGAGTAAAAATAATACCATAGCAACAAACAAATACTTAGTTTGACTAATCATAAATTTTTTTATAAAGATAAAATCGTAAAAACAAAATAAAACTATGTATTAACAAAATTCTATACCAACCAATCAAGTCCTACAAAGATACCAGAGATGAATAAAACCCAACCAAGAGAAAATGGTAAAAACACTTTCCAGCCCAACCTCATTAATTGATCATATCTATATCTAGGAAAAGCAGCTCGAACCCAAACAAAAACAAACAATAAGAAAGTTGTTTTTAGCCCAAACCAAATAACACCAGGAATCCAATTGAAAGGCGGCAAATTAATCAGAGGTAACCAACCCCCTAAAAAAAATATATTTACCATACTACACATCAAAATCATATTAGCGTACTCCCCTAAAAAAAAGAGTGCAAATCCCATAGCCGCGTACTCTGTGTTATAACCAGAAACCAATTCAGCTTCAGCTTCAGGCAAGTCAAAAGGTGCCCGGTTTGTTTCCGCCAACGCCGAAACGAAAAACATCAAAAATAACGGAAATAAAGGAATGCAATACCAAATCTCTTTTTGAGCGTTAACAATTTCTGTTAAGTTTAAAGAACCTGCACACAGTAAAACACACATAATAATCAGACCTATAGACACTTCATACGACACCATTTGAGCAGCCGATCTTAATGCACCTAAAAAAGCATATTTCGAATTACTTGACCAACCAGCTGTAATTATTCCGTAAACGCCTAAAGAAGAAATTGCAAAAACAAAAAGAACACCAACATTCAAATCAATTAAAACCATATTGTCTCCAAATGGTATCACTGCCCAAGTAAGAAGTGCTAATAAGAAAGTAATTATAGGTGCCATGATGAAAATAACTGTGTTAGCACTACTAGGTAATATAGTTTCTTTTATCAGAAGTTTTAAACCATCTGCGAGGGGTTGCAACAAACCAAAAAGACCAACGACGTTTGGACCTCTTCTCTGCTGCATACTTGCCATTACCTTTCGCTCCAGTAAAGTCAGATATGCAACAGCAACTAGTAAAGGAACAATCAAAGCCAAACTTTTTAACACCACATTCAAAATTACTAAAAAAATTGTCATATATTCTAAATCTTTTTATTTACTAAATTTGTTGCACCTTCGAAATCTCTTTGTAATTGCTTATAAATATCTTGCCTTCGAATATCGCTTCTTCTATGTAATGTTAAAGCAATAGCACCAATCATGGCAACTAATAAAATAACACTCGCCATAATAAAGAAATAAGAATAGTATGTAAATAGCACACTACCAATGACATCTACATTCGTAGGAGATATCAAACTATCAATCCACGAAGTATTTACTAGAAAATCATTCTGAAGAGCTTTATTATCTGAATTTACAAAAACCAAACTTTCGACTGAATTCAAATCGCCTTCAACTATGAGGAAAATTTCAAATAGGAATAAGATACTTAAAAACAATCCTATTGGGAGATAACGATAAATCGAACTTTTAGATTCTGATATTTTAACATTTAACATCATCATAACAAACAAGAATAGCACGGCAACAGCTCCTACATAAACGATCAAGAATAACATCGCCAAAAATTCTACACCTAAAAGAATCAACAATCCAGCAGTGTTAAAGAATACAAATACTAAAAAAAGAACAGAATGTATTGGATTTTTTGAAGTTACTGTACAAAAAGCTGATAACAAAGCCAACACTGAAAACATATAAAATAAGAAAATTTCAAAACTCATAATTCATTTTTTAATTTATTATCGATATAAAGACTCGGATGCCAAATTTTCTCTGATTTCCCATTCCCAACGATCTCCATTTTTCAATAACTTTTCTTTGTTATAGATCAATTCCTCGTGAGTTTCAGTTGCGTATTCAAAATTTGGTCCTTCTACAATAGCATCAACAGGGCAAGCTTCTTGACAGAAACCACAGAAAATACATTTTGTCATATCAATATCATATCTAGTAGTTCGCCGACTACCATCACTTCGAGCTTCAGCTTCTATGGTAATAGCTTGTGCAGGACAAACAGCTTCGCACAATTTGCAGGCAATACATCGTTCTTCCCCAGATGCATAACGTCTTAATACATGCTCGCCTCGGAACCGAGGACTTAGTGCCCCTTTTTCAAAAGGATAATTAAGTGTTACTTTTCTTCGAAAAAAATATTGCAACGTCATCCACATACCTCGAAAAAGTTCAGTTAAAAAAAGAGTTTGTATACTCTTATCAAAATTTTTGTTCGTCATATTATAAGATTTTATTTTGTATCTAATGGGGTGTCATCTATAAGTAAGTATATTTGATTTTCAAAAAACAAATACACTTACTTAGATAGAAATGAAAATCACAAAAACAGTTTTTACTAAATAAATAATCAACAAATCTATGCTCACGTTTGAAATCAATTTTGACTTTGAATCGTGCATATAATCACTGACGATTGTATGTATACCCGCCTCAAAATGAATAAAAGCAATCAAGATAGTAAAACAACCTAAAATAAGATTATCAAGTAAACTAATACTGATAACACCCGCAATCAAAAAACACGCTGATGTTCTTTGGGTAAACCAATGAAGGAATCCTCCGTGGAACATTTTAAAAAGATTATTTAACATAGACAATTAATTTTATATCAAAATAGTAATGATCAAAATAACGAAGACTAGCCCTACTACTATCATTCCAGTAGTATACAAATTTTTTATTTCTAAACCAAAAGCTAAATCCCATGATAAGTGTCGAATTCCATTTATCATATGAAATGAAATAACGAAGACTAAAAAATATCCCAATGCTGACACAAGTATAGAAAGTACTGAAAACAAATCAAAATATAAACAGTACTGGAAAGAAGACCCTGTATAGATTATATTAGTGTAAAACAAAATAAAGCTTAAAACGATCGATAAGCCAACGAAAGAACCTGTAATTCTATGAAATATCGATAAAACAGATGTTAATTGAGGTTTATAAATCGTAAGATGGGGCGATAATGGACGAATTCTTTGTTTCATATTCAAATATTAATAAAATAACACAATATCTTTAACAACCAATTATAATACCTTAGCGAAAGTAGGATTCGAACCTACGACATACGAATTATGATTCCGGTGTTCTACCGCTGAACTATATCGCCAAGTATAACTCATCAATTGAAATTCATTAATTGTTATACCGCAAAACTTACTAGGTGATAACGGATTCGAACCGCTAGCATTTTCCGTGTAAAGGAAATACTCTACCAATTGAGCTAATCACCCATGACCAAAAACAAAAATTACTTTTTAAATGCGTACCAATTAGATTAAAATAAAAGGTTATATCTTTATAATAAGTCTTACATAATTTATTATAAAACAATTAGTAACTTTGTATCATTTTTATTTAGAGGACTTCTATTTCAATCCGAGTACTAATTTGATTTACTAAGTTCTTGAAAATAGTTACTATTTATTTTATTATGGTTAATATAAATTTGAAAATTTAATTACCACCAATTTCGATTTAATTGGTATTTTTTGAGCAAAAAGTCTAAAAATCGTTGAACCAATATTTATTTTATCGCGATTAATATAAATTTGAAAATTTAATTACCACCAATTTTGATTTAATTGGTGTTGGGACGAATAAAGATAGAAGAGAGAGAGGGAGAGAGAGGGCCCACCCGGTGGGCCCTCCCAAGGGAGCCAAGAGAAAGAGAGGCCCCACCAGGGGGCCGAACTATCAATAACTAGTAGTAACTAATAGTAACTAGTAGCCTAGCCCACTTGTTAATACTTCGTATTCCCAAGCTCCTGCCAGGCGTCGCTACTATGATGCTTGGGCACTGTTTATTTTTAATTTAATTTAATAAGAATATATAGTATGCAAGCATCATAGTAGCGACGCCTGGCAGGAGCTTGGGAATACGAAGTATTAACAAGTGGGCTAGGCTACTAGTTACTACTAGTTACTACTAGTAGCTGCTAGGCTACTAGTTACTACTAGTTACTACTAGTAGCTGCTAGGCTACTAGTTACTACTAGTTACTACTAGTAGCTGCTAGGCTACTAGTTACTACTAGTTACTACTAGTTACTACTAGT
>Ga0209555_10002153_pt1 | contig 14084 bp, 9 predicted proteins | sample SaaInl85LU_5_DNA_FD_184643 | JGI IMG/M metagenome (GOLD analysis project Ga0209555, IMG submission 184643) | Marine microbial communities from expanding oxygen minimum zones in the Saanich Inlet - ESP_85LU_5_DNA (SPAdes) (version 2) | ecosystem: Environmental > Aquatic > Marine > Intertidal zone... | reverse complement strand
ACAACAATGTATTACTTAATGGATTACATTAATAGAAATAGATAAATAATAGTTATATATATTAAGAATGACTAATGATAAAATGTATTATAATTATAAAAAATTAGAAAAAGAATCTAGAAATGAAATTAAAGAAAATACTAATACAATTAGTTTTGTATATAAATTTAAAATTGCTTTATATTGTTTTATATTATTTATATTATTATCAAATAAAAATACATATAAAATTTTAGATATTATAATTAAAACATTTAGAAGAGATACTAATGATATTATTGATGAAAATGGTGAACCGTTAATATTTGGTATATGTATAGCTGGATTAATATTTTCGTGTATAATATTATTTATATCATAATTTTTTTTTTGTGTAAATAAAATATTTAATTTAATATAATTTATAAAATAGAAAGAATATAAAATGGCAAGTAATATAACATCAGAATTAATAATCTCAAATAACGAACAAACTACATTTGATAATGTACCATTAAATAATAATAGTAAATTAACAAAGGAACAAAAAAATTTATTAAAAAAGTATAAAGACAAAAGTCTAATAATGGGAATATTAGGAAAAAGATCATATGAATTTTTTTCTACACTACAATCATTTGTTAATATACCTTTAATATTATCAAGTACAACATTAGCAATATTAAATAGTGCTTCATTAACTGGTGAACAAATGAAAATACCTAATATTGTAATAAATAGTATTACTGGTTTAACATTAGCATTAGTTAATAATTTTAAAATTAATGATAAAGTAAGCGCATTTAAAAATTTAGGTATAAAAATGACTAAACTAAATAATAGAATAGAAGAAGCAATTGCTAATGATATGGATAATTTAACCAGTGAAAAATTAACACTATTTATAAAAGAATATGAAACATTAAATGAAACATGTGATTATAATTTTCCAACAAGTATCAAAAAAAAAATATATGATAGATACAAAAATAAAGGATTAACTTTACCAAATGCATTAATAGGTTTTGATGATTTTAGTATAGAAGATTTAAATGCAAATAACATAAATGGTTTAAATAGTGTTTAAGACTCAATTTTTTTTATAATATTTTTATAAAAATATTCAACTAATGTTTCCCAACGATAATGTGTAAGTATATGTTTACGAGCATTTTCACCATGTTTTTTTAGTAAATTTCTATCCATATAATATTTAAAAAATATTTCTGCACATTCATGTGGTGATATTAGTTCCGCTTTACCACCAATACCAACACTTTTGTGATCTAAATATATATAACTTTTAGGTTCAATTTTAAATGAATAATCATCTGATAAAAATTCAATCATTCCTCCCAAATATGAAGCAACTTGTGGTTTACCAACACCAAGTCCTTCAAATGTACATAGACCGAATCCTTCACCATCTGCTGTATTTAAACCAATATCACAAGAATTATATAAAATATTAATATCTCTATCAGATAATTGTTGTGGGTTATCAATTTTAACAATAGTATCTTTTGCTTCTTCCCAAGGAATTTCAGTAAATCTAATTTCATTGTTAAATACTTCCATTAAATCCCAATATCCATTTATTTGAGTTCCAACAACTAATTTCAAGTTACTTATTTTTTTAAATTTATTATAACACATGACTAAAAAATTTGCCCACGCAATAATTGATATATCCCATCTTTTTCTAGGTTGATTTCTGTTTAAATTTAATATAATAAAATCATCATCGTTATAATTATAATATAATCTCGCAATCGTTTGTGGTATTGGATAATATAAATTATAATCAAATCCATGAGGAAAATTATATAATGGTTTTGTAATTCCTAATTTTGTAGCAATTTCTTCCCAATATGGTGTAAAGGTAATAATACCATCAAAAAAAGTATTTAATATTTGAATATATTCTTTTTTCTGATATTTATATACCTGATCCATGTAAGATATTAATTTAAAATTATTTTTTTCATCCCAACATTCTTTAACTAATGTTCCAACTAAAGCAGTTGTTATAATAGAATCATTAAAAATAATTATAATATCTTGTGGATTTTTTTTGATATAATCACCAATTTCTTTTTCACCAAATCCGTTTCTTTTTGGATTTTCATTTGCCAGAACATCATATAATATAACATTATCTAAATCATTTCTTATATTTGAACCATTAGTATTATTAACATTTTGAAAACCATAAACAGTTAATTGAATATCATCATATTTTTGTAAATATTTACATATATAATAAACAACTTTTGAATAACCATTACTAGTTCCTATTGGGTAAGTACCACATAACATTATTCTCGTTTTATTATTTGTTGATTTATGCCACCATGAATTTTTATTTGAATTTTTAGAAACAATTTCTTCTTTATTTTTAATTGTTTGTTCTCCAACATGAATTGTATTATTAAAAATATTCATAATTAATAATACTAATTATTAACTCTTTATATCATTAAAAAAATCATGTGCTTTAATATAACCATCTAATATTAAATTATCAATATGATGATTGTTACATTCGCTTTTAATACAATCTTTTTTAATATTAATTAATAAAAAATTTGTAATAGGAGAGTCTTCAATTATCAATAAATTATTATTATCTGTATCAATTAAATCAAAAAAAGCTACTTTAGATGTATTTGAATATAATAATTCTAAAAGTCTTTTATTATATTCTATAAAATTAAACTTTGTATTTTTTTTATAAATTTTAATATTATATTCCGATGAAATTTTTATTACAACACCTAGTATATTATGTTTTTGTATATGATTAAAAACATTTATTGGAAAATTATTTGTAAATAAACCATCTAAATAATATTCTCCATCAATTATTACAGGTTTACTAAAATATGGAATTGACATTGATGCGGCTGTTGCATCAAAAATACTAACATTTGGTGTATTATCTGTTGAAAATATAATATTCTCACATTTATTTAAATTAGTTGCACTAACATAGAGATTTATGCCAAATTTTTTTGTTAATTCTATAAATGTTAAATCATTTATATTATATTTTTGATTTAAATATTCTTTTAATCTATTAGTATAAATAGTAAAAGATAATATTCCATTTTTAAAAAATATATTTGAAAAATTATTTTTTGTAATTAATAAAGAACAATTACATGATAATTCTTTAATAATATTTTCTAATTCTAATATTTCAATTTTTAAAGAATGTGCTAATGCAAAAAAAGCTCCCATTGAATTACCGGCAATATGTTTAACATCTACTATTTTTTTTTCTATATATAAATATCTTAATACGCCTAACATACATACACCATATAAACCTCCCCCTGATATAACAACATGAGTATATGTCATTTATAAATTAAATAATGAAATATTATTTATATTATTTTTTTAATTCTTTTAGTTCTTCTAATAAAGGTAATAATGTATCTAATGTTCTTTTCATACCTCTATTTAATGCTAATTCTGTTAATAAATCCAATAAATATATAATAAAAATACCAATTAAAATAAATATTGCAATATTGATTAAAGTTTTATAAAAATTATTTGTTTTGTTAACATTTTCAAAATTTTCAATAATTTTTGTTGGATTATTAATAATCATATCATCGTACGGATTAAGTGTTTCTTCATATACATTATTATATCGTGGAATATTATTAGTTGGTTGGATATTATTAGTTCGTAGAATATTATTATTAAATTGTTGTTCTGTATTGTTATTATTTTGACTTAATTGTTTATCAAGTGCAATTTTATATTCATTATTTTTTTTATTTAAATTATTATTAAATTCCATTAAATCTTGTTTTGATACTAAAACATAATCATCCTTATTTCTTGTTAATGTATCTTGTGTTTTTAAATTATAATTATAATTCATTAAAGTTCGTTTATAATCATCATCGCATATTTTTTGCATTTGTACATTATTATTATTAAAATCACTTAAATTCAAATAATTATCTAAATCTTCATCATAATATGGTTCAATAGAATCTATTTTATCGTTTTTTATTTTATCATAATTTTCATATAAATTTATTGATAATTTAGAATTATTATTATTATTTGTTGCATTAATTATATCGTGTTTATTATAATTTTTATTTTCATTTATTTTTCTATCTTTTAAAAATATCTGATAAGCATCATTATATTTTTCCATTGCTTTATCTGAAACTGGTAACTTAAAATGAGGTGGTTGTATTGGTTCACAGTGACTAAATTCTTTTTTATATTCTTCAATATTCATATCATTATTATCTTCAGATTTTTCTTTTTTCTTTTTTTTTTTATCAAAAGATTCAACATTAAATGCTTCGGATAAAGTTGCATAATTCATCTTATTAATAACAAATAAAATATTATTCTCTAATATATACTATAAAAAAATAATTTAAATTAATAGAATAACATAAAATGGCAAAGAAAGATGTTGATGATACTAAAATGTATGAAACAATGAATACTCTATTCAAAGGTATTATAATAGGAATTTTTTCAATTTATATAATAATTTATTCATTAAGACCTTCTAAATTAAATCCTGAATTTGTAATACAAATTATTGAAAATAAAATCATGTTTATTCCATTATTAATAATAAATTATTATTTATTTATGTGGGATAAAACAATCGGTGTATTATTTTTGATATTTATAATTTCATTAATATTTGATTATTTAATATTTATAGATAATAATTCTAAAAATACAATTAAAAAAAATATGATGATTAATTTAAATAATTATGTGGAAAATTTTCAAAATTATCTTGAAAAATTATAAATTATTTTTTTTTATTTAATGGTTTTGGTTTATCCCAATAATAATTATTAGATTTTGTTCTAACTACTCTTACTATTTTAACAAAATATAGTGTAGTTAATATTATAAAAATTATGAATGATATTGTTATTATTAAATATTTTAGATTATCAGTTAATTTTAATAGCAATAATACAATTACAAATAATATTGATAAATTAACTAAATAATGTATTGTCTCAATTGTAAATTTAATATCTCTTTGTCCGATATTAACATTAAAACTAGCAATTTTATCATATAATCTAGTATTATCACTTTTTTCTCTATAATTTTTTAATTCTATATTTAAAAGAGGATTTATAATATCATAATATGATTCTGATAGTGCTATTGATTTATTTTTTATTGTGTCACATGCTAATTTAAATTCGGAAATATTACTTTCTAATTGCGCTTGAATATCACTATTTATAAAATTTTCTGCTATATAATATGCTGTATTTTTTAAATTATATATGTAAATATATATAATTAAGGAAATTAATAATATAGTACCAACAGATATGTAAGCAGCATTATTACTAATAGAAGTATTTAATATTAAACATAATAATATATAAATAAATATTATTATTGAAATTATTAATACTATATTGATTTTATTTAATTTACTTTGTTGTTCATTTATTTTATTGTTCATATTTTTAATTTTTTGCGATTTTACTGTTAAGTTATCATTAATTTTTTTTAATTCAGAAGTTCTATCAATAACACTTTTGATTTGCTGTGATTCTGTTGTTGTTGATTGTTGTTTACTATTAAAAGCGGATTCTACTTCATGATTTATATAAGTAATTAATTTAATATTATTACTAATAGCGGTATTAAAATAAGTTACCAACTGATTTAAATTATTTAATTTTTGCGAATATTTATTTGATATATATTTATATAATACTAGTAAAATTAAATAATTAAACATTAAATACATTTTAGCATATTGAACAAATGAATAAGGATTTTGTTTCCATGCATCTTTTGTATTAATTAGATCAATATGTTTTAATAAATCATTTTTATCAATATTATCTAATAATTTTTTAAATGATTCTTTTACATTATCATTGTCCGCTTCTGTTATTATTATTAATTCTCCATTTACATTTTTTGATTCAATATTATTTTTATTTAATTTAAATTTTAATTTACTGAAGTTATCTTGAACAATAAAAACATTATTACTTGAATGTAAATATCTAATTCCACATGAAAATTCGTGGTCATATATATTTTCATCTATTTTTTTATTATGGTTTAGATATAGTGTAATATTTAGATGAAATTGCATTATAAAATCAAAATAATAATTATATATGTTCATTTTTTCATTGAAAAAATTTGATAAGTTAACTTCTATTAATACATTTCCAGGAGTATTTACATAATTTTGCTGTAAATTAACAGGATATCCTGTGTCACTAATAAATTTAGAATTATCAACAAAAAAGTTATTGTTACGTGATATATTAGTATCAATATAAGTTAAATTTAATAATGATTTATATTTTTCAAAAGTTTCATCATCTAAATTTTTAATATGATCATATGTTACTTTATCATGTTTTACTAATAATGTATTATATAAATTATTAATATTAATGTTATTTTTAATTATACTAATTTCATTTTCTAAATTTTTTGTTATATCCGATATTTCTATTATTTGTGTTATATCCGACATTTTATATTTTTCTATATAATCTATTTATATTAAATATATAAAAATATTTCTATCAATATAGGGATAATATATGAGTTATTTAGAACCAGCATCATATTTACAAATAATATTTATGCACATCGGTGGACGCTTTCTAAAATTTAAAGTTACGCCTGTACAAGAAAAAATGCTTGAAAATAGAATAACACAAGCAATTATATTTTATTCTTTATTAGTGTTCAGTACAAAAAGTTTAGTTAAAGGATTTATTATATTAGTAATTGCTTATTTATTATTATATATTTTATTAAATGAAAAATCAAATTATAACTTAATTTCAAAAAAATGGTTAATTGATAATAAATTTATAAAAAAAGAACAAAATTATGAATCAAATATTGATATATATAAAAAAACATTTGATAAATTTAATAAATTATAATTTTGATTTTGGCCAATAATTTTTATCTGATTTTGTATAAACAATTTCATAAATTTCAGTAAAAAATATTAATGTTAATATTAATATAACTATCAAAAATATTATTAAAACAAATACATAATTATAAAATTTTGCAATTAATATATATATTGATAATAATAAACATAAAGTTATAATATAATTTGCAATAGTTTCTTTTAATCTAATATCATATAATTTAACATTTGTTGAATTTTCAACCATTTTCATATATATATTACTATTATTTTGATAGTTATTATATTTTCTATATTCTTTTTTAACTAATGGATTAACATTATCATAATATGTTTCATCATCAATATTTAATTCTTTTATTTTAATAAAATTATCATCTATATTATTTATTAAACTATTGTTATTTTCTAGGATAGATGCGTCACTTAGTAAATTAGATTCTTTTTCAACATCTATCCAACTTTTTTCAGTATGTGTATTTATACTTCTAAGATCTTCATTAAATGATGATTTATAAGCTCTTGTATATCTTAAATATCGCGAATTTCTAATTGGAGAATTTAAATCTTTTAACTGATCAGTAATTTCTTTTAATATATCCAATGCATATGGTTTTAATAATTGTGGGTGTGCAAATATTTCAATATCAATAACAGTTATATTATCTGGAGGTATATATGATTGACTACTTTTTCTAAAAATATTTGTTGTTAGTTCATTATTTGTATTGAAATGTTCTGTTACAGTAAAATTTGCAAAAGTTTCTTCATTTACAAATGCTGTTTGTTCATAATTTCTCAATAATTCATCTTTTTCTCTATTAGCTTTTTCTTCTGGAGTTTCAACATGTTCTCTTAATTTTAAGTTGCCCGAAGAAATTCTATTAACATTAAATCGTGTACTCATAACTCCTTTACCATTTTCAATATCATTTAATGAGGTTGTTAATTCTGTAATAATATCATTAACAAATTTATCTCTTTTTTGTTTTTCATATTGTAAAGTTCTTTCTAAATCTTTTTTCTCTGATTCGCTTAAATTATCGTATAATTTACTATTTTCTTGTATATTTATACCCGCTATTCTAAAATCAATTGCTAATTTTAAAGAAAGTAAATAACCTTTCTCTTTTTCTTCTAATTCAGTACTAGCAAGTAATGCAGAATATTCATTTTTACTTGCTTTATAATTTTCTTCTGCAATTTTTTGATCCTGTAATGCTATATCTCTTAGTCTTTCTGCTTCTGCAGCTTCTTCTTCCGCTTTTTTTTGAGCGTTTTCTGCTTCTTCAACCATTTTATCATATATTTCCTTCTCTAATTTCTGTTTATCAAGTAGTTCTCTTCTTTTAGCAATTTGTGCAGCAATTAATGCTTTTTTACATGCTTCTGCTTGTAATTTTATAGCAACTTTTGCAATATATTTTGCTTTTTCTCCTTCAACTGCTAATTTTTTATCTGCTTTCTGTTTTTGCGATTCTTCAATTCTTTTATTCAATTTTTCTAATTGTTCTTTTTGTAATTTAATATTTGTTTGGATTTCTTTAATTTGTCTTTGACTTAATTCAGTTTCAGCCCCTTTATCTAATATTTCGTCATTATATTTTGCAATTTGTTCTTCATATTGATTTATTTTATCTGTAAGTCTAGTTTGTTCTGCTAGTGCTTCACTAATTAAAGTATTATATTCATCTATCATTTCGTCCTGATCATCAATTGTATCAAGTTTAACGCCTAATTCTGCATATTTATCTGCAATTTCTTGTTTCCCTCTATTTATTTCGTTTCCTAAATCTAATAAATTAAGTCTTTCGTTCTTAATTTCAATACCAGTATTAAGTGTTCTTATATCATAAATTGATTTTGTTAATCGTTGTATTTCTAAACTTATTAAAGCATCCATTTTTTGTTTTAATAAATTATGATCAAATTTCAACAAAACTAAACCAGATCCACCATCACCACCTCTATATTTACCCCCACCGCCTCCTGCACCAGTACTTAATAATGCATGTTTTCCATAATCAAGTCCACTTCCATTACCTCCACCATAAACTCCAGCACCAAATGTAGATGAAACATTTGAAATACATGTATAATAATACTGCCCCAATTTATGAAAATTTTGTGAAACATCTTGTTCTTCAGGTCTATCACAAAAAGATGCAGCACCACCACCTCCAGCGACAAGACCACCATTAATATAGTTTTGAAAATTATAATCATTGCTACCACCTATATTATTAGTTTCAACACCAATATTGCCTGATGTTGAGTATTCAGTAAATTTAGTACTATCATAAGAACTACCCGATAAATAAAAAGTATCTTTATTATTACCAAATTCAGTTATTAAAGTATAACCAACCTGGCCATCTGTTGGCAATACTAATCCTCCACGACCACCTGAACTAATAGTGTCTTTATTTGCAATATTATCAGGACTTGAAGCAATATTAGTGTTAATATCGATAGGACTAATATTGGGATCATTTACAGTTCCTGTATTCAAAGTTTTTGTACCTCCACTTAATTGAAAATGATATCCATCTTGATTACCATAATCTATATATTGAGCGCCTTGTGCCAATATTATATATTCATTTGTAGATTTATTTTTAATATAAGAACAAGTTGCTTGTCCATTTTCCATAGCTTTTGATAAATAATCTTCTCCCATCCATGATCCTCCTCTTCCAACACCTATTTCATATTCTCCTTCCATTAAAATTATTTTTTCTGCAATTACTGCACCACCAGCACCACCTTCTCCCATATTTTTTACAGGAGGTTTATCACTTTTATCAAATTCTTCTTTGGGAGCAATATGACCACCAAAAGAACCTCCGCCAATAACCAATGCGGTCACTGGTAATCTTTCTATACCTTTAGGTATTTTTAAAGTATAAACAGTATGAATATCGTTGTTATTATTTACAAATGCTACTGATTTAATCTGATCATTCAAATTTTTTATTATAGGTATTGATAATTCTGATGTATCGCTATTTTCTCGTTGTTCAATTTCATTCCAATCACTAAGATTAATATTTTGATGTGTAATTTCTGCAACTGTTAAATCATGAATTGGTTCAAATGTATCTGTTCTTACAATATGTTCGTTATAAAGGTCAATTGCGTAATTATTTTCAGTAATTGTTGGTATAGTTATCAATATTTTTCTTGAAGGATCCTTATCAATTTTTGAAGTAATATCTGTTTTAAGAAGATCTTCTGATATATTATCTCCAACATTTGTGTTAGTAACTAATTCTTTTACAATTGGATCCAAATTATCAATTTGTTCTTGTGACATAGATAATTTAATATCTGTTTTTGTGGGTTCATCGTCTTCAAAGTTTTCGATTGAATCTAAACCTAAACTATAATAAATTTTATTTAATATATTCGGTTTTTTATATGTTTTTGTGTAAATATCTTTTTTACTTCCAATATAGTTATATATTATTACATATAATATAAATGATATTACAATAAATGTAATTGGAACGGATATATTAATATTTGAACCACCAATAACACTATATAATGTTATTGTAACAAATAAACAAATAAGTAAAAATACAGATATATATATAATAATTGACATTATATTAATATAATTTCTATCAGAATTAATTTGTTTATTAATTTTACTAATTTTATTTTTATTATTTTCAATTTTTTCATTAATATTATGTAGATTTTGTTTATATTCTATTGATTCATTTACACGAGCTTCCTCCCTATTTATATATCTATTGTTTAATAATTTTTCTCTTTCATCATTAATTTCTTTAATTTTAAAATCAAAATCTTTTTCATAAGATTCTATTTTAGCACTTAATTCTTCAACACTATATTTGTGTTTATTTTTTTTTAAATTACTAATCATTTCTTCTTTTCCTTTAATTAATTTAGCAATTTGTTCAGCTTTTTTGTCTATATTTTTTTTAATTTTTTTATCATATGCAAATTGTTTTTGTTTAGTATTTTTAATAACTTTTAAAAAAGATTCATTAGTATCTTCATTAATAATGTCATTAAAATTTTCAAAAATAATAGGATAATCAATTAATATTATGTTGTTAATTTCTTCAACTTTTGTTTTATATTTTGATAAAAAATAAAAATATATTGTTTTTGCTATATAATAATTTAATTTATTTTTCTCAAATTTATATTCATATGATCTTGCTAATAAAGAATAATAGTCCGTTTTTTCTTCATCAATGATAAAAAATTTCTTTCTTAATACAGTATCAAATAAGGTTTTAAAAGAACTAATATATTTGGGATTCATACTCAAGTTTTTGTATTTACCATTTGGTTGTGATAATTCATCTAAATTAGTTATATCAGAATCACTATCTAATTTAAATTTTACAATATAATAATCTAACTCTTTATTATCATTATTTAAATTAATTATATAATCCCGATTATCAATCCTTTTTTTAATAATATATCTTACTTTTATTTCAAAATCATTTGAATATAAACTTTTATTATCAATTGAATATTTTATTTTTTTTAAACTTGCTAAATTTCTATAATATTCAGACATAAAATCATAAAAAAACATGTATTTTTTCATATTTTCATTTGCATAAAATGAAAAGTCAATATCAATTATTGGTTTTCCAGATTTTATATTAGTATCAAAATTGTCAATATAATACACTATTTTATCTTTTAATTGATTATTTATAGTTATATTTAGACTTTCTTTTGATAATAAATTATCAATATATGGTTCAATATTATCATTATAATTAACATCTGTTAAAATATCTTTTCGTTCAAATAATACTACCATATTATCAATATTTATTTCATTATTTATTAATAGGAAATCATCATAGCCAGTATATGACATTTTTTTAATCTCTAATAAATAGCAAAAAAAAAATATATTAAATTATATTTTATTTGGTTCTGTCCAATATTGTTTTTTAGATTTTCTTCTTACATTTTTGTATATATCTAGATATAAATTAAATAATATTAATAAAAATATTATTAAAGCTAAAATATAAATAATTAAAGTATAACTATTTAAATATGAATATGATAAAAATACAAATGCAAATAATAAGGTGATATAAGATAAATATTTATAAATATAATGTGAATTTATATAATCATGTACTAATATATCAGTTTTAGAATTTAAAATATTTGTATTATTATTTATTCTTGAATTTTTTTCTGAATATTTTTTCACTTCTAAATTTAATTTTGGATTTATTTCATGATAGTATGTATTTGGATTTCTTTTTTGATTTTCTAATTGTGTTATGATGGTTTCTATATTTTTAATTATTGTAGAATTATTACTAAGGAAATTATTAATTTTACTTATAATATTATCAGTATTTAAATATTTTGATGTGTTTAACAATTTTGTTGAACCTTCTACAACATTTTGAGATTCATCTAGTTTTGAAATTTCCATTGTAAATTTAAGATATTTTGTATTTAATAGTTTATTATTAACTTCTTCGGCTGTAAATATTTCTTCTAATTTAGATATTAATTTATCATTTGATAAATCTCTATTATCATAAGTTCTTGATGGATAAAATACTAAAAATACATTTATACTTCCTTCATTTATATTATCTATTTTAAATCTATTTAATGGAACAAGTAATAATTTTGATAATTCAAGCAATATTTCATTTTTAAAATTATATCTTTTTGCTGTATTTTCTTCACCAGCAATACCAAAATTTAAGTTCAATTTTAATTTATATTTTATAGCTTTTGGTTTGTTTGCTATATCAAGTTTTATTTTTTCTATTTTTTGTTTTAATATTTCAAATGCAATTTTTGCTTCTTCTGCTGCTTTTATTGCCATTTCTTCAGATTTTTGTGCTCTTATTTTATTTTTGTTTTCTAATTCAATTATTCTTTTTGCTAATTTTTGTACAGCCATATCTTCATTTTCTATCATATTTTGTAAATTAGCAATTTTTACCATTTGTTGTGATACTTTATCGGCAACTTTACTATAACTTGCCAATTGTGTTTTAATTTCTAAATCTAATTGTAATATCAAATCTTCTTCAATTGTTGTTTTATCTTCAAAGTCTTTTTTTTGTTTATTTAATTGATCTATATCAGATATTAAATAACTTAATACCAAATCTAAACTTTGTATTTCTGTTTCATTTTTATTTTCATCACTTAAATTTTCTTCTACTTTTTTAAGTAATTCTATATTAAATTTATTTATTTCATCTATTTTTTTTAATTTTAAGTCTTTAATTTTATCTTTTTGTAACATTATTGTTTGCAATTCATTATTCATATTTTGATATTCATCTAATAATGTACTCATATCATCAATTGTTTTCATTTTCTCCAATATTTGTGTTTCAGCAGTTTCTACTTTTCTAGTTACAATACCAAGACTTTCTTCCATTTTTTCTTTTTTACCAATTAATTCTTGCTCTTTTTGTTTGAGTTTGTTATACTCTTTATTTAATCTTTTTAATTCATTATTTAAATCTGTAATATTATCACTTAGTGCTTCACTTTCTGTTAATCCTTTAGCAATTAATTGATCATATGTTTCTTGTATTCTTTCATAGTTTCTTCTGTTTCTATCTTGACTAATTCTATTACTTTCTTCCATTAAAGAAATATTAAGTGATGTAATATCTAATGACAGATCATCCCCTTGTTCTAATTCATTATAATTTTGTGCTTCTTGTGATAGTTTTAGTTTATTTTGTTGTAATTCATTGATTTTTTCATAAGCATCACTTAATGATCCAGAATCACTTTCTAATATTTTAATTAATTCATCAGTTGTTTCATCTTCTGATTCGGTTGTTTCTTCTATTAATTCAAAATTTTCATAAGTTTTATTTTTAATTATATAATTATTTACTAAAATAACAACAATAATAACAGATATTACAATTAAAGATAATATTTTAGATGTATCTAAACTATAATAGTTAATTGTTATAACATATGTAATAAATGTTAATGCTAATAGTACTGAAATTACTATAATTTTATATGTATTAGTATTAATATCTTTTTGAGTAACTTCAATTTTTTTATAATTATTTCTTATATAATCTTGATTTCTTAGTAAATTATTATTAATATCTTTTAATTTATTCATTGAATATTTTGC
>Ga0209555_10002152_pt1 | contig 14087 bp, 25 predicted proteins | sample SaaInl85LU_5_DNA_FD_184643 | JGI IMG/M metagenome (GOLD analysis project Ga0209555, IMG submission 184643) | Marine microbial communities from expanding oxygen minimum zones in the Saanich Inlet - ESP_85LU_5_DNA (SPAdes) (version 2) | ecosystem: Environmental > Aquatic > Marine > Intertidal... | reverse complement strand
ATCCTGCTCCTGAAGAAAGAATGGACTTTAGTTCTTTTATGGAAAATAACGATTTAAACGAAAACATTAAGTTCAAATCTGGTAATATGACTTTAGACAATGGTGATAAAGTGAAAGTATCTGCACAAGATGCTAAGCTATTAAATCAAATGTTCAAAGATTTAAATAAAGCAAACCAAAAAGAATTCACTAGTATCTTAATGACAGACAAAGCAGGGTTCGAAGAAATAGTTGGTTTCGCTAGAGAGGCGCTGTAATGATTTACAAAGTAAAGGCTGAAGAAATATCATTCACTACTGCAAATACAGTATATGATTCTAATTTAGTTAGAGTATATGCAGCAGCCGATTCTGTTGTTACGGTCACGACTAGTGGAGATGCTGTCGTTGGTTCGATTACCATCGCAGGTGGTTCGTCTGAATTATTAGAAAAAGACTTTACTGATACTCTAACAGCAACATCTACTATATCTGCAGTACCAGTTGCATATAGAACTTAATTTGTATATATAGTAACAGAATAATAATAAAGGAAAACGATCATGAAATTAATTACTGAAATTAATGAGTCTTGCGAAGTAATTACCGAATCAAATGAAGATGGCGAAAAGTCATATTTCATTGAAGGTATTTTTATGCAAGGTAACATTAAAAATCGTAATGGTCGTATTTACCCTACAGATACTCTTGAAGCTGAAATGGAACGTTATAAAAGAGATTTCATTACACAATCAAGAGCACTTGGCGAGTTAGGTCATCCTGACGGCCCAACAATCAATGGTGATCGAGTATCGCATTTGATTACAGATATGTATCGCGAGGGTAATGATTTTTACGGCAAGGCAAAAATTCTAAACACACCTATGGGTAAAATCGTAAAAGAATTTATCGATGAAGGTATTAAAGTAGGCGTATCCACTCGTGGCCTCGGATCTGTTAGACAAAAGAACGGTATCATGGAAGTTCAAAAAGATTTCCATTTAGCAACAGTTGATGTTGTAACTGATCCTTCAGGACCTAACTGTTTCGTAAGCGGTATCATGGAAAATGCTGAATACTACTATGACATTGCATCAGGAAACTGGAGAGCGCAAGAAGTAGTAGAGGAGATCCAACAGGAAGCGAAAAAGATTTACAAGAAGACTACTCAGATTGATGAGCTAAAAGCGGCTCAAATGTTTGAAAGCTTCGTTCGCTCTCTTAGAGATTAGTTTTTATAAATATTTGTACAAAGTAAATTAAGGAGAACAAATATGGCACAAGAGCAAAAAGACCAATTAGTCTCGGAAGAGCAGGTTGAAGCTGTTGAAGTTGCCGCTGAGGAAGTAGTTGCTGAAACTACAGAAGCGGTAGCTGAAGAAGCAGAAGTTGCTGAAGAAGAAGTAGTTGTAGAAGAGGAAGTAGTTGTAGAATCTTCTGTAGCATCTATCTTTGAAGGCTTAGATCTTTCTGAAGATTTTAAAAATAAAATTAGTGTCGTTTTCGATGCTGCTGTTAACGAAGAAGTTACAACTCGTGTTTCTGCAATCGAAGCTGATTTAACTCAGAAATTAGATGAAGAATTAAACGAGTCTGTTGAAGCTAAAGTGGCTGAGATTGTAGAAAATCTTGATTCATATTTAGACTACGTTGTTAACGAGTGGGTTTCAGAAAACGAAGTTGCTATCGAGTCTGGTATCAAAGTAGAAATGGCTGAATCATTAATGTCTGGTTTACAGGATTTATTCCAATCCCATAACGTAGAAATTGATGAAGAAACTGTTGACGTTGTTGCCGATCTTGAAGAAGACTATGCCGAGTTAGAAACTAAAGCAAACAATGTATTAAACGAAAACATTGAGCTTCAAAAAGAAATCGCTGCAATGAAAGCAGAGAAAACTTTTGAAGAAATTTCTGAAGGTTTAACCGTTTCTCAGAAAGAACGCTTAAAAGTGTTATCTGAAAAACTAAACGTTGAAAACGCAGACAACTATGCTGCTGATCTTGAAACGTTGAAAGAATCATTCTTTGCAGAAGCTACTTCTGTACAGAGCGATAACGTTAGTGATGAAGAAGATGAGATCTTGTTAGATGAAGAAACTGAAGTGAAAACTCCGGTATCTGATCACGGATCAATTAATGCTCTTGTCGAGGCACTCAACGCAAGAAATAGCAAGTAAATAATATATTTTTATAAATAAAACAAGTAAAACCCAAAAAGTAAATTTACAAAACAAGGAGATAGACTACAATGGCTGAGTCGAATTATCAACAACTTGTGGAAAAGTGGGCGCCAATCCTAGAGCACGATTCTTTTTCACCAATCAAAGACGCACACAAACGTTCTGTGACTGCGACTATTTTAGAAAACACTGAAAACGCTTTACGCGAAACTGGTGACTTGTCTGCAAACATGACATCACTACTTTCAGAAGCGCCAACTAACGATGCTGGTACAGGCGGTTTCGGCGGCGATTCTACTGCTGCTGGTCCAACTGCTGGTTATGATCCGGTATTAATCTCATTAGTACGTCGTGCAATGCCTAACTTAATTGCATACGATATTGCTGGTGTACAACCAATGACTGGTCCTACTGGTTTGATCTTCGCAATGCGTGCGCGTTACGAAACTCAAGCAGGTAGTGAAGCATTCTACGGTGAAGCTGATACTGATTTCTCTGGTGCTGGTACTCACGCTAACGCGTTAGGTGCAGGTTCAGAAACAACTGGTACTGGTATGACTACTGCTGCTGCTGAAGCACTAGGTGAGTCAGGTACTCCATATAAAGAAATGGCGTTCTCAATTGAGAAAGTAACTGTTTCTGCTAAATCACGTGCACTTAAAGCTGAGTACACAACTGAATTAGCGCAAGACCTTAAAGCGGTACACGGTTTAGATGCAGAATCTGAATTAGCGAATATTTTACAAACTGAAATCTTAACAGAAATCAACCGTGAAGTAGTTCGTACAATTCATGCAACTGCTGTAGCTGGTGCTGTTAATACTGCAACTGCTGGTACATTCGACTTAGATGTTGATGCTAACGGTCGTTGGTCTGTAGAGAAGTTCAAAGGTTTAATGTTCCAAATCGAACAAGAAGCAAACCAAATTGCTAAAGATACTCGTCGTGGTAAAGGTAACATTGTTATATGTTCTTCTGACGTTGCTTCAGCATTACAAATGGCTGGTGTTCTTGATTATGCTCCTGCTTTAGGCGGTAACGCATTAGAAGTTGACGATACAGGTAATACTTTTGCCGGTGTTCTTAACGGTCGTTACAGAGTATACATCGACCCATTCGCAGGTGCTAACTACTTAGTTGTAGGTTATAAAGGTTCTTCTGCGTTTGATGCTGGTTTATTCTACTGCCCATACGTACCTCTACAAATGGTTCGTGCAGTTGGTGAAAACAGCTTCCAACCAAAAATTGGTTTCAAAACACGTTACGGTTTAGTTGCTAACCCGTTCGCGAAAGGTACTACTCAAGGTTTAGGTGCACTAGATGCCAACTCTAACCTATACTACCGTCGTGTAGCAATTGCTAACTTGTTCTAAGAAAGCATAATAATAAGGCAGGGATTAACCTGCCATTATTTAACAAGGAAGTTATTAGAGGAATCATTGCGATTCCTCTTTTTTTCACCTAAAATAATCTCTAACTGTTTTAACAAACAATTCAACGTTTTGTGTTGGTGTTTCCTTTATAATACCATGACCTAAACCACAAACCCAATTACTTGTGTCTTCAATAGTATCAAGCCATTCTAGTATTTTAGATTTTAACAATTCTTGATCTTCTAACAACATTAGTTTTTCATCAAAATTACCTTGTGTAAAACCATTATTAATATCTAATACGTTCGGCAAATCGACTGTACTATCAACACCAATTCCGTTAAAACCAACGCTTACAACATTTTCTAAACTTTCTTGTGGAAATCCTCGCATATAATAACCAACATCTCCAATATCAGATAATTTATGTAACATTGGTAAATATGTTTCGTTAAAGTATTCCTGTTCAATATTATTAAGACCACTATCTAGAATCATTACCCTATCAGCGCCAGCATTCAATTGTGATGTAATACTTAGTTTCAATAAAGGAATAATAACTTCTTTAAGATACATTGTTTTAAATTCAATACTTACTTCGTTAGGACCTAATGCATAATTCAATAAACTCCAAGGACCACCAACAAAACCTAGTAAATCTTTACTATCCGGTAATTCAGCGCGTGTTAATGCAATTGCTTTATGCTGAAAACTTAAATGGTTTATTGCGTTAGTTATGTCACGATATTCTTTCCAATTGTCTTCACTTAAATGTATATCAAATTTAGGACCTGGGTTAAATTCCATCGGTAAACCTAAACCTTCCAAATGCCATAATATATCACTGAATAGAATAGCAAAGTCAAAGTCGAATTCATTAATTGGTAACATAGCAACTTGTGTAGCTACTTCTGGTATTTTACACATCTCTTCAAAGGTGTACTTTTCTTTAAGCTTCATATAAGATGGTTGATAACGACCTGCTTGCCGCATCATCCATATCGGTGGACATTCTCTTTTCATTTCTTTACCTATAAAAAATGGCGGGATAAACCGCCATTGTGTTAACACTGAATAGTTATATATTTAGATTTTTTGTTCTAATCCAATAGGTGAAATAACAGCTTCTGCAAATTCCATAAACTCTTCATTGCGTTGTGCTTCTTCTACTAAATTAGACGCATGATAAATCTTTGCTAATTTATTAAAATCACGTTTAGGAATCATACATTCTTCTTTCATACGATCAGCGATTTCTTTTTGTAATTCTTTTTCAGCTTCAACTCGTGTCATTGAATTTGACATTTCTTTTAAAGCACCTTGAATCATTTTCTTTTGATCTTCGGTAATTACTGTTGGTAATGTATTATCTTCTTGTACACTCATTTACTTTTCCTCATTTAATAGTTGTGTTCTGTCATATAAAGTAGCATCATATAAAGTATCGTTCTTTCCTAACGTATCCCATACATGTAAATTTTCTGAGCCATATTCTCTTAAGAATTCTTGCCTTGTCATGTTTAAAGCATCTTCTCTGAGTTGCCTTAAATGTTCCTCTGTATTACTCATTTTTTAATCTTCCCAATGTTTAAGTAAAATCATTTCTTCACCTTTACCTCTAGTTTTAATATAACCATCTTTTATCATTTGGTCTATTACTTTTTCAACCAAAGTTGGCATTGCTCTTACTACGGCAGTTCTCCAACCTAGATAACCAAATATAATTGCTGTTATTAAAACTTGTAGTACTATACTAATTGAAAACATAAGTTACTCTTTTATATTGTTGTTTGATAAATGTATTATAACAATTTATACTGATTCTGTCAATAGATTTCTTGAATATTTTACAAACCATTCAGGAACCTCTCGTTTAGTCCAACTCATTTTAAATCTTTCTTGCTTTGTAACATAAAAACGTTGATAAGATTCTACTGGACATTCTTTAATACACTCAGGGAATTGAGACATTGCTAATCTAAATTTAGTTAATGTATCTGTGATAGTTATATTACGAGGAGGTCTAGCAAGGATCTCAGACATTTTAGTCTCAGTGCTATGGATTCTACCGTATCTATAAGTGTATTCCTTACAAAGAGCTATAAAGTGTTTATAATGCCACATATAGTTTTTATCAGACTCGGTAGTCCAAATAGTAGAAGGATGTTTTGTGTGGACAGCTTTGTAGAATAGATCTTCAGAACTTGACATATCATATCTAAGGATCTTTCTTCCATTCCTAGTAGTATCGTAATAAGGTTTTCCATCTAGGAGTCTATGGGCTGTAGAAAGCATTTGAGCACTCTCCACAATCATCTTAACGACGTGTTTATCGCACTGAAGTTGTGCAGCTTTAACTGGATCCCAGTCTAATAAAAATATGTTCATACGAAAAAGTGGTTCCTTAATCAACTCAACATGTATATAATATATCATGAGAGGAAAAAAGTAAACCACTTTTTTAGAACTTTTTGTTATATGGATATTATCCGTCAGATAAAGGATTATCCAATGCTTTCTGAAGTTTGTCTTCGAGATCTTTTTCTAACTGTTCCATTGCCGCACGTAGGTCTTTAATTTCAGAATCACTTCTGTCTTGTAGACGTTGTGCTCGATTGTCATAGTCAGTTTGTAATCTATCACGTTTATTATCAAAAGAAGTTTGTGCTTCACGAATCATAAGACGTAATCTATTTTCTAGTTCACGACTCTCATCTTCGACTCTATCAACCTGTTCTTCCATAGAAATCAGGTCGTCTCGCAAACCGTTTTTAATATCACGAGTATAATCAACTGCGTCGTCTAACTTGCGTTCGATAGCAACATTACGTGCTTCAACTGCGTCAATATCCATAACTTCAAGTTTCTCTGCCATTTCTTGAAATGCTTTGTATGACTCAAAACCTGCATACATTGTACCTAATATAGAACCGATTAAAGCAAATGCGCCCATGATAGTAGCAGGAGTCATTTTAATTCCAGCGATACGAAACTCTTTATTTGCTATTTCATCTTTAAGATCTTCAATACCTTCTTCGATATTTTCGGTAATATCACCTAAATCTTTATCTGACATTATTTGTCATCTCCTTCAAACATTAAATCTCGCTTCAGATTTCTTATTTCTTGTTGAAGTTTCAATACTTCTAGTTTGCGTCTTTCCATTTCTAATTTAAAAAATGAGTTACAATCAATACGTTCTTTAGGTGCACCAATCGGTATTGTAATACGAGCATATACGCCAATGTCTTTCATCATATCATTAGATGATGTAAACTCGTTTGGTAAACCAACATTACTCTGTAACGGGTCTTGTTGATTTATTACACCAACTACACCAAACTCGAGATTCGTTGAAGAACCTATTGCTTGTCTACAATCCATACTACCAGCACGAAACTGATCCGATGCATAACTCTGTGGTGATGTCGGTATATTTAAGTTAAGAGAACTGTTATCTGCTCTTACAGTAAACGATAATAACATCAATGTCAATATAATATACTTCACATTGTACTCACTTTATTTTAGAACATATCCTTGATGATAAAAAGGTAACACCTTGCTCACCTACTCTAGACTTAGACTGAGAACAAACATAAACTGCTTTACGTTCATCTTTCTTACGAATGTATACATCCACGCTCTTTCTTTCTAGATAAGCAACTTGCACTATTTTACTTTCTCCTAACGAAAACATAATAGGTACCCAGTCTTTATCGTACACCGAAACTTCGTAATGCTCTACATCTTTTCTGTTATTATACAATGACATCTTAGTGACCATAATGTTATTAAGAAAAGAATACTCTAACTTAGGATATGTTGGCGTCCATTCGTGGGCACTTGCGTACCCACTGAGGAAAACCATTAATAGTATTATTTTGCGATACATTCTGCTAGTACCGACGCACGATAAACACCGCCAGGGAATGACTTGTTGAAGCCATAATCTGCTTGCGAGTCAATCTTAAACCATACTGAACCAGCAAGCGTTAAATCAAACTCTGTAACATTGTCCCATAAAACTTTGTTGGTTTCAAACGCTGCCATTTCTGCGTTAGATACTTCAGATACTTCTACCGCACCATCCCAGTTCACAACATCGTTTAATGAAGGCGACGAACTGAATGCATTCGGCCATGAAATCTGTGCTTTGTAAGCATCCGCTTCAATAATATCGTAACGAACGATTGGAGTAACGCCACCATCTTGTGGATTAGTACTTAATACGTTAGTTGTTGGTTGACCGTATACCCCAGGAGTGTCAGTAGTAATCACACATTTAGATGCTACGTTGCCTGTAATAGGTACTTCAGATTGTGCTAATGCGCTGAACGCCAAAAACATACTTGACGCAACTAGTGCTTTCTTGAACATTTTATATGCCCCTCTTATTTTTTATTGTTATATTGTAAGTTCACCATTTGCTCATGTTTTAACTGTTGTGCAAAACTCACACGTCTTGCCTTTTTGTTATCAGGTAGTTCACCACCATCTAACGAAACTGTTTCTTCATACGTTGTAAGAGGTATTGTCTGTACAGTGTATGATTCTGGAACGATACTTAATGCTAACAACTCATTATGTTTTGCTGTGGCATCTGCTGTTAACAATGCCGAGTTAATACCACCAAGTGCAATCTCTAATCTTTCTTTTTTCTTTTGTATCATTGCTTTACGACGTTCACGTTCTTCGTCATCGCCATCTTCAGCATCAATCTTTTTTCGTTCTTCGTTTTCGTCTATGAATCTGTTATTAGTATCATAGAACTCTGTCAAATCTGGTTCGTAAATATCGGGAATAGGGGGAACATAACCTGGGCATTCAGGGCTACTTTGAGGATCAAAACATGGGTCATATCTGTAATCATACGTAACCTGTGCGTCCTCTACCGAACCATCACCTTCTACTTGTATAGAACCATCACCCCATCTATCAATCAATATGTTAGGTTGTGGGACGACTTTAAATATTGCTTTCCCTGGTTTTTGAGACCAGTCATCAACTTCTCTAAAAATATACTGACCTGGGTTTTGCGCATCTTCGTTCTGCACTGTCACTACCATATCAGCATCAGTATCTTTTACTGCGGTATAGCGATAGATAACGTTATTCACCTCAAGACCTGCTTGCTGTGGAAGTACGTTTTGCATTACCCAGTTATATCCAGCACTCGCCGCATTATCGGTCGTGCCGTTAACCACATCTGGTGGATTAGAGTAAGAGTAAGAGGAGTAACAGAGCACCAACGGCACCAGCACCCCAAGCAGTATCTTCTTCAACACTGTTTTCCTTCTTCTCTTCGCCTTCTTTCGGTATAGTAGATGCATCTACTTCCCATGCGAGTTTTGCTTCATCACCAATCAAACCGTCTTTAGGGCATGGAGTACCTGCGTTCCACATTGCATCAAATACACGTGGATCTTGACACATTACTGATACTGCCGCAACCTTCATACCCATATCATACATTGTCTTTGCGTTTTTCAATCGTTCACAGTTTTCATCTGTTACTTGAGAACCCATTGAAATACCAAGTATCTGAGTTTGTACTGCACCGGCTACACCGAACGTACATAAGTCAGAGTTTGACGTATTAATAGTTGGGCTAATAGCACTCGGTGGTGGCGACTTTAATGTGGTATTCATATTACCATTTGTCGTCACTGTACTTTCGGTTTTACTTTCAGTTCTAATCACGTCATCCGCAACTGGTTCTGCTTGTTGTGCGTACGCAACGGACACAACTGACATGACCATCACTAAGACGATAGCATGAATATATTTCATGTTCAATACCTCATTTTTATATAATAACTAAATCATTATACGCTATTTATAAATGACAAAATTTAATGACAAAAAAGAGGACCGAAGTCCTCAATTTAATTTAAAAGTATGTATTTTTAATTTCACTAAAATTATTTTTTGCTACATTATAAGTTGTTTTTAATCCTTCCCATAATGATTCTATTATAGCAATTATAATTACTAGTGGAAATATTGCCCATTTATAATATGCATTATTTTTTAAGTTTTCCGTCATTACTGTCTACCTCAATTACAACATTTTTAAGTTCATCATTTTTAAAACTATTCACAAGTTCTTCCATACGACCATCTAAATGAACGTATTTAGTTAATTCTTTAACAAATTCTGAATTACTGTCTGTAATACAATCAGCCGCTTTTTTGTTTTTAGCAGGACTTGAATGACACATCTTATTGAAGTTTCGTTTTCTTGCTAATCTTACTAACAATCTAGCAAATAAAGGAAGCTCTTTAGTCACTTCAATGTATGCTTGATATTCTTCATTATGAATACGATCCAAAGAATAGTTTCGTAATGTATTACTTTCTTGTGCGATCAATGTTGCATGGAAAACTCGCGAACTAAATATATCAGCCATTCTACCACTTATATATTCTGAACTTTTGTATTTCTTTCCAAGAGTTAATACCATGTTAGAAGTAAAAGCAAATAGCGCGTACTTATTACCACCTAATGCTTTAAAGAAATTAGTAATTGTATGACCGACCATTTTACGTAAATTACTTAAGAATCCATTTGTATCTTCATCTTGTATCGAGTCAACTAAATCTTTAAGATGTGGATGCGATCTCATTAAACCACCACCAAACGTAACTAAAGATCTTGATAATATATTAGCACCCTCTACTGTAATCGCAATAGGGATACTTTTATATTGTTCAGCAATAACATTGTTAGGACCTTCTTGAATAGCAGCACCAGCTAATACATCCATTGCTCTGTTAACTGAAATACGACCACGTTCTGTCGCTTGATATTTCCACATAGCACTTAATGCAGATGGAGATTCACCTTTTTGTAATTCACCGTTAATTACTTTTTGAACTGATAACGTTAAATACGATTGGAACGCCAAATCTGCTAAGTGTTCTTGTACACCTTCCATATCAGCAATTCTTAAACCAAATTGCTTTCTTGCATTTGCGTACGAGCCTGCGGCTAAAGCAGATCTTGCACAAGCAGCAGTACCTAATGCAGGTAATGAAATTGCTCTACCTACACTCAGACATTCTACTAACATTTTCCAGCCTTTGCCCAATCCATTTTCAGCACCAATGATATTGTCTTTATTTAATTTAATAGTACCTTTTATTGTACCATTCATAAATGCTTGACCCATTGGATTATGACGATCGCCAATTTCTAAACCTGGGTGATTACGTTCTACTAAAAATAAAGTAATTCCATGCTCAGGAACTTTTACTGCCAAACCAATTAAATCGGCAACAGGTGCTAAAGTAATGTATCTTTTATTTAGAGTAACAACCCAATCGCCTTCTTCAGTTACACCTGCAGAATCAATATGCGTCGTTGCGTCAGATCCATTGTGCAAACCTGTTAAACCAAAGCATGGAATCATTTTGCCTGAAGCTAATTTTGGTAAATATTTTTTCTGTTGTTTTTCGGTTCCATAATGCATAAGTAATTCACCAGGACCTAAACTATTAGGAACCATTACTGTGACAGCGATACCAGTATAGCCAGCAGACGCTATTTTACTTACGACTAAACTCTGTGCAGTAGGTGAAAAACCAAGACCACCATGTTCTTTAGGAATCAACATAGAAAAGAATTTTTCGTTTTTCAAAAACTTCCAAACGTTTTTATGTAAATCATTATCTGAAGTATAACCATGTGTTTTGTGTAAAGCTAAAGCACGCGGTACTATGTTATCTAAAAATAGCTTTTCTTCTGATGTTAAACTATTATAATCGGTTGGATTTACTTCGGGTAATGTACCTTTAAAAATATCTCCGTCAATACTAATCGTACCGCATTCTAAAGCAGCACGTTCGGTATCAGATATTTTAGGCATGAATTTCTTTATTGTTTTAATCACGTTTCACCTCATCACTTAATATAATAACATATTTATTACATTGTTACAACCTAAGTTAATACTATATATTATCATTATAGTTTTTTATTGAATAGTCAGGTTGACCATCATTGTAGTTCTCGACGTACTTACCATATCCCATTGCGGCACCACAACTGAACTGCTCACCGACGTCCATCAATACATTATTGAAGTAGAATGGGCTTGTCACCCTATCACCATTACTCCAACCACGTTCTATACGGATATATCCATGACGACCTAGCCACTCTCGTGTATCTGAAAAACATGGATGGTCATCTGAACTAGTAATACCGCTTCGATTGCCACTTGGTGTATATAAAGAATAACCTCTTTGAACAGAAGTCAGATGCTTAGGGTCAACAAACACCCAAGGTGGTGTTCCTAAGTCTAGTTCTTGTTGAGTCATAACACCAGCAGAACGACCGATTTCCATTAACAGACTTGCTGGTACAGCACCAAACATTACTTACTCCTAATAACTATAAACCAAGAGTTCGATTTTGTCCTCACCGAGCCACTCACCTTTAATGAGAGGATCAACTAAGTCAAACTTAGATCCTAATATTTCCATACACATCGACTTTCTTTTATATCGTGGTGCTCCAAATATCTCTGGATGTTCATCAGGATAAAAGAACACTCGATACTGAGTGATTTCTTTCACACTATCTATTACCATCAATCTCTCACCTCAATCATGTTTTCAATACGATACTCACGTTCCATCACTAACACTTCACGAAGATTTGGATGCATATGCTTTTGCGTATCAAGTACTGCCTGAATATGGTCATTAGACATTTCACTTACTGGAACACACCGTAATGGTTGGTCGCCATTCTTACCGTAAGTTCCCCAAGTAATAGCATCACGTATTACCGCAAACTCATCTTCGTACAAGTACAACGAATCATCGACTTCATCGCCATTAGCACTTCGACGTTGATAACTAAGACCACCATCAACCATGTACGTCTTACCATTTGCGTCTACATACTCTTTAAAGTCGTAATGTGAATAACTCTGAAGACGAGTTCCGTCTGGAGTAATCAATGCATTTCTTACTAAAAACTCACTCATTCTTCATCCTCAGAAGTTAACGACTTATACTTTTCGGTGTACTTATCAAGCATAGGTATATACACATCAGCACACCAGATATCAAACGAATGAATATCTTTTTGATACGTCATTAATGTCACGATTGCGTCCGCTAACGCTAAGTTATCTTCATAATCATCAGGATGAATAAACTTCATATCTGTATAAAGAATCGTTTCTAAGTTGTCGTTCAATAAGTCAACAAACAATGCGTCCATTGACTCGTGTGATAGTTCTAGTTTAACGTTTGGCATTATTATCTTCTCATATTTGCATGTTCTTTTGCTTGATCCGCATCAATGATTGGAACAGCATTTGATTTGTGCATTGTACTGATACCTTTGACTAGTGTGCCTGTGTACTCTTTCTTCTCTGGTTTACTACAGTCATATGCAGTAGTCTCAAGAGATTTAATATGCGATGTAGTAGCACGTCTAGGTGGTGGTGAGTAAGAAGTTTTTAGTTCAGAAAAACTATGCTCACGCTTCTTGGGTTTACCCCATGCGTTATACTTCTTCTTACGCCCATTTGAATATGTTCTCATATCACCATGTATCATTATAAACTCGCTCGTAACTCTGTAAACCCACCAACATATTCTAGTTGACTATCTTCATTTTCTTTAAAAATCTGCGGTACTGTACGAAACGGCATACCAGCAATCTCTTGTAACTGTGCTTTACCAGCACCGTCTAACTCACTTAGGTCGATATAATCAAAATCGATTCCTTTAGACTCTAATAAACGTTTTGCTTGAATGCAGTAACCGCAACCTGGTGTACTATAAATTGTGTATTTCATTTTTCTTTTTCCTCAGTCAATATGATTTCTTTAGTTATTTCTTCAGGTAAAGCAATACGTTCTGTGGCTTTCTACGAGGTACAACGTGTAGGAACCTCTAGAGTTCCCATAACTTATTTCTTTTCAAAATGTTCGGAAGTCTCAGCAACATCTTCCATATGGATATCCCAAGGGAAGTGTTTTAAGCAACGTCTTGCTTCATCCCAAGCAGGTGAACCTGTTTCTATTTCTTCGTACTTACCCCATAGGATATCGTTTAGAAACTTTTGTGTACGTTGTACTGCACGGTATCTTTCGTCAGGCATTGTCATGATTTAATAGTATCTCTTTAGTTATTTCTTCAGGTAAAGCAATACGTTCTGCCACGAATACGTCCCAAACAGAATCATCTTCAGGACATTTAATACTTTCTTTAAACATGGATTTAAACTTAGTTCGCCAATATAAGAACTGCTCTCCGTCCCACCTAGCAACTTTAGCGTTGCGACAACGACCATAGTAGTATTCACCAATCACCAAATCTTGCTTAGGTATTATTGGGTCGTATCTACTTGTTTTCATAATGTTCGCCATTGTTACCGTTCTGACCTATAATGTCCATACGTTCTTCGTCTGGCCAATCTTCACCAGTCTCATGGTCATGTCGTTTGTTACGACTATGATATTCTTTACAAACATCCTCAAAATCAAAGATACACTTCTGGAACTTTATTTGGTACATTTCTTTCATAC
>Ga0209555_10002142_pt1 | contig 14132 bp, 9 predicted proteins | sample SaaInl85LU_5_DNA_FD_184643 | JGI IMG/M metagenome (GOLD analysis project Ga0209555, IMG submission 184643) | Marine microbial communities from expanding oxygen minimum zones in the Saanich Inlet - ESP_85LU_5_DNA (SPAdes) (version 2) | ecosystem: Environmental > Aquatic > Marine > Intertidal zone... | reverse complement strand
TGTCCCGTCGCTCACATTTTTCCACAATCTAAAATTATCTGCATCAACTCTATCAACCAACATAAATGTTCTTTCAGTTTCAAAGTCGCCATTGACTCTTCCAGAAACAACCGAACCAAGAGCACCAGTATTGTGATCACTAACTAAGACAAGCTGACCTTCTGCGAACCCGTGATTTTGTATATTAATCACATTGTTATTTGTTGCAAGATTGTCTGTGTTGTATACATGCACAATTTTTGAGAAATCATTAGCAAAGAAATCATCCGAGTTCAGTTTCATGGTATATATGAGATTACCTTCGGCGACATATTCAGGTCCTACACCTTGTTGTTGAATCGTAGGATCAGATGAATTTTTCATAACACTTACGATGCCTTGATTATTTTCAAACCAAACATCAACAACGCCATCAACAGGAATTATTAAAGACTCAGTGACAGGAACTTGATAACCATTATGAAATTTGATTATATCTTCGTCTGGTTCACTCCCTAGGGTAGCAGTAAAGTCTACAGAATTAGAGTTTGACTCTCCTACAAAATTTTTATCTCCAGAGGCAAAAAATAATTGATGATTAATATCGTTACCGTAATTCCCCACAGTATCGGCGTAATTAAATTGCTTAAACTCAGCCCACCCTGTATCATCTCCTATAAAATTATAGAACGAGGGAGGATAATGAAAATGCTTGTCAGTTAAATTTGTGTTATGGTTTGACATAACATTATCATCATAATATGATGACATTTGTTGAGTACTAATAGCCGGCAATTTTGATTTAAAAATATCAATATCTAATTGTTGCTTTTGTTCGCCGTCATAATCATTAGTATAAATGTCATCTAATTTGTCTGTAAGTTCTGTGTTTAATTGACTTGATTTAAACCATGCTTGATTGCCGACATTGCGAACGAACCTAGTGATTGATGTTAATGCACGACCTCTTCGCTGAATATTTAAAACATAATCACCACGCTTAAATGATTTGCCGCTATAGTCCTTATAATCATATACTTGATATGAATTTGAAGAAGAAATTAACATAGTCGGCATTATAACTGTTCGATCTAAATTATTTGTGCTTGGTAGCACATCAAATCTATATGTATTATAGTGATCAAATATGTCAGTGTAAAAATTTCTAGTATTAGTAGGTTCATGCTTGATAAGAGATAAGTCATTTATTTTCAGCGAAGAATCAATTATATTTTCAAAGTTGTCAATAGCATTTTCTTCATAGAAATCTAAACTCTCAATATTAGTCGCATTCTTCGTTGCATCATATGTATCATACCATCTATAAAAGGGTAATCCATTCTCACCTTGCGTTACATTAAAATATTTCCTTTCATAAGGAATTTCTGTATTTTTAAATATTAACGTTACTCGAGTTTTTACATACTCGTCGCTTGTTTTGTTTTTGAAGTATCTGATAACTGATGATATGTTTGATAAAGTAGATGGGAATTGATTATATAGTTGAACTCGATTCGGCAATACATTATAATTATAGTCTGGGTTTGATGATAAACCTGGGTTATGATATAATTGAAATCCGACTTTATCATTATTGGGACCTTGCGTGAACAGCGGCCCAGATTCAATTCTCCACGGAACTCCGGGTTCACCTAATGTCATATTGTATAAGGGTCCTCCAGGAATAACCTCCCACGGTTTTATGCGCAAGTCCTTTACAATATTAACATAATGATAGTCTGAAGGCAACCCATTATCTACAATCAGGTATGTTTGTGATTCATTATCCCATTCAATTTGAACTTCAAATCCGTTAATCAAGGAACCTATTAGTTGCCAAGTTCCCGTATCATCATCCCACACTTCCCACAAAAACTCACCATTAGTTTTTGCAAAAATATCTTCAGATAATGAAAATGAATAATTGTTTAAAGCAAGGAAACCTTCCCACTGAACAACACCATGTCCATCAGAAAATCTTGCAGTATCAAATAAAAGATTTGAAAATATAAAACTGCCGTGATCCCAAAATTTAATTGGGCCAAAAGCCAATGGCGATTCATTATTTCCTGCATGTGACACGATAGTATCGCCACTGATATTAAATGTTTCATCTAAGTTCGTTGGATTATTTTCGTTTAGGAGATCAAATGCAGGATTTATTTCGTCTGATGCATAGAATTTTGCTACAGGACCTCGTCCTGCAAGCCCAAACATCTGTTCAAAGCCCGTATTCAATCTAAAAAATTCAGCTTGATCTCGCATAGTGATTAGAGGTTCAACCGTAAAAACATTTGTTGTTTTTAGAGGATCTTCTATCGCATTAACCCATACGGGTTGATTATTTAAATCTAATAAGTCTCCTACATTTATCCCAACATTTTTGACAGTTGTTTGTAATATAAGATTGAATTCCCATCTGTTATTCGGGTTTTCAGTTACTGTAGGATCAATCGGTGTTGATGCATTAAGAACCTCTATTTCAAAATCACCCAGAAAAAATTTGAATCCTGGGTCAAACAATAACGTTTCTGAAATAGTTTCAGCTGAAATCCGTATAACATATCGAAGTTGTGTTGAATCGACAGCTATACCAGCAAAATTATTCCAATCTTGTTGTCTGATGTTCGTTTGCGCAAGGTTGTTTATAACAAACAAATCATCCCCAATGAATTTTTCTCCAGGCAAAGCAAGATCATTGAGAATATTTGTTAAACCTTCTTTAGAGTCAGTTAGATCAGAAAGGTTTCTATCTCTTCTCAAACCAATTTTTTCATATTTGATTGACATTCAAACATCTTCCTTCAAGTGATTGTTTTACGGATTTGTTATTCGTATTTATATAAATACCTAGAGAAGAACTATTTAATCATTTATCGTACAAGGTGCACCATGGCAATAAAAGCTAATATTGTAATTGATCAGGGGACAGATTTTCAAGCAGTTATTGATGTTGAAAATTCTGATGGTTCTCCTTTTGACTTGCGTGATTTCACACCTGAAGCTCAAATAAGAAAAACATATGCATCATCAACTGCTTATGATTTTATCGTTTCTGATAACGGCGATTTAGGACAGATTACGCTCAAAATGCCTAAAGCGACAACTTCTGTATTAGAGCCAGGAAGATATTTATATGATATTATTATAACCGCAGACTCAACAGGGACCACCGCTCGTGTTGTTGAAGGGATTTGTACAGTGACGGCAGGCATCACACGAAACAACGGCGGAGTTTAATATGTCAAATATCAAAGTCAGAATGACTCCTCAAGATAATCTTCTTGTAACAAACTATCGTGTGTTTCAAGGTAGTACAGTTAAATTAGGTGATATTTTTGATGTAAACGCAGATGGCGCAATAAACGGTTCAATGCTTATGTACAACGAAGAAACAACAGTTTGGGAATCACAAACAGAAATTAAAGATAACAACGTGTCAATTGACGGAGGAGAATTCTAATGGCAACTATTAAAATCAAAAGGTCGCCCGGTGTAGCAGCGCCGTCAGCATTGGCGCTCGGCGAACTTGCGATTACGTACGGAGACGGCTTTGCAAATAATGCAGGCGACCGTGTATTCGCAGGTACAGGTACAGTAGATGCGAACACAGGTCTTGCTGCTGATGTAGATATTATTGGCGGTAAATATTTTACTGATATGATAGATCACGACCATGGTGTCGTGACTGCTGACTCTGCGTTAATTGTAGATACAGACAAAAAGTTAAATGAGTTATTTGTAGATGACATTAAAATTGACGGTGACACAATTTCATCAACAGGTAATCTTGTATTAACGTCTTCCGATGATGGTGATGCAAATACAACCGCATTTATTGTTCTAAATGGAACAGTGTTTAATCAAGGCGGAACATCATCATCACAATCCGTGTCAGCCAACACTGCAACATTTGGTAACATCACAATCTCAGATGATACTATCACGCATTCTGGCGGCAACACAACGCTTGATATCATTACGCAATCAGATTTGATTGACGTGAATGGTGCTCGCATTACAGGCGTATCCGATCCTGTTGCGAACTCAGATGTTGTAACTAAAGGTTACATCGAAGCGACCATCGGCGCAACAAGTTACACATTCGGTGATGGTGGCGGTGACACTGACAACTCGCCATTTGATCAGACATTCGTATTTAAAGGTGCAAACCAAGCTGCTAATAATGAAACTTATGCTGACGGCGTTGATATCGCAACTAATATTGCCAATAACGAGTTAACTTTTACTCTAAACAACACAGGTGTTACACCGAATACATACGGATCTGCTACTTCATATCCTATTGTTACAGTAGATAGCCGTGGTCGTATTACAGGGGTTACTGAGCAAAACGTTTCACACGAATTCACAATTTCAGATGGAACAAATACTGATACATTTAATAATGGTCAAACTCTTGTTTTCACAGGTAGTACAGGCGTAACAACTGCTGTATCAGACAATCAAGTAACGTTCTCTATTGGTCAAGAAGTTTCGACAAACTCAGACGTTACATTTAATGATGTTACAGTTTCAGGTAACCTGTATTCTAATGACCTTACAGCATCTTCTGTTACTATTTACGGCGACTTAACTGTTGTGGGTAACACAACGACTGTCAATACAGAAGAAATCAATCTTGCTGATAATACAATTTTGCTAAACAGCAATCAAGATTCAGGTACAGCACCTACATTGGATGCTGGTATTGAAGTTAATCGTGGTTCGGCAAACAATGTATCGTTCGTTTGGGATGAAACAAACGACCAGTGGTCGACAGGTGGAGAAAAAATCGTCGCCTCTGAATTTGAAGGCACTATCGACGGCGGTACGTTCTAAGCAATGCATAAATAGTTACGTGGGTCAAATGGTTATATAATCAGACCCACGTAACTAATATCGACTATATAGTCATTAAGCGAGGACACATGTCTAGTACAATTAAACTACGCCGCAGTTCGGTCGCAGGAAAACAACCTAATACATCTGTTTTAGATTTGGGTGAAGTTGCCATCAATACACATGATGGTAAAATGTTTTTCAAGCGTGATGCTGCCGGCAACACAAGTATTATTGAGGTTGGTCGCAAAGACGCAACAGACGCCGTTCTATACGTCACTGCAGACGGTAATGATAATAATGACGGCACAACTATCGGCACCGCATACGGATCGCTAAACAAAGCATTAACAGAAGCGGCGTCAATAGGTAACGCAACAATCTTTTTAAAATCAGGTTCACACACACTTGACAACAGTTCAGGTGGTGTTGATATACCTGCAAACGTTTCGATTGTTGGAGATAATCATAGATCAACGTTCTTGACTGGAACAGATGCAAATAATGATCTCTTGTATGTTAGATCGAATACATATGTTGCTGGTATAGGCTTTAAAGGTCATCAAAACGGTGCAGCAGCCATTGCATTTAATCCAGATGGATCCGCTGGCGCAATCACAAACTCTCCCTACGTTCAAAACTGTTCGTCAATCACAACTGACGGCGTGGGTATGCGTATTGATGGTTCGAAAGCAACCGGTTTACGCTCAATGGTGTCTCATGCATTCACGCAAATCAATTTAGGGGGTAAAGGTGTTCATCTTCTTAATCGTGGATATGCACAGTTAGTTTCAATCTTTACTGTATCATGTGACGTAGGCATTCTGGCAGAATCGGGCGGACAGTGTTCTGTATCTGCATCAAATAGTTCATTCGGCAATATCGGCTTAAAGGCAACTGGTTCGTCCGCATTATTATATTCAGGAACAGTGGATCAAAATACAACTGCAGGATCAACAACTGTTGTCGTAACAGGTCTGACAGAAAAGCCAAAGTTTGGTGATGCAGTTCAATTTGACGGAACAGGTGATTTCTTTTCTGTGAGAGATGCGACAGATCTTTCGGGAGATAATTCTGATACATCGACTATCACATTAGAACAGGGATTGCCTTCAGCGTTGTCTGCAACTACAACAGTTGAATTTTATCAAAGAAGTTTTATTTCAGCGGCAAACCATACATTTGAATATGTAGGGACAGGTGTTGACGCTGTATTCAATACCCCACGTAATGGCGGTATTCCTATTCAAGAAAATGAAGTTGTTGAAGATTCTAACAATTTAGGTTCTGTTTACTTTACGTCTACAGATCATAATGGCGATTTTAGAATTGGAAATGAACTTGTAATCAACAGAACATCAGGCACAATTGAAGGGCAGACATTTGACAGATCGTTGTTTGCCGTCTTAACGCCATACATATTAGCACTGGAGAGTTAAGAAATGGCATCAGCACTTAATACATTTAAAACAGTCACACATCAAGTCACAGGAACAGAAACAACAGTTTACACTACTCCTCCTGGATATACAGGTGTTGTTTTGCTTTTACAAGCGACAAATGCGAATGCATCTGCGGGTGAATCAATCACTGCAAGACATGTTAGATCGGGAACATCAACGTTAATTTCGAGTAACATGGAAGTTGCTCCTAGCGATTCACTTAATTTGCTTGGAGGTAAACTTGTTCTTGAGACAGGAGATTCAATTACAATTCAAGGCGGCACATCAATAGATCTAATGGTGAGCGTACTGGAGTCTCTAAATGGCTAAGCAATCTGTATCAGGAAAAGTAAAAAAGAAAACGGGGAGTCAACTCGACTCTTTTCGTTATGATTATTTGAGTTTAGAAAATGCTGAACCTGATTTTGGATTACCTTCATCAAATGCAGCATTGATTACATCTGACACAGATGGAACTCGCACATTTCGTGACATAGTTGGCTCTAATAATCAAATTGAAATCGTCACTTCAAATACAGAAATTCAAATTTCATTTACGGATTCGATTACTGTTGCAAACACAGTAAATGCGCAAGACATCAATTCGAAATCTGATATGCGTTTGAAAGAAAACATCACACCGTTGCTGCATGGCGTTAAAACAATTCAGGCGATTAATCCTGTTGCGTTCACATGGAAAAACGGATCAGGTGCAGCGTATGGTGTAATTGCACAAGAGATTGAAAATGTGTTACCTGCAATTGTTGCTGAAGGCGATGATGGTTATAAGTCGGTATCGTATACTCAAATTATTGCGTTCCTTGTAAAAGCTGTACAAGAGCAACAAGAACAAATTGAGGAATTGAAATCTAAACTATAGGATTATATTTTATAATGAAAATTGCTATTATTGATTATTTAGGCGGACCTTATGATGGATCAACAATTGAAAAACGAGGATTAGGCGGTTCAGAATCTGCTGTCATTTTTGTTTCTCGAGAGCTTGCAAAATTGGGTTTCATTGTACACGTATTTAATGATTGTTTATCAGAAGATGCAAATCCTGGAGAATATGATGCAGTATCATATATCCCAATCGATAAATTATCACGTTCTAAATATGATGTTATTATATCTTCAAGAACATCAAAACCCTTCAAAGATAAAATCATTGATGCGAAATATAAAGTATTATGGTTACATGATACTTTTTGTGGCGATGAGCAAGACATTGAACAAATGTTATTATCAGGTGAAATCTCTGATTTATGGACACTTTCTGATTATGCGACAAACCTAAACTTAAATATGTCGCATAACGTCAAACCTCGTTTGTTTGAAGCGATGAAAAAACATGTATGGGTTACACGAAATGGCGCACACCAATGGATTAAAGAGATTGATCTAAAACAAAAAGATAAAAATAAATTCATATACAATGCATCTTCTATCAAAGGTTTACAACCATTACTTGATGATATTTGGCCTCGCATTAAGAAGAATCTTCCTGATGCAAAACTAACAATTGTTGGCGGATATTATACAGGAACCAATCCTGGGGGTCAATTTGAAATTGTTAATTCCTACATGAATGATGCAAGGATTAAAGAATTAGATGTTTCATTTACGGGTGTGATTTCACAGAAAGAAGTTGCTGAACATTTTGCTAGTGCGTATATGTTTTTGTATCCCTCATCATTACCTGAAACATTTGGGATATCAACACTCGAATCTTTATTATACAATACGCCAGTAATTACAAACGATTTCGGCGCATTAGAAGAAACAGCATTACAATCTTGCTGTTATAAAATATCATATCCTATCGAATCAAATATGCATTTTGATAATGTTGACCGTGATGCGCAAATTCAAAAATTTGTAGGTTCTGTTCTCGGCATTTATGATAATGATTATACATACATGCAGAAACAAAACGCATGTGATATAATTAAAGATCCTGATATTCATTCTTGGGAATCGATTGCGATTCAGTGGAAGCAAAGAATATATTTTAAAACAGGTTCATTTCTTGACCGAGAAACATTCAAACGTGCAACAACCATAAACGACAAATATCATAGAATTTTTAAGCGTAGGTATTTGAACGAAGAGCATTCAAACGTTTTCAGAAAAAATACTCCTGAAAAGAGAATTATTGTTATCAGTCCTTTTTGGAACGCTGAAAACTACATTCAGAAATGTATTCTGTCTGTTGCGCAACAAGATTATGACAACTATTTACATATCTTGGTTGATGATAATTCTGATGATAGGTCGTATGCCGTTGCAGCATACACGATAGAGACATTGCCGAAATCAATTCAATCAAAATTTTTATTAACAAAAAATGATGAAAATGTTGGATGCATTGCAAATCAATTAAAAATGTTCAATCACGTAAATGATGATGATATAATCATGCTTTTAGACGGCGATGATTGGTTGATAAACAATAACACAATTTTTAATTTTTACAATGAAACTTATCATCAAGGATATGATTTCACATATGGTTCAACGTATAGTTTAGCAGGCAAGTTCGACTTGATTGCACAGTCCTATCCTGAACAAGTCATAAATAATAAGACATATAGAGAACATCAATTCAATTGGGGAATTCCTTACACTCATCTCAGAACATTTACAGGATCACTGTGTAAAAACTTAGATGAAAACGTGTTTAAAGATTCGTCAGGCTCTTTTATGAAAGCGGGTGCAGACAATCCTTTATTTTATGAATTGATAGAGAAAGCACAAAATCCTTTAGCTGTTAAAGAAGTTTTTCATCACTACAATGATATGAATCCTTTAAATGACTATAAGATTAGACCTAATGAACAGAATATTAATGCATATGGGGATAAAAATATGTTGCCTGAATATAAAGATAAGAAAAAGATACTAATCGCTTTGCCGACAGCTAAGTATATTGAACCCATGACGTTTCATTCGATATACAATTTAACAATCCCTGAAGGATATGAAACTGAATTAGTATTTTTTTACGGGTATCAAATAGATCAGATTCGTAACATGATTGCTAATTATGCATTAGATTTTGATTATTTGTTTTCTGTCGATAGCGACATTATATTACCTAAAGACACGCTTGTCAAGATGTTATCTGCAAAAAAAGATATTATTTCGGGAATGTACACGCAAAGACGCAATGATGTACATACTATTGAAATATTCAGAAGAACTGAAAATGATGGCATTTGGCAATGGCCTTATTATGAAATGCCTGATGAAGATGTTTTCGAAATCGAGGCATGTGGGTTCGGATGTGTGTTGTTGAACTGTGATGTTTTAAGAGCAATGGAACATCCGTGGTTCCTATATGAGCATAACATTGATAGGAGTAAAGTTTGTTCTGAAGATGTTTATTTTGCAATGAAAGCAAAAGAAAAGGGATTCAAATTATGGTGTGATAAATCAATAAAATGTTCACATATCGGCGAAACTTATTTTGAGGTTCTCGGAAAAGATTACGCAGAAGCAAACGTAAAAGCAAATGCTGCAAAATATAATTGCGGAACACATGAAGAATTTTTGCGCACATTAGGACGTACACCCGAGGTATGTTATGATGTCGGGGCAGGATTATTGCATTGGCATTATGGGTTGCAGAATTCACATTTCACATGTAAAAATTATTTGATTGATGCATCATCAACCGCTGAAAAAATATACCGTGAAAATAAATTAACGTATGAAAAGAGCGTTGTGTCTGATAGAGTGAAGCAAGTTAATTATTATGAAAACAATTACAACATTGTTGGAGATTCTTATTACATGGAATTGTCTGGCACATATCAAGAAGTTCATGCAAGTCGTGTTACAACAAACACAATTGACAATATTGCACGTGAGAATAATTGGCCAAAACCTGACTTAATGAAAATTGATATTCAAGGAGCTGAAATCGATGCGTTAAAAGGTGCAACTGAAACATTATCGCATTGTAAAGATGTAGTGTTGAGTGTTCAGTTTATTGAATACAATAAAGGAGCACCTATGGCAAAAGATGTTTTAGAATATATGGAGTCGATTGGATTTAAGTTTGTTAAAAACTATGAGTGTAGTGACATTGATGGGATGTATCACTTTACTAAAATATAAATAATATAATAAAAATAAAATAAGCCTAGTAACCAAAAGGGGTCGAAGATGGCAATTAAAATCCAAGGCGTTGAGGTCATCTCAGACGCTCAAGAATTAACAGGTGTTAAATTCGGTTCTGATGAAGTTAGTTTTCCTAGCGCAGTCGGATCACAAAATGATCTTCTTGTTGTTGATGCCAATAACACTTTGTCTTTTTCGACTCCTCCCTATTCTATTCAAGATGCTAATACTTTTTTATTACAAAGTGATTTAAATGTTAACGGATATGATATTATTGCCAGTAATAACAGTAATATCTCGTTACGAACGTATGGCACTGGTACAACAATAATCGATTCAAATGTTAAAACAAAAACAATTGATTTCGGCTATGACAGATCAGATGGCTCAGTAATTTCCAAATTTATATCTGCAAAGGCAACATCATCTTCGACTGATTCGTTTACGTTTGCGTCTTTTGATGCAACACAGATTAGATCGATGAAGATTGTTATTCAAGCAAAGCAAACAACTAGCGGCGGCACAAAATACTATTATGTGTCGGAGCTTTTGTGTTTCCATGATGATACAGATGCGTATTATTCCGAGTATGCGACTATGGATACTACTCCTAATCAAGATATGATGGAAGTCAATTCAAAATTGCAAAACGGAAACTTTGTGATTAATATTACGCCAGGATCATCTGATTCTATAGAATACAAATTCATTATGCAGCAGATCGTTGTATAATCAGAAAAATTATAAATAACAATATAAAATAACCCGAGAGGAAGACAAAATGGCATCGATTAACAAGAAGTTTACGGTCAAAAATGGCCTTAGATCTGAAACTGGTGACGTACTAATTGAAGATGGTGGCGTATTAGCCCTATCAAATACGTCAGATGCAAATTCTATTGTAATGAATGCACAAACAGCAGTAATTGCTATCGGTGGTGACGCAAACACTGCATGGCAGCTGCCTGTAGATCGTGGCGCAAATAATGGCTACTTCTTGCAAATCAATTCAGCTACAGGTGCTGCAGATTGGGCAGAGGTTCCTTCAGGTGCATTTACCATCTCAGATGGCACAAATACAGACACCTTTATTAACGGTCAAACATTAACGTTTACTGGAACCGATGGCATTGATGTTACAGTATCGAATAATGCAATCGAAATAGATCTTGCAAACACAGCAGTAACTGCAGGTTCATATGGCTCGACAACTGAAATTCCTGTAATCACAGTTGACGGACAAGGTCGTTTAACTGCTGCAAACACGGTCTCTATTTCTACCTCATTAGATATTTCTGATGGCACCGTCACAGATTCTGTTTCATTAGCATCAGATACGCTTACATTCACTGGCGGCACAGCGTTAACATCAGCAGTAACGGATAACGTTGTTACGTTTAATCTAGACAATACTGCGGTCACAGCGAACACATATGGTGCGGCTGATACAGTTGCAACGTTTACAGTTGATGCGCAAGGTCGTTTAACTGCTGCTGGTGATGTTACAATTTCAATCACTAAATCACAGATTTCTGATCTAGGCGCTGTGCTATACAATGTTGTTGAAGATACAACGCCTCAACTAGGTGGAAATCTTGATCTCAACTCAAGCGACATTACTGGCACAGGCAATATTGACATTACGGGAGATATTACTGCATCAGGTAAGTTGGTTGTTGGTGATACTTCCAATACAGGCGCAACTTCTGTAATTGAAGGTGGCGGCACAATTTGGATTGATCCTACTCCTGTTGCTGGCAACACTTCTGGTCTTGTTATCATCAAAGGTGATTTCCAAGTTGACGGCACAACAACCACTGTTAACTCGACTACAATCACAATTGATGATAAGAATATTGAACTTGCATCTGGCGCAGCGAACAATTCTGTTGCAGACGGCGCAGGACTAACAGTTGCTGGTGCAAATGCAACATTCACATATGATGGCGCAAACGACCGCTGGACAGCAAACAAAAGCATTGCCGCAAATCTTGTTGGTAATGTAACGGGTAACGCTGACACTGCAACTGCACTTGAAACTGCACGTACAATTGAGCTTACAGGTGACGTAACAGGTTCTGCATCATTTGACGGAACGGCTAATGCTTCTATTGCAGTAACAATTGGCGCAAACAGCGTTGCTCTTGGAACTGATACAACTGGTGATTACGTAGAATCGCTTAGTGGCTCAAACGGCATTGTTGTAACTGGCGGTACAGGCGAAAGCTCTACACCTACTGTTACAACTGCAAATACAGTAACTCTTGGTACAACAGATACTGCACTTCGTGGGCATAAGCAAGCATCAATTAATGCAGCAACACAATATCAAGTAGAAACGCAAACAGGTGTTATCGGAAGCAAAGTTGTGTTCGGTGCGGTTGATGCATCAGATGCAACTTCACGCCATATGATTGAGGTTATGGTTCTTACTGACGGGACAGATACTCATATCACACAATACGGTGAAGTATTTACATCAGCATCATTGTTTACGCTAACTGGTGGATCAACTGCAGGTGATATTACAATCACACCTGCTGCAGGAAAGACAATCAACATCAAAGTTGTTGAGCAAACAATCTAATAAATATATGAACGAGATGGGCCTTCGGGCCCATCATACTTGAAACATATGCCTACGGGGAGAGTGAACTGTGGCGACTAATAATAAAAACTTTCGTGTAAAAAACACGATTGTAACCAATGCTGGTTCTTCTAGCGAAACCATTTATCCAACTACATTAGGTTCGAATAACCAAATACTATCTGTTGCGAATTCAGCAACAGGTGAGCTAGGATTTACCAACCTTGATATCACGTTAGACGCCGAACCTTCGTTAGGTGGCAATTTAGATACTGCAGGGTATTCAATTCAAAACGGCACAAACGGTGCTAAGCTAGTACTGAGACCTGAAGATACAGGTTTAGGCACAATCATCACTTCACTTGTCGGTCAAAGGGCTGACGGATCAACCACTTCTGCTAATACTTACGGCGGTCACGTCGAAATTTCAGGTGGTCAAGCAATCAACTCAACAATTGCAAATCATGGCGGAGACGTTAGGATTTTTGGTGGATCTGGTTCTTCTGTCCGTGGCAATGTGGTGATTGGTGGAAGTAATGTATACACAGAGCGAGCCATTGTACAAGCAAACAATGTAGAACTCGAAGCCAATACATATTTGACTTTAAATCGAATGTTTTGGCCGCAATCTGATGGATCTGATGGTCAAGTCCTAACGACTGATGGAAACGGTAACTTATCGTGGGCAGATGCTGACACAGGTGCATTAGAAAACATCGTTGAAGATCTAACACCTGAATTGGGCGGCAATCTACGCACTCAAAGCAAATCTATTGACCTTCAGTGGACAACCGGCCCCAATGCTGGCGTTATGGGTAAACTCTATGCAACCGCCTCAGGCACATATCTGCGAGGTGATGTGGGATGGTTGTATTTATCCACAACTAATACTGGAATGCAAGGGGACATCACAATTGATTCCTCTTTAGATGTCAACATAAACTCTGATAGCGGCAGATACATTTATCTTGACGAGCAAAGATTCCCAAATGCTATTGGCGCAAACGGACAAGTTTTAACTGTTGCAAACAGCGCAGCCGGCACGCTTGAGTGGGGGTCGAATTCTGGTGGCATTTCAAACGTTGTAGATGACACTACACCTCAATTAGGTGGCAATCTCGACCTAAACTCAAACCAAATAACCGGTACAGGTA
>Ga0209555_10002136_pt1 | contig 14157 bp, 9 predicted proteins | sample SaaInl85LU_5_DNA_FD_184643 | JGI IMG/M metagenome (GOLD analysis project Ga0209555, IMG submission 184643) | Marine microbial communities from expanding oxygen minimum zones in the Saanich Inlet - ESP_85LU_5_DNA (SPAdes) (version 2) | ecosystem: Environmental > Aquatic > Marine > Intertidal zone... | reverse complement strand
GTCGGTCACATAGTTTGCCAATCTACTATTGTCGAAAATATCATCTGCAGCAACCGTATCATATTCTGAAACTCTAAAAGGAAGTAATAAGGCAACTTTTAAAGAAACATCTTCTCCAATTTCATCGCTGTAAACAACCGCTTCGTTGACATTTTCTTTGATGCTTTTAATTTTAATTTTTTGGAATAATTTCAATCCTTCAGACAGTTCTGGATTTAAAGAAATCAATTCCTCTTGAGAAACATTGTAAAAACGGGTTAAATTGTAAAAAGTATCACCTTTTTTCACCTCATGAATCAGGAAGTTTTTGGCATCATCTGCAGCCAAGGCTGTAGAATCTGTTTCAACCAATACAGCCACACTGTCTAATACCTTTCTTATGAGTGCTTCTTTCTGAGCATTAGCAGTTATTAGTGATTTTGTATTCGGAACAATAATGATAGTATTTGGAGCGGGTCTTCTTCTAACATCAGGATTTAAACGTCGTAAATCTTTCGTTTTAATGTCTAGCTTACGGGCTATGGATCGCATTGTTTCTCCTTTAGCAACTTTATACTCTACGTATTTTTTTTGTTGACCACAAGAAACAGCAAACGTTAGTAAGCATAAAAACAAGATTAGTTTCAATTCTCTCATTAGAAGTAATGTTTTTTTTATTCCCATTCTATCGTCGCAGGTGGTTTTGAACTTATATCATAAACAACTCGGTTCACACCTTTCACTTTATTAATAATATTATTTGAAGTTTTTTGCAAAAACTCATAGGGTAAATTTACCCAATCGGCAGTCATACCATCCGTGCTTTCTACTGCTCTCAGGGCAACTACTTTTTCATAGGTTCTCTCATCTCCCATGACTCCAACTGAATTAACAGGTAATAGCATTGCACCTGCTTGCCAAACTTTATCATAAAGACCGTGGGTTCTTAATCCATTAATAAAAATAGCATCTACTTCTTGTAAAATGCGTACTTTCTCTGGAGTTACATCTCCTAAAATACGGATTGCGAGTCCTGGTCCTGGAAAAGGATGACGACCTAGTAACTCTTTATCTATTCCCATAGAGGCTCCTACTCTTCTTACCTCATCTTTAAAAATCATTCGCAAAGGCTCAACAATTTTTAGTTTCATGAAATCTGGTAATCCTCCAACATTATGATGACTTTTAATGGTTGCAGAAGGTCCTCCGGTTGCTGAAACAGATTCAATAACATCTGGATAAATAGTTCCTTGTGCCAACCATTTTACATCTTTTATTTGATTTGCTTCATCATCAAAAACTTCAATAAAAGCATTTCCAATTGCTTTTCGTTTCTTCTCTGGATCGGAGAGTCCTGCTAAAGCTGTTAAAAAACGTTCAGATGCATCCACCCCTTTAACGTTTAATCCCATTCCTTCGTATTGAGTAAGTACACTTTCAAATTCGTTTTTTCGTAAAAGTCCGTTATTTACGAAAATACAATACAAATTTTCTCCAATAGCTTTGTGCAAGAGCACTGCGGCAACGGTAGAATCTACACCACCAGAAAGTCCTAAAACCACTTTATCATTGCCTACTTTGTCTTGTATTGATTGAACAGTACTATCTACAAAAGAATCTGGTGTCCAGGTTTGTGCAACCTGTGCTATTTTTACTAAGAAGTTTTCTAATAATTGTTTCCCATCCGAAGAGTGATATACTTCTGGGTGAAATTGAATTGCAAAAGTAGCTTCGCCTTCGATTTTATAAGCGGCATTTTCAACGTCTTTTGTGCTTGCCAACAAGACGGCATTGTTTGGTAATTCTTTGATCGTATCTGAATGGCTCATCCAAACTTGACTTCCTTCGGAGATATCTTCAAAAAAAGTTTCTTCATTTTTGATGTATGATAAATTTGCTCGACCATATTCTCTTGTATTTGAAGGGGCCACTTTTCCTCCCGAAAAATGTGCTAAGTATTGCGCTCCATAACAAACAGCTAATAAAGGCTTTTTACCTCTAATTTCTGAGAGATCTGGATGTAGTACAGCTTCTGAACGTACAGAATTTGGACTTCCTGATAAAATAACTGCTTTAAAATCTACTAAATTTTTAGGAGGTTTATTGAAAGGGTGAATTTCACAGTAAATGTTTAATTCTCTTACGCGTCTCGCAATTAGTTGTGTGTATTGCGAACCGAAATCTAATATAAGTACGTTGTGTTGTTGCATGCGCAAAAATACTATTTCAGTTTAAATTCTGATACTGAAAAAAGGTATTTTTTATAGGATTTTAATATTTTTTAAAAATAACGTGTATTCTTTTAGTATTAGTATCGATAGACAACCGCATTTATATTCATTCCTGCTCCTACGGATGCTAAAATAATGACATCGCCTTTTTTTACTTCTTGATGGGCTACATTTCCTTTTAATACTAAGTCTAATAATGTAGGAACGGTAGCTACAGAACTGTTCCCTAATGTATGAATGCTCATTGGCATTACCCCTTCAGGTACTGGTTGGTTGTACAATCGATAGAAACGTTTGATAATGGCTTCGTCCATTTTTTCATTGGCTTGATGTATGAAGATTTTTTTTACTGCATCTATTGAAACACCACTTTTATCCAAAGCGGTTTTCATTGCAGTAGGAACTTTTGTTAGAGCGAATTCATAAATTTTTCTTCCATGCATTTTAATATAACGTACATTTTTGTCTGCATTTTTATCGTTTGATTCTCCGAAGAATAAATGATACGCTTCGTCTTTAGAGAATGTTTGGGTTGCGTGGCTTAAAATTCCCGAATCTTGATTTTCGGATGCTTCAACAATACATGCACCAGCACCATCACTGTAAATCATCGAATCTCGATCTACCTTATCTACTACTCTTGAGAGGGTTTCTGCTCCAATGACTAAACATTTTTTTGCAATTCCTGCTTTTATAAATGCCTGGGCTTGAATAACACCTTCTATCCACCCCGGACAACCAAATAGAATATCATAGGCGACACAATTGGGGTTATTAATTCTTAACAAGTGTTTTACTCTAGTTGCCAAACTTGGTAAAATATCACTTTGAATTGCACCACTTTTTACATCTCCAAAATTATGGGCAACAATAATGTAATCTAACGATTCAGCATCTATTTTAGCATCTTCAATTGCTTTTGTTGCTGCGAAAAAGCCCAAATCAGATGTCGTAAAATGAGGCGCTGCGTACCTTCTTTCTTCAATCCCCGTAATCATTTTAAACTTCTCGATAATGACTTGATTCCCATTGGAAAAATCACTACCGTCTGGATGTAAGAAATGGCTGTCTATAAAATTGTGATTCTCTTTTTTTATGGTTGGAATGTAGGAACCTGTTCCTGTAATCTTAGAAAAAATCATCTATTGGGAATTTATCAACCAAAAATACAGAAAAATAGATTTATAAAATTGACATTCTAGGTATTAATGGTAAGTTCAAACTAAAGAATTGAACAACAACAACTACTAACAAAAACAAAAACTACTTTTAATACCGATTCATCTTAACCTTCATGACCATTGCAATAGAGGTTGCTCTGTTTTTCATCTAAGACGCAATCAAACCTTTAAACTGACTGTCCAAAACCTCAAATAAATACGATATCCAACAGGCAAAATGGACTTTTGTAAAGTTCATAAAAAAGTGCTATCTGAATCTGCGGTTCATTTATTTAGATAAAGTGTAATATCAAATAAAATAGCTTGTCAAAAACTGTGGATTAGTGGAACGCATCTATTTGATGCTTGATAAGAATTTCCTCAAAAAACGAAACCTAAAGATATGTGCTATCAAATGAGAAAGGCAATAAAGAAAGTAATGAACTTGTTTTTACAACCTCTCCAAATTCACCCATAAAAAGTACTTGCATGGGTTCTTTTTGGTTGATCTCGTATTCAGACAATGTTTGTCTACACGCTCCACAAGGGCCTATTGGTTTGTCAACTCTCGCAATAGATGAACTTGCAGATATTGCTAATTTCTTAATTTTAACACCAGGAAAATCAGAACCTGCTTTCCAAATAGCCACTCTTTCTGCACACATTCCAGAAGGATATGCTGCATTTTCTTGATTATTTCCTAAAACAATTTGATTGTTTTCTAAAAATAGTGCTGCACCAACTCGAAACTTTGAATAGGGTGCATAGGCTGTTTTTCTTGCTTCAATTGCTTTATGCATCAGCATCTTATCCTCTAAAGAAAGTTCTGAGATGTCGTTATATAGCAGTGCCGGTGTTGTAATTTCTATTTCTTTCATACAGCATAAATTGGTCAAAAAAAGCAGCCTTTTCTGACTGCTTTTATGCTACGAATTTACTAAAAAAAAAGCACTTTCTTAATAATCATCATAAATCTCTCCCAAATCGAATGAAATAGAGAATCGTAAAGAGTTTTCAAGGGGGTTATTTACATCGGACGCATTGGCCAAATAGGACAAATCTACGTTCAATGCATTGGTCTTAAAACCGGCTCCCATGGTAAAAAATTGTCTATTCCCTTTGTTTTCGTTTTCGTGAAAGTAACCCGCTCTGAGTGCAAATGCGTTGTTATACAAGTATTCTGTACCAAAGGCATAGGTAAATTCTTGCAGTTCTTCACTAAATCCGTCTTCGGCATCTCCAAATGAGGAGAAAATACCAGAAACCCAAGAAATATCTTCATCAGAACCGTCTGTTTGCGGAGATGGAACTAATAATTTTGTAAATTCTAAGGTGGTAGAAATGGTGTTGTAATCGTCTAAAATAAAATCGAATCCACCTCCTATTTTCAAGTTTGTTGGAATGAAATCTTCTTCCCCTGGAACATAAGAAACTTTGGGTCCTATATTGGCAACGTTAAAACCGAATCGATAACGTCCATTAAAAGTACCATAGTTTTCTTCTTCTGATTGATAATATCCTGAAACATCAACACCAAAAGAGTTAATAGGCTGTAAAGTAGATGTAGTTCCTGTAAAGGCGAGGTTAGATCGAAGGTATTTTAAGGAAACTCCCATTGAGAAAGTTTCACTTAACTTTAAAGCATACGACCCTGTGAAAACAAATTCGTTAGGATTTATAATTCCTGTAGGATTCCCGCCACTATCTGTTAAGTCTATCTGTCCTAAAGAAAAATATTTAAAATCTGCTCCCCAGGCTGCATTTTCGCTAAAACGATTCATATAAGAAACAGTTCCTGTAAAAATATCATCTGTTAAATTTCTAAGCCAAGGAGAATAGGTAATACCAGCTCTGACCTGTCGATTGCTAAAGGCCATTTTTGCTGGATTGTGAAACAAAGAAAAAGCATCTGCACTCGTAGCGACCCCAATATCTCCCATTGCGCCAGATCTTGCATCGGGTATGATTAACAAAAAAGGTGCTGCTGTTGTAATTCCTCCGATCTTTCTCGTGTCTATTTCTGTTGCCTGTGCATTTGCTTTATATACAAATGAAAAACAAACAAGAAGGCACAATACAATTTTCTTCATATTAGATAATTTTTTTTCATTATTCTACAAATATCTACTTTTTATTGAAGTATAACTAATTTTTCATACTTCTCTGAAACTAAGTTACTCAATATTGACTTTACTCTGAGTTTATATACATACACTCCTTTTCCAATTCTGTTCCCGAAATCGTCCAACCCATTCCAAGAAATCGTTCTTGACAAACTCCCTGAAGTTTGCACATTTTGATGAATGGTTTTGATCAATTTTCCTGAAATTGTAAAAACTTGAATTTGGACCTCTAACAGTTCGTTTGGCTTATTGTGCTGGAACCAAAATTCTGTATAATTGACAAAAGGATTTGGGTAGTTTAAAACATTCTCTAGGTTTAAAGTAGTATCACTAAGAACCACAAAGTATAACGTAGCTTCTGATGAATTATTATACGTATCCCAAGCTTTTATTTTTAGGGTGTGGGGTCCTACTTCTAAATTTCTAAATTTGTAATTTACTTTTCCATTGGTAAAATCGTCCAAAGCTGTTTGATAAAAATCATTTAGAATAATTGGATTTGAATCATCACCATCTAGCACCCCAACAATATCGTGATCAACGGCTGTGATTGAAGTATTGATTCCACTAATATCTGATAACAATACAATTAAGTTTGGTGAAGCATTTGTATTGCCTCCATCAATAAAAGATTCATCATTCATAAATAGCTGAATTTCTGGACCTATTGTATCTTCTGGAGCATTTTCATTAATTCCACCTACAACCACATCAAAATTATACCCTGCTTTATCTTCCAATCCATTTTCTGCATAGAAGCTCATTTTTCCTTTTCCGTAAGAAATTTTTATATCTTTTGGCACTATAAATTCGAAGTTAAAGGTACCATTTTGAACGGTAGAATTTCCTCTAAAAAGTTTACTATCTTGTGTATCAAAAGTGAGAACTATTCCGAAATTATCATTGTCTAAGGTGTTTTTATCAATGGCTTTATCGAAGACGGTCGTCGACAAGGATCCATTAAAATCAGTTAGGGTAGTATTTGAATTGTCGGTTATAACACCTTCAAAATTTACTCTAGAAAGAGCTTTTAAGGTATCAATCGATTGGCTAAGGTCGATGCCGTTCATTTTTGTAATCCGCACATTTGGTTTAGGTACTGCCAATTTCATGGCAGGATCTCCAAAGAAATAAATAAAGAACTTTTGAGCATCAGAAAACTCGTTTTTTGTTTTTGCCAATGCTTCAGAAATGGTGAGATCTTCTTGATTGTACTCGAGAATAAAACGCATTAATTTTTGGTTGAAATTCTGACCAACAGAAATATAAACTTCACGAGTTGTGGTTACCATCGCAGCAGCGCCTCCGGTTGGATTGAGAAATGTAAGCTCTCCTGCTGTGAATCTTTTTGGGTTGTCAAATCTAGAAAAATCACAAGTAACAGTAATTAACAATGGTAAGGTGTTCGGGTTATTGAAATCTTGAATTTGAGGTTTTTCTAAAATTCTTTCGGATGCGAAACCATCTTCTCCTCCATGTCCAAAATAATTAAAAACTAAGGTTCCTTTTTCAATAGCATTGGTAATGGTTGTTTTTATTTGTGGATAGCGTTCTCCACCTGATGAATTTTCTTGAACATAAGAATCGACATATATTTTGTTGACATTAAAAATGGGTTTGTTATTTTTTATATCATCGGCAATAGATTCTACTCCACTTTGTATTCGAATGTCTGCAGTTTGATCAATATCATCGGCCAAAAGTGTAATGGTATTTCGCCAATCTCCAAGAGCTTCTTTGTCATAATAACTTAAAATTTTGTCTACGGCTATCTTTGCTTCCGAAATCGTTGAAACAGGAATCCTTCCTGAAGCAACATCTACAGTATGTGTTCTAACCATTCCCCCTTCGTGAGGCTCTAACATGACAAAAAAATCGTCTGTAACATAGGATTCCGCTAAATTAAAGCTGTTGGTTGATAATTTTACGGGAACAATATTGTTGTTTCCAGCAATTCGGTCTTTATAGTCGTAGGAAGCATCTCCAAAGAAAGTTACGTATTTTAACTTCTTCTCTGGAGCAGAATTGTTGTTATATAGGTGCTTTATAAAGTCTCGAATTCCAGTTATATCTTTAGATCCAGAAGAGAATTCATTATATATCTGATTTAAAAGTACCACTTTTGTAGTAAAATTTGAATTATTTTGATGATAGTCGGCCAATCTTTGTGCCTGATTTATGAGTTCATTATTGGTAATAATGAGATAATTAATATCTGCTATTGCGTGCAAATTTTGGTTTTCTACTTTGGAGTTTTCGATAGTTTTTGGAGTATAAAAATCGGTTTGTCCTAAGACAATATATTCTGATAAAGAGCCGTTCTCGGCTTTAAAAGTAAACGTATCTCCAGTACTTTCGTTAAGAATAAATTGGGGTTCTGATGGATTGGAAACATCCCATAATTGAAAACTATTTGCTGCATTTGATATCCGAAACTCAACGTTGCCAGTAGCATTTGCTTGCTCAAAACTTCTAAATGAAAATTGATTTCCGTCTGCGATTAATTGTTTTTTTCCAACCACTTCAATATAATCAAGGAAACCTCTTGCTGAAGGGTTTCCATTATTATTAAAAGTAACGGTCACCTCTAATGAAGTAGCTGAGTTTACAAATGCTTGTGATCTATGATTTGCATATCCTATGGTTAATGAACTTGAATTTACCGCTGCGAAATTAATGGTAAATGGGTCTTGAGTGTTTAATTGCACTCCAATACTAGAGGCTGAGGAAGAGACAGTTGCGCCACCCACTTTAAGAGATAAAGGAGTGTTGGGGAGCGCTTTCGAAAAAGGCAGCACAACTTTTAGGGTATTCTCGAAACTCAAATCTTCACCAAACCACTGGTCTCCTACTGCAAAAATGTTTGTCAGTTCTTTTTCATAGAAGACAAACTCATCAAAAGTGGTGATTTGTTGTGTGACTACAGATGTAACTGGAGGTTTTTGTTGAACTCTTTTTCCATTAGTGTCTGATATTGTTATAAAGTAATAGGCTTCATCAGAAAAAATGTTTTGATGGTGGGTTGCTGTTTGGTTATCTGGGTCTGCAGTCCAACTATGTGGTCCTTGTCCATAAAACAAAATATAATCATTGTCATTAAAGACACCATCACTCTCTCCTGCTATATAAATGGCATTTTCTTGTAGGTCTTCAATTCTAAAATCAGAATTTAAAACCGGTAATAAATTACCTCCATTCCCATAAATGTGTATTTTCTGGGGGTTTAAGTTGCTCGTAGAAATTCCTATTTGTTGCAACAAACGTTTATCTATTTTAAAAACACCTGAGGTATCGATAGAAAATTTATACCATTCTCCTTGAGACAAGACGGAATTCAAGATTTGCCCAGCAACTATATTGGCAAAAAAAACAAGAAAAATAAATGTAACTATTTTTTTCATAAAATTGTAATCAAAGAACGCAAATATTTCAATTATATTTTAATAGAATTAAAGATAAATTATAATAAAATAAAAACAGATTCGTTTTGATTATAAGTTCAATGAATTGTAGCGTTATATTTATTATTTTTCTTGTGTGAAAGTATAATTATCGTAAATTAGCAAACGAAATGAAAACCCCATCAATTTTAATTAGGAAATGAAAAACTTTTTAAAAATAACTTTTGTTGTAGCAGCAACACTATTCTTTATTAGTTGTAATAGATCTTCCTCAGGAAAATCCTCACTAACAGGTTTAAGCTTTAATGATCCAAAAAACGGAAACTATATTCGTGCCGAGTCTTATAAAGGCCAGACGCCCCCTTTAGGGATGGTTGGTGTTGAAGGAGGTTCTTTTACAATGGGACAAGTTCAAGATGATGTAATGTTTGATTGGAATACAACACCAAATAAAATACATGTACGTTCATTTTTTATGGATGAAGCAGAAGTTTCAAATTCTGAATATTTTTTATATGTACAGTATACCAAAGATGTTTTTCCTCCATCGGAAAAAAAATACAAACACATATACAACTCTGTATTACCGGATACCTTAGTTTGGAGAAAAAGCTTGGGAAATACAGAATTATTAACTGAAAACTACTTCCGTCATCCCGCTTATGCAGATTATCCTGTTGTAGGTGTGAGTTGGTTACAAGCTACTGAATACTGTAAATGGAGAACCAATGTTGTTAATTTAAAGACATTAATAGACAAAGGACACATCAAAAATATTTTTGAAGCAGATACGACAAGAAACTTTTTTGACACGGATGTATTTTTAACCGATGCTACCAAAATGTTTGCTGGCGATACTACAATCTACAAGAGAGGTGTAAAACAACGAAGAGCAAAAGGACAAACTAAGCCTGGAAAAGACGCTTTTCAAGGTAGAAAAATTACAAAAGCAGACGGTATTTTACAAACTAAATTTAGACTACCTACAGAAGCTGAGTGGGAATTTGCTGCAAAAGCGAATGTTGAAAATCGCGAATACAATACCATAAGAGGTAGAAAAAAATATGCTTGGAATGGGAAATACTCACGGTCTAAGTCAAAAAGATACAGAGGAGATCAACTAGCCAATTTCAAACAAGGTAAAGGAAATTACAGCGGGTTATCCGGATGGAGTTCAGATGGTTCTGACATTCCAATCAAAATAAAATCCTATCCACCAAATGCTTTTGGTATTTATGACATGTCTGGAAACGTTGCAGAATGGGTTTCTGATGTCTACAGACCAATTATTGATTCGGATGCAAATGACTTCAACTACTTCAGAGGAAACGTCTTCAAGAAAAAAATTAATAAAGAAGGAAAAACTGTATACGTAGGTTCAAAAGACGCTGAAATTAAGTATGATACTTTACCTAATGGGAAAATCAAAGTTAATGAATTACCAGGAACGATTAAAAACTTTGATATAAATCCTAAAGATTATGCCCTTCGAAGAAATTTCACTAGATCAGATAATGTGAATGTTAATGATGGAGACAAAAATTCATCACGATATTATTCAAGTAATGGTAATAATGAGCCAAAGATGTATAATTCACCTGAGAAGCCAAAGTTTATTAAAGACTCTGTAGAATACGATACCGAAAAAAGAACAACTTTAATTAGTGACAATACAAGAGTCTATAAAGGAGGTGCTTGGTCTGACAGAGAATACTGGTTAGATCCAGCACAAAGAAGGTATTTACCTGAGTATATGGCAACAAATTATATCGGATTTAGATGTGTTTCAGATAAATTAGGTCCAATGAGTTCAGAAAAAAGAAAAGCAAGAAACCCAGCGAGGTAATCCTTTTCAAATCAATACAATATTGAACCTCATTGCTTAAAATCGATGAGGTTTTTTTTATCTATAAAAAATGAAAATCGAGGAACTTTATAAATATTATAAACAGCATTTCTTAGTAGATACTGATACAAGAAGTATTAGAAAAAACACTATTTTCTTTGCTTTAAAAGGTCCTAATTTTAATGGAAACGCTTTTGCTGAAAAGGCGCTTGATGCAGGAGCTATTTATTGTATTGTAGAAGAACCTATCTATGTAACAAAACCAAATATTTTACTGGTTGAAAATGTATTAGAGACCTTACAAAAACTAGCAAACTATCACCGAAAACAATTAAACATTCCAATTATTGGCTTAACGGGTAGTAATGGAAAGACAACTACGAAAGAGTTGTTACATACTGTTTTATCAAAGAAGTATAAAACGGTTGCAACAGTAGGAAATTTAAACAATCACATTGGAGTGCCACTCACCCTTTTATCCATGAATGCAGAGACCGAAATTGGTATTGTTGAAATGGGTGCAAATCATCAAAAAGAAATTGAATTGCTGTCTCACCTATGTGCCCCTAATTTTGGATACATAACTAACTTTGGAAAAGCACATTTGGAAGGATTTGGAGGTATTGAAGGTGTTGTCAAAGGAAAATCAGAGTTGTATACCTATCTTAAAAAAGAAGGCGGTATTGCCTTAGTAAATCCCCATGATAACATTCAACTTGAAAAGACAAAAGAGATGAACCGCATCTTTTTTGAAAAAGAACTCATCCTTAAAAAAACGACCCCTTTTCTCACAGTAGCGCATAGCGGAACCAGCATTAAAAGCAAGTTGATTGGCGCTTATAATTTCACCAATATCTGTGCAGCAATTACAGTGGGGCAACACTTCGGTATTGCGCCGGCAGCGATTAAAGAGGCCTTGAAATCCTATGTTCCTTCGAACAACCGATCTCAAATCATAAAAAAAGGAACACATACGATTGTTTTAGATGCTTACAATGCCAACCCTACAAGTATGAAAGCGGCTATTGAAAGTTTTAAAACCATGGAAGGTGAAAACAAAGTGCTCATCTTGGGCGACATGTTTGAGCTTGGAAAATATGAGCTTGAAGAACATCAAAAAATTGCAACTCTCCTAAAGTCAGCAACTTTTAAAAAGGTCTATTTAATTGGAGAGTTATTCCATAAAATAACGACGGACTCTTTGCAATTCAAAGAATTTAGTGATTTTAAAAATCATCTTAAAACACAAAATCTTTCAAACTGTACCATCCTCATAAAAGGATCCCGGGGCATGCAATTGGAACGCGTTTTAGAACTCCTTAATTAGGGTTGTTTTTATGAAAATCGAGTAAATTATCAATAGGTCTCTGTAAAATCCCAGCGATACTTAAATGGTTCTTTTTAGCTACTTTTTCTAAAATTTCGCTGAAGTAAAAAGCAATAGACCCAATAAAGTAGATCGGGGTATCGGTTGTTTTTCCAAAGGGTAGAATTCTGTATTTAAAGAACTCATTAAAACCTCTTTTAATGATTTTTTTAATGTATTTATCTTCTTTAAATTCAAACATGAATTTCGCGAATGAAGCTAAATACCTATTTGGATTGGGTTGTTTGTATAAATGATATTTAATAACATCTGCATCTAGGTTATATTCTTCTTCAAACTTATTTGCGATTCTTTTGGGCATTTTCCCATAAAAGTATTCTCTTAACAGTAATTTCCCAAAGTAATTCCCACTTGCCTCGTCCATCACGGAATATCCTAAAGAAACCGTTTTCATATGCACCGAAGTACCATCGAAATAACAGCTGTTAGATCCTGTTCCAAGAATACACACAATTGCTGGCTTATTTCCTGAAGCCGCATATACTGCCGCTAGCATGTCCTCTTCAATGTTCACTTTTGCATGGATAAAGACTGTTTCTAAAACGCTTTTTAAAATGGCGGAGGGTTTTGGAGTTCCACATCCTGCTCCATAAAAATGAATTTCTGTGACCTCCTCTTTAACGTCCATCAACTGAAACATGTTTACAATTCGATTCCTTAATTCATTTTGATTAACAACCGCCGGATTCAAACCTAAAGTCCGAACCCTAAACACTTCGTTTTTATCATTATCCAAAGCAATCCAATCTGCTTTTGTAGAGCCTCCATCTGCTATAAGTATCATTCGAAAAGTAATTTGAAATCAAATATATTGTAAGTTTTCAGAATACACAAGGGGATAAAAACTTCAATCGTTATAGTTCGGCAATTAAATTATAATTGAAGGGCACACAATACTATTCGGACGTATAAATCTTTGTTTCGGATTGTAAAAGCCTATCAATTTGAGAAATCAGAGAAATTGTATTTGAACTCTATTGAGAAATATACCGCTGAATCTTTTACTCGTTTTCTAAAAATTGAGCAGCAGTATAGTGATAATTACTGCGGTCAGCTCTTAAAATTATTGAAGATTATTCTGCGTGATGCTGAGAAAAGTGGCTTGGAAGTGCACCCCTACTCTAATTATATAGAATCTTTTAAGCAAAAGAGTTCAGACCGCATTCTACATATTTTAAATCTAGCAGAGATAAAAGCATTAAAGGGGTTAAAGCATATCCCAGAAGATTATGCAGATAGTTATAGCTGGCTGTTAACAGGATTGTGTATTGGACAGAGAGTCTCAGATTTATTAAAACTTACACCAAGTAATCTTAGAAAAGCTCCCACCGGATTGTATATAGATATATTACAACAGAAAACAAAGAAGGCGGTAACTGTTGGCGTGGCTGACCCTTTAGTTATTGAGATATTAAAGAACGAATTCCCGAAAAAAGTATCTCAAGTAGTTTTTAATAAACAGATTAAAGCACTTTGCAAGTTGGCGGGAATAGAAGATTTGGTGAGTGGGTTTAAGAACAACCCGAAGACTCGAAGAAAAGAAATTATAGATGCTCCGAAATATGAGTTTGTGACCTCACATATTATGAGGCGCTCATTTGCATCTAATTACTATGGTAAAATTGAAACACCGCTACTAATGAATATTACCGGGCATTCTAAAGAAAGTACTTTCCTAACCTATATTGGTACGCATCAAAATAAAGATGCATTAGCAGATTTATTTATGCAGCAGGCAGGGGTAATTTGGTAATGAAAATTTCTTTATGAAGAATAATTTTAAAACCTGATTTTTCTTTTTATTGTATTTAATAACCACTTTCTAATTTCTCTATTAAAAATTGATTTACAAACGATATCGAATCTTCTATTTAAATTAATCTTAATCGATTTAAAATTGATATTTAGATTTGGTTTTCTTTTGTAAATAGATTTATTAAATGCTTTTAAGTAGTTTTCTGATTCTTTTGTTTTATGGTATTTCAAAGATTCTAAATCTCCAAAAACAAGATTACAATTTGCTAAAAAAC
>Ga0209555_10002132_pt1 | contig 14201 bp, 32 predicted proteins | sample SaaInl85LU_5_DNA_FD_184643 | JGI IMG/M metagenome (GOLD analysis project Ga0209555, IMG submission 184643) | Marine microbial communities from expanding oxygen minimum zones in the Saanich Inlet - ESP_85LU_5_DNA (SPAdes) (version 2) | ecosystem: Environmental > Aquatic > Marine > Intertidal... | reverse complement strand
TCAGACACAACAGGAATTAGTGCGGTTATTAGTTTATTAGAAATAGATTTCTAATATGGATGTCGTTTATATTCCTAAAGAACAAGTTAATAAAGTTTGGGTACTTGCTAAACCTTATGTAGATGAGGCATTAGCTTATTCTAACTCTCATCATCATTCAGAACACTTTAAAGACCTTATGCTTAAAGGTAAATTACAGCTATGGTTATTGTGGGATGATAAGAAAACCACAATTAAAGAGAAGATGAATGGGGTAGTCGTATCAGAGATTATCCAAAGAAGTATCAAAAAGGTATTCCATCTACCTATTGTTACTGGAAAAAATAGACAAAGATGGCAACATTTAATTGAAAAACTTGAAGATTTTGCTAAAGATCAAGGATGTGATTTAATGGAATTAATTGCAAGACCTGGTTGGCAAAAGATTCTTGATAAACATAATTATAAGAAGACTCATGTCATCTTAGAAAAAGAACTAAAGGAGAAAGACTAAATGTCATTTTTATCAAGCGCAGGAGATACTACTCAACAAACCGTATCAGGTGCTTACGCACCAGCTACACCAGCATTAGGACAGATTTTAACAGAAGCAACTAATATTTATAATTTAGGTTCAGCAGGATCAGGTTATGTTGCACCTACTCAACAAACATTATCAGGAATTGCACAGGCTGAACAAATGGCTAACCTTGCTCAACAACAACAGGCTGCCACTTTATCTGGTGGATATTTAAATCCTTTTCTTTCACCAATGCTACAACAATTTGGTGAAGAAGCTTATACTAATGTTGCTAGTCAATTTAGTGGAGCAGGAAGAACTCCAGGTTCTCCGGTATCTCAACAACAAGTCGCAGCACAAGTTGCAAGTAAAGCTTTACCTTATGCTTTCCAAACATACGGACAAGAAAGAGCCTTTCAAGAAGCTGCTGCAAGAGGAACACCTACTTTAACACAAGTCGGTTCTCAATTAGAGGCTTTACAAAGAGCAGAACAATTAGCGCCATTCCAAGCATTACAACAATACTCTGGATTAGTTTCACCAATTGGTTTTGGATTCCCAACACAAACAACAACTAAAGATGTTGCTCCTGATTACTTAACAGCAGGTTTAGGTATAGGACAATTATTATTAGGTAGAGGTGGAATATTTAATCCTATACAAAGTTTATTGTAATGAAAAAGATTAACAAAATATATTTTGATATAGAAAATAAATTTAAACAAAAACCCTTAAAGTATTACATTATACTTTTAATTATAGCGGTAGTAATATGAGTAGTGCAATTAGTTCAATAACTGATGTTGTATCAGACGTCATTGGTGCTGGTGGTGAAATTGTTAAAGGTGGAACTGACATTTTAGGTAATGTCGTTGAAGAAGGTGGAGATTTCGTATCTGACGTTGGTAAAGTTGTTTCAGACTTAGATATTGAAGATGCAGTAACCACTTATGTGATGACAGGGGGTAACCCTTATGCGGCTGCTTTTGCTGCAACTTCTGGTGATGAAAAATTAGGATTTAATCCTGCAGTATTCTATGACCCAACTGGTGGTGGATTTGGTTTTGCAGATCCTGAAATTTATGGTGGTAATATGCCTAATGTTCCTGCTTATCCAGGTCAATCTATTATTGAACCTTTTGCAACACAAGCTATTACATCTTTAGCAAGATCAGCAATAGAACAAGACCAGCCTACTCAACAACAATTTTCTAACATTGCTAATCTTACCTTAGAGGGTTTAGAGCAATTACAAGGAATGATTGCATCAGGTGAATATGAAAAAACACCCTCTTTACAATTTTTTCAACAAGGTAATGTAACTCCTACAGGAGATATTATGAGCCGATACGATACAGCTAAATCAAACCTAAGTAATGTCATTAGACCTCCAGGACTTATTGGTATGGAAGGAAGACTTGGTATCTATGAAGATTACTTTCAAAAGAGAGGATTAATATAATGGCGATATACGATGATTACATTAGAAAATATATTTATGGTATGCCTGGTCAAGTAGAATCTGGAACAGGTATGACAACACAAGGAACAAGAGGTTTATTAGGCAGAGGAGGTGAAATGGGAAGTGGTGGTTTATTACAACAGGCATTTTCTTCTCCTGCAATTACTGGTGGATTAGGATTAATTGCTGCTGGTATGAGAGGTGTTGATCCTCAAACTGCAATGATTAAAAATCAGCAACTTCAAAGTTTACAAAGACAGCAAGAAAGAGATATTAAAAGACAACAAGTATTTAAAAATCTACCAGAAGATAGTCCATATAGAAAATTATCAGAGTCTGGTTATAGAGATGCTGCGGTAGCTGCCTATTTAAGAGATATTCAAGAACAGAAAAAAGCAGCAATAGAAGCTGCTCAAACTTCAAGACAAGAAATAGCAGGATTAACAAAAGATTTTAGAGGTATATATACTAAAGATCAAATTGTTAAAAACTTTAACGAAGGTCAAACTCAATTAAATAAATTACTCTCTGGTGTAGATCAAAAAACAGCAGCAGGAGATTTATCTGCAATCTTTACTTACATGAAAGTTTTAGACCCAACTTCAGTGGTTAGAGAAGGTGAACAAGCTACAGCTTCAAATGCAACTGGTGTTTCAGGTAGAGTAAGAACTTTATATAATAAAGTTTTAGCTGGAGAGAAATTAAATGATGATCAAAGAAATGATTTCAAAAAAACAGCTATTGGATTATTCCAATCTAATCAACAAGCGCTTGATGCTTATAGATCAGGATTATCTAATTCATTTACCGCAAAAGGTGTAAAAACTGAAGATGTCTTTATTGATGCTGATTTAAGACCTAAAAAAATCAAAATAAATGGTAAGGAACAAAATGTTCCTCTTGGTACAAAATTAATTGATTTCCAAGATGGATTTTATTTTTACAGAACTCCTTCAGGAGTAACATTCAAGGTTAAAAGAAAAGGTTAATCATGGCTGAAGTTGTTGAAGCAGAATTGGTAACAGATTACCAAGAAGATACTAAATTAAGAGAAGTTCCTTTAAAAATAAGAACGGCAGTATCTGCTGCACCTAATCTAGCATCTAAAGTTGCTACACTTAAAAAATTCTATCCTACTGTAGAACAAGATCAAAAAAATCCAGATAACTTTTTTGTTACTGACGAATTAGGAAAACGATTTGTTTTAGATAATAAAGACACAACAAATGTAGGTGATGTTATAGATTACATCAGACCGATATCACAAGCTATTGGTGGAACATTTGGAGCTGTATTTGGAACACCTGCTGCGCCAGGTGCAGGAACAGCAGTTGGAGCTGGATTAGGAACAGCAGCAGGAACTCAAGTTGCTGAAATAGTTGGTTCTGCTTTTGGAACTGAAATATTAAGAACTCCTGGAGAGTTGGTTGCAGAAAGAGCTACCGATGTTGCTTTAGGAACTGCTGGACAACTTATAACTCCTCCTATTATTAGAGCTGGGAAAAGTTTAGTTGTAGGCGGTAAAAAAGGAGCAGAAGCTGCTATAAAAAGATTAAAAGATTTTGGAAACGCTGGAGTATCTCCATCTTTAGGACAGGCAACTTTAAATCAAGGTGTTCAAACAGTTGAAATGGTTCTAGGAAATGTACCAGGTGCTTCTGGTAAGATTGCTAACTTTGCTTCAAAAGCTCAAGATGATTTAGGTAATTTTTCAACTAAAATTGCTTCTAAATTAATTAAACAACCAACTCCTGCAACATCTATTAAAGCAGGTCAGCAAATTAAATTGGGTATTACGGATCAAGGTTTATCAGGTCAATCATCATTTGTAGGTCGTTTCAAATCAAGAGCAAATCAATTATTTGGTGAAATAGATAATTTTATTCCAGGTGAAACAAATGTACCTTTAACTAACACAATTAATACTCTTAAACAGCAAGTATCACCTATACCTGGTGCTGTTAAAACAAGCGAAGTCTTTAAAAATAAATTTTTAAATGAAGTGTTTGAAAATTTAACTCAAGATATGGGTAAGAAAAATGCCTTACCTTATGAAGCTGTAAAACAATTACGTTCTAAAATAGGTAATAAACTATCTGATATGTCTTTAATTGCTGACGTTGATAAAGCACAATTGAAATTAGTTTATGGTGCATTGTCAGAAGACATGAAAGCCTTAGCTAAGGCAAAAGGAACAAAGGCATTTAATGCTTATACAAGAGCTAATAAATATTACCAATCAGGAATACAAAGAATTGAAGATTTCTTAGAGCCTATTAATAGAGTTGCAGACCCTGATAGACTTACTTCATTATTATTAAATACTGGTAAAGAAGGTGCAACAAGAATTAATGCGGTTAAAAAAAGTTTAACTGACGATCAATATAAAGTTTTTGTATCTTCTGTAATTGAGAGATTAGGAAGAATTAGACCTTCACAAGGTATAGCTGATGAAGCTGCTGGTGAAGTTATTGAAGGTTCAGGAAGATTTTCTAGTGAAACTTTTTTAACAAATTGGAACGCTTTAAGTAAAGAAGCAAAGAACGCTTTGTTTACTGGTAAAGGTATGGGTAATATTAGAGCTGATATGGACACCATTGCAAGAATATCATCTGTTATAAGAGAAAGTGGAAAAACATTTAGAAATCCATCTGGAACTGCTGATAGATTAGTTGGTCAGGGTATTATTTTTGGTGCTGCTGGTGGTGCGATTGGCAGTGCTAATCCTGCTTTTTTAATTTCACTTCCTTTGGTTATTGCTGGTGCAAATCAATCTGCTAAACTTATGACCAATCCTGCGTTTATTAAATGGATGGCTCAAGGAGTTAAAATCGCTGGTAACAAAGGATTTGACGGAGCTGCTGAACATTTTGGAAGATTAGGTGTTGTTATGGCAAATGCAGATTCTGAAACCAGACAACATATTCAAAATACACTTCAAATGTTTATTGATAGCGATGAAAGAATAAGAAAAAAAATAGAAAGCCAAACCATTAAATCAATGACGCCATAATGTAATATGACAAAAGTATCTCAATCAAAAAAAAACGAAATTGAAATTATTAAACTACAAAGCGAACTTAATATCGTTAATCACAAAATAGACACCATTAAAGATAATCACCTACAACATATTGATGAAAAGATAAATCTCATCTATAAGTTTGTATGGTTGATTCTAGGAACAGGGATGGCAAGTGTCGCAAACCTAGTCGTAACTCTGTTACTAAAGTAGATTTAGGAACAATCTCAGAACTTCAAGCCGTTAATTTATTAATTCAATCTGGTTTTTACGTTGCTAGGTCATGTCATGTACAATCACCTTTTGATATTGTCGCAGTAAGTCCAAAAGGTAAGACTTTTCTTATAGATGTTAAAACAAAGTCTTATAGAAAAAAAAGTAATTGTAAGATATATAGAACACCAACAAAAAAACAAAAAGAGTTGGGAGTGCATATTATGATTATTGACCAACAAAAAGTTGAAGATAGAAAAGAACAAAAAGAATTTTTTGATAAACTAAAAGACATGGTTGATTGCTTTCCAAGTCCTACCATGTTCAAAGATTTAAAAGGGGAAAAACATGGATCACAAAGACTTCAAAAAAGAAATAGAAAAAAAACTTAAAGAAAAATTACAGTTTGGTACTTGGTTAAAGAACGCAAAAGAAAGAGCTTCAAGACCAAGAGTTACAAGAAATATTCTACAGCCTCAAGAAAACTTAAAACAAGAGAATCATTGTGTCGTAGATGATGATAAGAGTTACACATGAAAATAAGTGATAATACAAATGTAGCTTTACCTTTGCGTAACCTACTAACCATTATAGGTGCTGTAGCCGTTGGTGTATGGTTTGCGTTTGGTGTGATTGAAAGATTAAATAATCTTGAAACCAAAAACCAATTGTTTGAAAAAGATTTACTTGAAGCGTCAGTTCAAAAACCCATAGACCAAGAACAGTTTATGTTAATTGAGTACATGACCAAACAAATAGAAAAACATGCAAAACAATTAGAAGATAATGTTCATACTGGTGTCATGTTAAAACAGTATGAAAAAGAAATAGAAAAACTTAAAAAAGATGTTGAGAGATTAAAAGATCAAACTAGAGATATTAAATTTGCAAATGGAAATGGTAAACACTAATGGAAACAGAACTAATTAATTTCTTTTTAAAATACTTAGACCCTAATTTTTTTAGTAAAGCATTTAGTTATTGCTTTTGGTACTGGGGATTTTTCACAGTGATCTTGATTGTTTTATTGAGGAAAAAATAATGACTAAAATAGTTATTGCATTATGTTTGTTTATTAATGGTGAACTCAAAGAACATAGGGTTCAACAATCTATGTCTGAATGTTTAAAGCATAAAAGAATAGCATCAAGAAACAGTGATATGAATAATAAGCAATATGTTTGCGGTGAAGTTAAAGCGGTCATGGATAAAAATGTAGATGGGTCTTTAAGTATTAAGAAAATTATAATAGAATCTAAATAATGAAACATTGTATAAATCAAACCACACAAGGTTGTGTGTTATCAGGAGGTTGCAGATGCAAGAATTATACTACACATTCTTACGTTGGTTACTCAAAGTCGTTAGCCGATGGGAAAACAGAATTTGGCGCAAGCTATACACTAAAAGGATTAATAGAAGGTTCAAATGAAACTGACAGAGAACTTCTCTCTTGCTGAACTTGTAAAATCACAAGTTGCTGAGAGAAAAGGAATAAACAATAATCCTTCATCAGATCAAACTAGTAATTTAAAAAAACTAGCAGAGTCTGTTTTACAACCTTTGCGAAACCATTATGAATCACCTGTAATTATTACATCAGGTTATCGTAGCGCTGAACTTTGTATTGATATTGGTTCTTCTATTCATAGCCAGCATTGCAAAGGACAAGCAGCAGATTTAGAGATTATTGGTGTATCTAATTATGATGTCTTTAAATGGATTAAACATAATTTAGATTATGACCAACTCATATTAGAATTTTGGAAAGGTGAAGATGAACCGAACTCCGGTTGGATTCATGTTTCATACGTTGGAAAGAAAAATAGAAAAGAATCTTTAAGAGCTTTTAGAGATCAAGAAGGAAAGGTGAAATATAGACCGTTATGATTTGGAGTATGTTACCGACATTATTTAAAGCAGGTTCTGAGATATATAAGAACCGGCAAAGAGCTAAGATTGCTTTATCTCAAGCAGAACTACTTAATGCTGAAAAGGCTGCAAGAGGTGAAATTGAAATAGAAAAGATTAAAATTCAAGAAAGACAAAACGATTATAAAGATGAGATCGTTTTAATTCTAATCTCAATACCCTTAATGATTGCAGCTTGGGGAGTGTTTAGTGATGATCCAGAAATCATTGCAAAGCTTGAAGCTTTCTTTGAACAGATTAATAAATTCCCTCTTTGGTTGCAAGGACTTATCATTGGTGGTTATTCAACCGTTCTTGGTATAAAAGGTATCAATACCTTTAAGAAATGAAATTTGTATTACTCATAACTTTATGTTCATTAAGATATGAGGCTTGTATGCCTCCTATTGAAGGTGGGTTTTATAAAAACTTACATGATTGTGCCAAAACTGGTTATGAAACAAGTTTAGATATGGTAAAACAAATTGACCCTGGAGCTTTTAATCTTAATCAATATATTATAAAATTTAGATGCGGAGAATTAGAAGATGATCAAATATAGAGGTGAAACATTTTCAGGTTATAACAAACCAAAAAGAACACCAGGTAAATCTAAAAAGTCTGCGGTATTAGCTAAGCAAGGAGATCAAGTTAAACTGATTCGTTTTGGTGATCCTAATATGAAAATTAAAAAACATATTAAAGCTAGACGTAAATCATTTAGAGCTAGACATAAATGTGAAGGCGCAACCAATAAACTATCTGCTAGATATTGGAGCTGTAAGGCTTGGTAATGCCTAAAAGACTTAAAATAGAAAAAGTATATACTGTAGGAGTTTGTAAATACTGCAATGAAGTTTTGGACACCAAAGATAGTTTTGTAGTATTCGCAGATAAAACAAAAGCTCATCATGAATGTTATAGAGTTGATGCTGAGTTAGAACAAAAAGAAAAAGGAGTAATATAATGCCAATGGTCGGAAAGAAAAAGTTCGCATATACTAAGAAAGGAAAAGCTGCCGCTAAAAAATATGCAAAGAAAAAAGGTAAAAAAGTAAAGAGTAAATACTAATGGAGCAAAAGTATATGAATAATATATTAATGACAATTAGACATTGGGTTTGCCAATTCTTTGATATTAAACAATGTCAATGTGTTTTTAAAAGCAAACCTAAAAGAAAGAAAAAGTAATGCCACTTACAAAAAAAGGTAAGAAGATTATGAAAGCCATGAAGAAAACTTATGGCAAGAAAAAAGGCGAATCAGTATTCTATGCCACCGCTAGAAAGAAAAAGATTAAAGGTGTAGAAAGAAAGAAAAAGAAATGAAAAAAGGATATCACAAAACAAAGTCAGGCAAGGTAGCTAAAAAGGGTTTATATTATTATATCAATCGTAAAAAGGCTAAAGGAACTAGCAAGAGTAAAAGCAAAAGTACCATTTCATCTAAAGCTTACTCTGCTATGAAAAAAGGTTTTAAGAAATCATAAGTTTGCGACTAAGAACATAGTCTGTGTGATACCTTAGTATCATGGGTGGTAGGTGGGAAACAATTTCAATTTAATTAAAGTTAGACGACAAGCCAAAAAGGGGAAATATGTACTTGCCGCCTAACCACACACAACAATAAACGATTATTTTTACATATCGTTATAAGATGTTTTCACAACAGGTGTAACGACCTGATCTTGTTGGACATCTTGAGAACCAACAAAATTCTGTAATTCCGAATCTAATCCTTCCACAAAATAAGAAAAGGAAACTCCAAGACCATTACATAATTGTAAGAGTCTAAATACACTGAGTCCGTTTCTTCCCTTCTCATACTTTTGTATTTGCTGAAAAGTTACGTTACAAAACTCTCCAACCTTTTCTTGATTTAATCTTTTTGATAAACGAATATCTTTTAAACGCTTACCTATTTGTATATCTATGTTTGTTCGTTTCATCGTTATCCTCTTTTTTTAGCGAATAATATCCTTTAAGTCTGTTACAACTTTTAAGATACATCCAGAAATTATCTAATTAACTATAGATAACTTCTTGCTTTGCTTTCAAAGCCTGTATTTTAATTCCAAGCTTATGTTGCTCATCTTGGAACTTTTGGAAAAGCTTTTTATATTTCCAAGCTTTTTGTAGCTTATCATTTTGCTTCTCCTCTAGGCTTTTGATCTTCTTCGGATCGTACATTATTCGCCTTATCGTTTAGTTTAGTACTAGCCTTGTTAAACTTTAAGCTCTGTATCTCAACAGAACAGTTTGAACTTGGCTTCTCTTTCTTAGCAGCGTCTTCCACATTGCTAAAAAATTCTGTTATCCTAGCTTCCACCGTATAGTAGAAGTCCTTTCTTACGTTATTTTCTAAACTCATTCTCTGTGTACATTATATTAAATTTAAGTTTATTCAATATGTTTATTTGATTTTTTGACAATCTAATCTTTCTTTGACTAGCGTCTGTTTCTTTATCAATTAAGCCTATTTTAACTAAATCATTAACAATCGCATTGGCTCTTGACCTGGTAAAACCTAGATTTTTGGCAATCTCTGCAAAGGTTGGGGTATAATCATTTTCTTTAAAGTATTTTGTAATAAACTTAAACACATCTAATTTTCTCTCACTAAAATATATTTTATTCATCTTTATCCTTATTAAATAATTTCGTTATATTGTTCTTATGTTTTTTATTTTTATCATCCATATTCTTAATTTGTTTCTCTAATTCATCTAATACCTGACTCATATCATCATTTGATTTTTCTAGTTTCTTTAGAAACATATATAATTTATTAATGTACCAATTCGCTTTCTCACAATCTACAATCAATCCTGCAAGACTCCCTCCCATTTTAGAACCAAAACGACAAAGATATTTCATCGCTTGACCTTTTAAAAAACCTATCTTCTCTGAGTCATTATTTAATTGTGAAAGGATTGCATCACAAGTTTCAATAGTTTTTTTATAATAGGGAGGGTTCTTGGATTCCATAATTAAAAGGGGATTTTATCCTTATCTTTTTTGTATGGATTAGATATTTTAAAATGTGGGTTATCTTTTCCTGTTTGAGGATTAACCGCATTACCCCAAAATGATAAATCGTATTTACCAGCAGGGATTGTAATATCTTCTTTCAACTCAAAACCATTCCAACTATGCGTTGGTGATTTTTGAGAAGGTGTTTCATTTCTAAACACATTAAAGTAAATGGGTTTTTTTAACATAGTTCTCCTATTTGTTTTCGTTTACTTTTTGTTTTACTTTTTCATTTATTGCTTGTGCTTCCTTAACAACATACTCAAAGGTTGCTGCATCAGAATCTTTTAAATCCATAATTTTAAATTCTTCCATGAACTTTTGTTTTTGTTGTTCATAAGAAACCATTGATTTGCAATGGTCTGCTGAAGCTCTAAGATATTTTAAAAAGTCATCAGCTATAAATTTTGCGTTAGGATTAGGTTGGGGTTTAGGTTTAGGTTTAGGTTGTTCTTGATTTCTTACAAAGTTTTGCATTTCATCAGCACTAGCTAATTCTGTTCCTGCAAATCCTGCAAACGCTAAGCACCTTCCTACTGCCACTGATTCATGTTTCTCATAAGATTTTTCGCCAACTCCTACCTCTTTTGAATTACCGGTAGCAATTAACTTATCATCTAAAAACATTTCACAATGGAACTCAGCAGCTCCATCAATATGTTTAGTGGTTGTCTTTATGGTTACTCTCTCACCAAAAGTTTCTCTTACAAAGTTTAATCTATCCTTAACCTGGATATAATTTTTCCCACCTTTGACTCTAATGGTATCATGGGTTTTCTTTGAAAAAGCTTGTATCGCTTCTATTAATGTTATCATTTTTTTACCTTCCATAGTTTAGTTTTTCTCTTATCTTTTGAAACTTTATTTTAGCATCATGTTCTAAATTGGTTTCAAGTTTAAGTTCTATTTGTTGAACTAGAATTTCTTTTTCAGTAATGGTTGCTAATTCACCATTACCTTCTTGAAATTTAGCTATCAGGTTATCAATCCTTCTTTCTAAATCTGGTTCTAGTCTATCTTCTTTTCTTTCTTCTAGCGTATTTAGGATCATAGCCTTTTCCGCATAGGTTAGGTTATGGTTTGTCATTGTTGTCGTTCCTTTCTGTAAAGCTCTTTCTGAAATTCTCTTGGCTTTTTTTCATCCATAATGCTAGTTCTTTTCTCAATCTAGTATTATCATTTTGCAAAGCCTTGTTATCATCTTTTAATCCTTGAATTTTTAATCTTAATTTATGTAATCTTATTAAAAGATAAGATTTACTAAAATAAGAATAATCTTTTTTATCAGCCATAATATTTATACAACCTATCTAAATATTCTTTTGGAATATCTTGCCACCAAAAATCTTGTTTACGAATAGATGAGAAATCCGTTTTAATAATACTTGCTAATTTTTTGGGATCGCCATCTGCATATCTTAATTTATTTTCCCAAATCTTTTGATACAAAATGAGTTCATCATAATATTTAATTAAATTATCTTGTCTAAGTTCTGGTGTATTCCCTTCATGAAAAGCCATGACTTCATCTTCTGTGGCATAAATCAAACATGGTTTCTTATTCACACAACGGCTATACAAAGCAATCTGCATTAAATCTGATGTATAGATATGACTATCTATTTTTCTTTTTGATATGGCATAACCTGATTTGTTTTTTCTAACCGAACCAAATAAATTTTTAAAATCAAAAAAATAATCTTTACCTTCTAAATCTACAAAGCATCTAAAAAATGTTTCTATATGATGATCCCAATGAGTGTATTCGGTTTCTGCTTTAAATGTACCAGCATCTAATTTTAAAACTTCTCCTACAAAATTTTTAATAATACTTTCTGCTTGCTTAGCTATCAGTTCTGCTTTAACTTTATCCTTTTCATCTTTCGCTTTATATTCTTTAACTTTCTTTTCCAGGATAGGCATGACATCTGTTATAGGAATGTTTTTAGTTAACATACTTTGTGCAGCATCATGAATAAGAGTTCCCATTAAGAAACTTGGATTGATATATAATTTTGATTTTTCTTCTTTTGTTAAAATAATCTTTTGAAAGAACCTTACATCATCAGGTAGTTTATTTTCTGAAACAGACGTATTGGTTAAACCAAAGTTTTTATAAACATCTGATGTGCTTCTTAATTCGTTATCCATGATTCGTTTTATTATAACTATTTTATTTACAATGCAAGACTTAAAAGTTTAATATATATATACATTGATTTCAGAATGAATTTAGCTATAAGTGATTCGTAGATAACGATATGAAAATACCAAGTCAAATTAAGATTAGAAATAGTACAATTTCTATTTCAACTGTACCGCTAAAAGAGGCTCAACAAGGTGAGTATTATGGTATTTATGATACTGAAAAAAATACAATTAAAATTAGAGAAGGCATTAAAGATAAAAAGTTTTTATGTGATGTTTTAATCCATGAAATTATCCATGCCATTTTAGATAAAGGAAATAAAAAGATAAGATCAGAAGAACCCACTGTAGATTTCATTGCAACGCAATTTGTAAAGGTATTAGATAAAAACAAAGAACTGATAGGATTTATAAAAAAATGTCTGAAGTAAATAAATTAAGAATATTATCTCTTGGTGCTGGTGTTCAAAGTTCTACACTTGCATTAATGATTGAACATGGTGAATTACCACCGATTGATGCTGCTATATTTGCTGATGTTAAAGGTGAGCCAAAAAAAGTTTATGAATGGTTAGAGTATCTTAAAACTAAAATTAAATCTTACCCTGTTCACATAGTTTCATGGAGAGATTTAAAACAAGATATCCTTGATGCAGCTAATGGAGATTATAAAGCATTTACAGCTCCATTTTATACAAAGAATATTGAAACAGGTAAAAAAGGCATGCTTAGAAGACAATGTACTGCTGATTATAAAATTAAACCAGTTGTCCAGAAAATTAGAGAATTATTAGGTTTAGCAAAAGGTGAAAAACGAAAGGCTGGAACTGAAGTAGAATTATTAATGGGTATTTCTAAAGATGAAATTGTTAGAATGAAAACCAACCCAATTAAGTATATTACAAATGTTTATCCATTAGTTGATAAAGATATGTCAAGAAAAGATTGTATAGAATGGATGGAAGATAACTTTTATCCAAAACCTCCAAGATCAGCATGTACTTTTTGTCCTTATCACTCAAATGAAGAATGGTTAAGAATAAAAAAAGAAACTCCTGATGAATGGAAAGAGGTTGTTGAAATGGATAAAGCAATTAGAAGCCAAGAAAGATTTAAAGAAAAGAACAAAGGATCAGGTACTTTGACCGATGAAATATTTTTACATCGTTCTTGCAAACCTATTGATGAAATAGATTTTGAAAAGAAAGACCCTCAAGGAGATTTGTTTTTTGGTATGGCTAATGAGTGTGAAGGAATGTGTGGCAATTAATGCGCAATCTAATTGAAAGTATTATTGATGTAGGTTCTGGCTTTATATTAGCTATTGTAATTCAACTAATAATATTTCCCATATTTAATTTATATCCATCAATTTTAGACTCAATTGGTATAGCAATTATTTTTACTTTTGTTTCTATTTTACGTTCATGGTTTTGGAGGACTATATTTAAATGTCTGAAGTAATAAGATTAACACCCTATGAATTAGCAACCGCAGCTCAAGTGGGTTGTATGAGAGTAACAGAATCTTTTAGATTAGGTGAAAATTGGGGTCATGGTTACAGTAAATCTATGTATTATAAATTTGCTGATTCTATTTCTGGTGCTTGTGCAGAATTTGCCGTTGCACAATATTTAAAAATTAAACCTCAAATTCATGTCAATCATGGTGCTAAATCTGATATTAAATTTAATAATTTAGAAATACAGGTTAAATCTCATGTTCCTAAAAAGGACAGGCAGCCATTATTATATATTAGACAAAATGCTTTACCTGGTGAAATCTTTTGTTTTGTAACTGACAAATCTCCAGAGTTTCACATACTGGGTTTTATTATGGCTAAAGATATTATTTTCCAAGAATCTAGGTTAACAGATTTTGGCTTGCCAAGACCTCCAGTATTTCAAATTAAACA
>Ga0209555_10002131_pt1 | contig 14210 bp, 8 predicted proteins | sample SaaInl85LU_5_DNA_FD_184643 | JGI IMG/M metagenome (GOLD analysis project Ga0209555, IMG submission 184643) | Marine microbial communities from expanding oxygen minimum zones in the Saanich Inlet - ESP_85LU_5_DNA (SPAdes) (version 2) | ecosystem: Environmental > Aquatic > Marine > Intertidal zone... | reverse complement strand
CTTTTCTAAAATGGGTGAACGATCGAGAAACTTTCTCCATGATGGTATTAATTGTATACGTATTCTCAGGATCGATGAGTTTGACATTTTTACCTTTCATTTGATCATATCCCATTTCTTTTAAAAGTTTCAATAGATCTTCATTAATAGGGGAGTACTTCTTTGGAGTATTTTTATTTCCTAATCGTTCAACCTTCAGATTTCTAAATTGAAAGAATAGCACTCCGTTATTACCTTGGATGATGTCATCCCAATAAACAGGTTGTGACCAATTTTTTAAATAAATTGACCTATAATGAAACTCTTTTTTTTAAGCATAAATTCATTTTTACAATTAGAATTTTTGGTAGTTTTTAAATTGTAAAAAAATGAAAATAAATACTGTAGTTAACCTAAGTCTAATCTTTTTGTTAATGTCTTTTATTACTTTAGTCTCTTGTTCTAAGTTGGGTACTCAAAAAAATCAAAAGACTTCAATATCAAAACAACCTAACTTCTTATTTGTTTTGGTAGATGATCAACCTTTTGACGCATTGGGGATGAGTGGACGCTATCCGTTTTTAGAAACACCCAATATAGACAGATTGGCTAAAGAAGGTGCACAAGTAGAAAATTTTTTTGTAACACAATCTATTTGCTCTCCTTCAAGAGCTAGTTTCTTAACCGGTACTTACCCTCATATTCATGGTGTCAACCAGAACAACCGACATGTAGATCCCAATTGGAATGAGTTTGCTCCATATTCTTCTCATTTACAAAAAGAAGGTTATGAGACCGCACATGTAGGTAAAATTCATATGGCACATTATAAAGGGAAAGAGCATATCAGGCCCGGTTTTGATTATTGGTTTAGTTTTGTGGGTCAAGGAAAATATTTTGATCCTCCCGTCAACGAAAACGGAAAGGAATATCAAGAAAAGGGATATATGACAGATATCTTGACTGAAAAGGCTATTTCTTGGTTAAAAGAAAAACGAGATCCAAACAAACCATTTAGTTTAAACCTTTGGCATAAAGCGGTACATCAACCACATTTGCCAGCTCCTAGACATGCAGATTTATACAAAGATGAAAAATTACCAATACCGCCTTACAATACCCACAAAGAAACTTTTAAAGGCAAACCAGAATGGCAACGAAAAAAAACTTACGGGTTTGATTGGAAAGATAACCTCCCAATCCCTGCAGAATTACCAGAACAAGAATGGCCTATAAATTATGATAGAAATATGGATTTGTTACGTTGCTTATCATCAATTGATGAATCTTTAGGAAGCGTATTAGCCACTTTGGAAGAAATGGGAGAGTTAGATAACACTGTAATTATCTACAGTAGTGATAATGGTTATTTTATGGGCGAGCACACTTTTTTAGATAAACGCTTAGCTTATGAGAATTCAATGCGCGTACCTATGCTTATTCGCTATCCAAAGCTTATAAAACCAAACACTATAATAGATGAGCAATGTTTAAATATTGATATGGCTCCAACAATTCTTAACTTAGCTGGAATAGAGAAACCTGACTATATGCAAGGAGAATCAATGGTGAATTTGTTGAAGGGTAATAAAGAAGATAATTGGAGAAAATCGATGCTGTTTGAATATTATCTAGATACTTATTGGCCTTATGCTGGACCAAATCAAATCGCAGTTAGAACCGAAAATTATAAGTTGGTAGACGCTTTTTTAGAAAATGATATTGATGAGTTGTATGATCTCAAAAATGATCCAGGAGAGATGAAAAACTTAATTAATGTAGAAGCCTATGATAGCATAGAAGAAGAACTCCGAAATGAAGCAACCAAATTAAAAAAACAATATAAATACAATCCAAACAGAGATTGGTGGTTAAAAAAAGTAATGAAATCTAAGAGAGAGAATCAAAAAAAGTAAAAATATTTTCAATTATTAACAAAAACTTTTTCTTAGTTAGTTTCCTATGAAAAATTGTATTTTTACATATAGGAGCATCTAATAGTGTTAACTTACTAAATCCTGTTTTTATGATGAGACGCTTTTTTTATATTATTGCCCTCTTGTTTTTTTTACTTCCCAGTGAAGTTTATGGTCAGCAAATAAAACATTTAGGTGCTTATGACGGTATTAGAAGTGGAGCTGTTAGAGCTTTTCAGAAAGACACCTTGGGCTATATGTGGATTGGTACTTCTCAAGGATTAAATAGATATTCTGGGTATCAATTTAAAAATTATGATAAATTTCTAACAAGTGGTGTTGTTGATATTATTAACAAAAACGGAAATCTTTTCGTTTTAAGCTCTAAAGGAGAACTACTGCAATACCAATACGAACAAGATCGTTTCAAAAGCATTTTAAACTTAAAGTACCGCAATTTTTTATGTTTTAAACAAATCAATGACAACACTATAATTATTGGTCTTAAATCGGGGTTATTAATTTATGATTTTAAATCCAAAAAATTAAGTAAAGTCTTATATCCAAAGACCTTTTTTAATAGACAAATTCATGTAAAACAAAATAAAGTATACGTTGCATCTACAAAAGGAATCAATGTGTACGATTTTTTTGAAAAAAATAATCAATTAGTAAAACACAATACACTATTAAAAAATATTGAAACCCTTGATTTTGATTTTGACAAGCAAAATCGGATTTGGGCAGGAACTTACCAGAAAGGCCTTTTTGTTATTGATAATGAAAAAGTAAATAAAGTACCCCTTTTTGATAAGCGAATAAAAACAACTACGATAAGATCCATTGTGTTTGATAAAGATGATAAAGCATTATTAGCACTAGAAGGTCTGGGTTTATTGACAATGAATGAAAATTTTAAAGTTGTTAATAAAATAAAATACAATCCGAATAGTTTAAACTCCTTAAGTCAGAAAAGTATCTATAAAATTTTTGTTGATAACGACAATATATATTGGCTTGGGCTAAGAGAAGTTGGTATTGATTTGATTTTCCCTAGAGATAATGCCTTTAAAAATATCTCTTACGTTCCATACAAATCAAACAGTATTCCCAACAATTATATCCGCTCTATATACTTTGAAGAAAGTGGAAATGTTTGGTTTGGTTCAGAAAATGGCCTCAGTAAACTTTCACCTGAAGGAAAGTGGACTAATTATAATAAGAACTCAAGTCATTTAAATAAGCCCGTATTAACTATTAATAAGTATGGGGAACATCTCCTTTTGGGTGTTTATGGTAATGGATTGCTTCAGTTTAACCCAAAAACAGGAGAAACTAAAGACTTTCCTTTAATAGAAAATGAAAAGAAATCGAAATTAATTTTTACAACCTACGTAGATGAGAATGATATATGGGTAGGAGGAATTGATGGTCCTGTAAAACATTATCAAAATAGTACCTTAGTAAACAGTTATAAAACGGGTAATGCCAGAACAATTGTTGCAGGTAATAAAAATATAATATATGTAGGTTCTGCAAATGGATTGTTTGAAATTAATAAGGCCACAAAAAACTTAAAAAAAATAAAAAGCCTAGGCTTCAAGAACCTTGACCAGATTTACTCATTATTTTTTGATAAACAAAACAATTGTCTTTGGATTGGAAATACGCAAGGGCTCTTAAAATATGATTTTTCTACCAATGATACAACACTACTAAACAAAGAACTAAATTTTGAATCGGGCACGGTTTTTTCCATTCAAAAAGATGCAAACCAAAATTTGTGGTTAGGAAGCTATTCAGGATTATGGAAATTAAATACAAAAAAAACTATTATTAGTAAGTATGATACTAGAGATGGTATAACGATTGAGACTTTTGGCATTGGGGCTTCTACAAAATCTAATGACGGCCGTATAGCTTTTGGCGGGCCAAAAGGTGCTGCGCTATTTAATCCATTAAATCTGCCAAAAGAAAAAGAAGATTTTAAGATTTATGTTTCTGATTTTAAAGTGAATGGTGTTGTGCCTGATAGCACAATCCTTAAAAAAAACATAAATTTCCTTGAAAAGGTTGAACTTAATTATAACCAGAATTCACTAAGTTTTGATTTTGAGACTCCCAGTCTTTATGGATCAAAAAAACAGACATTTTCTTGGCAGTTAAAAGGCTATGATGAACACCCTATTATATCAAAAAATAGTAGGATGGCTATTTATTCAAAAATACCCCCAGGCACTTATTCTTTAGAAGCTAAAGTCACCAATGTAAATGGAGTATCTTCTCTAGAAACGTACACTGTTGATATCATTATTAAAAACCCATTTTGGCTAAGTTATTGGGCTTTTTTAGGATATACTATACTGGGATTTGTACTATTATATTTATTTCTTCAACTAAAACAATCAAGAACTCAGAAAAAAAATAACGAAAATAAAATAAAATTTTTCACCGAAGTTGCCCATGATATTAGGACACCAATTACATTAATTCAACTCTTGGTTTCTCAGCTTTCTTCTGAAGAAAATAAATTTCAAAATAGCTTTGATTTAATTCATCGAAACACGCAAAATTTAAACGAATATGTCACACAGCTTTTGGATTTCCAAAAAGCAGATCGTGGGATGCTTAAATTATCCGTAAGTAAAATAGATTTAAAGAAGATTTTGCATAGAATTGTTGCTGAGGTAGAGCCATTACTCAAACAAAAATCTATAGATATTTCCATAGCCGTGCCAAAGACCTACCTATGGTTTGATGAGAATAAAATGTCTAGAATTTTTTATAATTTAATTTCAAATGCTATTAAATATAGTGAAGAAGGTGGGCATATTGAGATAAATGCTTCAGCAAATAACAAAACTATTAAAATAGATTTTATTGATTATGGTTTTGGGGTTCCCGAGAAAGAGCAAAAATTAATTTTTTCAAGATTTACAAGAGGAACTAACATTAACAATAAAGGAATTTCCGGTTCTGGCATTGGTTTAATGATTTCAAAAAAAATAGTTGAATTACACGGTGGGAAAATTGAATTAAAAAGTAAGGAAAATTTGGGTGCTACGTTTTCTGTGATTTTACAAAAAGGAAGTGAACATTATAACGAAAAAGATATATTAATTAAAGATAAAGACACAAATAAATCTGAGTTTATTGAAGATGATATTAACTCAAAGATACGCATACTACTTGTTGATGATAATGAAGATTTAAGAGTAACTATTAAAAAGGAATTAGAAAAGAAATACACCGTTATAGATGCACCTAATGGTAAGGAGGCACTTTTAATAGCAGTAGCAAAAAATCCAGATTTAATCATAACAGATGTTATGATGCCTGTAATGGGTGGCAAGGAATTATGTAATATCATAAAAACAAATTTTCAGACGAGTCATATCCCTGTTATTATGATCACAGCTTTAAGTGAAGTTGATGATAAAGTGGAAGGATTAGAAATTGGAGCAGATGCTTATGTTGAAAAGCCTTTTAATATGAAAATTTTGATGGCAACAGTTAACAACCTTATCAAGTCTAGGCAAAGGCTAAATCGAATTTTCAACCCAAATTCAGAAGATAAAGTAAAAATCAAATCAGCTGATGATAATTTCTTATCTGAGGTGGTTCAAATAATTAAAGAAAACATTACAAATAGTGAATTTTCAATTGATTTAATATCTGAGAAAACTGGGCTCAGCAGGTCAAGTTTATTTCGAAAATTAAAAGGATTGACAAATATGTCGCCTGTAGATTTAGTGATTAGAATTAAATTAAATCACGCAGCAGAATTACTTAAGAATAAGGCAGATATGAGAATGAGTGATGTGGCTTATGAATCAGGTTTTAACGACCCAAGATATTTTAGTACGTTATTCAAAAAGACCTTTGGCAAAACACCAAAAGAATATAGTATAGAGAATTAAAAAATTAAGCGGTTTTTCTTGAAGTGTATAGATACTAACTAATCAAAAATAGAAATGGCTTGTATCTTCTTTCTAGTTACCAAATATTAAACACTAATGGATAAATATTAAACATTAAAATACAGAGTTTCTCACAAATTTGTTCATATAATAAGAACTTCATATTATGAGAAAAATAGTCTTCTATATCCTGATGTTGTTTCCTGTAATTCTGGTCGCACAAGAAATCACACTTAAAGGAACTGTAATAGATAGAGATTCTAAAACACCTCTTCCAGGGGTATCTATTTTAATTAAGAAAACTTCAAAAGGTGATTTCAGTGATTTTGATGGTAATTTTGAAACAGCTACCAATAATAACATTGATTAGCCCCTTAAACAATCGTATTAATTTAAAAATGACTAAAAATAAATTCACTTTTTTATTCCTATTAATTCAGTGTTTCTACTCTTTTGGTCAGAAACCCAATATCGTCTATATATTTGCAGATGATTTGGGTTATGGAGATTTGAGTTGTTATGGTGCAAAAGATATCAATACCCCAAACATTGACCAGATTGCAAAACAAGGAATTAAATTTACAGAATTCTATTCAGCTTCATCAGTTTGCAGTCCTTCTAGAGCAGCCTTGTTAACAGGGAGATATCCACAACGAATGGGAATAAATACTGTTTTTTTTCCAGAGAGTTTTACAGGCATTCCTGATACAGAAATAACAATTCCAGAAATACTAAAAGAAAAAGGATATGCAACTGGAATCGTTGGAAAATGGCATTTGGGACATCATTATCAATATTTACCATTGCAACAAGGTTTTGACGAGTATTTTGGAATTCCGTATAGTAATGATATGGAGAGCGTTGTATATATGAGAGGAAATGAAGTAGAATCCTATAAAGTAAAACAACAATACATTACCAAAACCTATACAAAAGAAGCACAAAAGTTTATTACAAAAAACAAAGACAATTCGTTTTTTCTCTACATAGCCCATTCTATGCCACATGTTCCTCTCTATGCTTCTGAAGAATTTATAGGAACTTCTAAAAGAGGTTTATATGGTGATGTAGTACAAGAGCTAGACTGGAGTGTAGGGCAAATTCTAAAAAGTCTTCGAGAACATGGAATTTTAGAAAACACACTTATTGTCTTTTCTAGTGATAATGGACCATGGCTAGCAATGAAAGAAGATGGAGGGTCTGCAGGAGACTTAAGAGAAGGAAAAACATTTACGTTTGATGGAGGTATGAAGGTACCCACAGTAGCTATGTGGAAAAATAGAATTCCTCAAGGCATTATTAATACTGAAGTAGCCAGCCAAATGGATTGGTTTCCTACAATAGCTAATATTACAGGGAGTTCAATTCCGAAAGGTTTGGTTATTGATGGATTGGATATATCTAAGGTTTTAACTGATAAAGGAAATCGTAAAAATTCAGATTTACTCTTTCTTGATGGGAAACAATTACAGGGGTACAGAAGTGGACAATGGAAAGTAAAATTGCCTTATAAAGGATTTAGAGGAAATAAATGGAAGCAATTTGTAAAAGCACATGACACTTTATTATTTAATTTAAACACAGACCCAGGAGAAAAAAACAATCTCTTTGAAAAGTACCCAGAAAAGGCAAAGGAAATACTGAAAGAAATGATTGAGAAGTATCAAGACATGGGAAAACTTCCTCCTTCACTTATAACCAAAGCACAAGCAGACCAAAGTCATTTTAAAAAACAATAAATCATAACAGATGAAAACTAACAGTACCTCGTATCTATTAATAATTGGATTAATCTTAACTTTTTTAAGTTGTAAAACTTCAAAATTAAAGAATGACAATGATGAAAAGCCCCCTAACTTTATTGTAATTTTAACGGATGATCAAGGTTGGAATGGAACCTCTGTTCAAATGATGGATGATGAAGTTCAATCAAAAAGTGATTACCATCAAACGCCTAATTTAGAAAAATTAGCAAATCGCGGTATGCGGTTTTCTTCAGCCTATGCCAGTGCACCAGTGTGCTCTCCATCGCGTTATAGTATTCAGTTTGGACAAACTCCAGCGCGCTTAAAAATGATAAGAGTAGGGATGAATACCAAGCATATCAATCATCAAACCTCTTACACCATTCCAAAACTGTTAAAAAAAGTCAATCCAGATTATAAAGCAGCTCATTTTGGTAAATGGGGAATTGGTGTACACCCATCAGAGCTTGGTTATGATGAAAGTGATGGTATTACAGGAAATAAAGATGGCGTTTTCAATTACAAAGCAGGCGGTAAACAGTGGCAAAATAATATTGACGAGGACCCTAAAAAAATATTTAGTACGACTGAGAGGGCAATTAACTTTCTTGAAAGACAAGCCAAGTCAAATACCCCATTTTTTTTACAAGTTTCTCATTATGCTGTTCACTCTGATGTTATGATGCGAAAGGAAACACTAGAAAAATACAAAAACATAGAAAAAGGCACCTATCAAAGACATGCTGGTTTTGCTGCAATGACGGAAGATTTAGACAGTGGAGTTGGATTATTACTTGAGCGTTTAAAGGCATTGGGGTTAGAGGAAAACACGTATGTAATCTATACGTCTGATAATGGCGCTGTTCCAATAATGCCTCCCAAACCTAAGTACAATAAAGGCTCAAATTTCCCTTTAAGTAGGGGTAAGTGGGATGCCATGGAAGGAGGAATTAGAGTGCCTTTTGTTATCTCAGGGCCTCAAATTCTTGCTGGATTAGAGTCAAAGACACCCATTACACATTCAGATTTGCTACCCACCATTATTGATTTAGCTGGACTAAAGTTACCTCTTCAAGATGATTTAGATGGAGGAAGTTTCAAAGCAATACTTGCCAATAAAGGCAAAGGAAATGTTTCACGTTTTTCGGAAGGATTAATCTTTCATGTGCCTTATAAAAATGGAATAGCACTTAAAAGAGCACATTCTGCCATCATAATTGATAACTTTAAATTGATAAAGTTCCACGACAGTGGTGAACTTATGCTATTTAATCTTAATGAAGATTTAGAAGAGAAAAACAATCTAGCATTATCTCTCCCTAATAAAGTCCATACACTAGAGAAAGCATTAGATGCTTATTTAAGTAAGGTAAAAGCCCCAAAATGGAAACCAGGAATTACTTGGAAAAATAAACCTATGGAAAAAATAAATTCCTATCACTAGTATTTTAATCATTTAATAACGTTTTGCTTATAAAACCCTGTAAATATGTTAGTTTGGTTAAATAGTTTAATGATTTGAACAATTTTTAAATCATCAACTAGTAATTGATATATAGTTTTACTCAAAACAATTACACAATTATGAAACAATTTATTTTACTAGCATTTCTAACAGTCTTTACTTCAAATGTATTTGCTCAAGATGATCTGGCTAAAAAAGCAACTAAAATTACCAATGAGATAACCGAAGTTCTTTCTTTAAATGAGGAAGAAAAAGCTAAGGTTTATGAAATTCAATTGAACCGTTTTCAGGAAGTAGTATCAATACGTGAGAAATACAAAGACGATGCAGAAACAAGAAAACCTGAATTAAAAAAAGTGTACAAGCGCTTATTTGGAAAATTAAAAAAAGCTCTTGGTAAAGCCAAGATGCAACAATGGGCTGATTATAAAAGAGAAATAGGACGAGAATAAAAATTAAATAATTAAAAACACAATATCATGATTAAAAAAATTACTCAAAAAGTAACTAAATTAATTTGGCGAAATAGTCTTTTTGCTTTCGCTTTATTATTAAGTATGACTGCCAACTCTCAAGAAGTTGGTGATGAATATTTACTTAACCCTGGTATTAATTCAACATTAGGAACCTCTACAACACCTTCAACAGGCGTTGATGGTAATGGTGCTATGTCTGCTTCAAATACAGCTGGTTGGACAGAATATAATTCAGTAGCTTATATTGATTCTGGTGGAACCGATGGAAACTGCCACTCTGAAGATAGAATGTTTAGGCTTTATAAAAAAGGAGGAACTTTGGGACAATTTGTAGCTCAGACAGTAACGCTTCCAGCTGGTAATTATAATTGGTCATTTTGGACTAAGTGGGGGGCAGTGGTAGATTATAACGCTGGAGATGCGGAAAAGCCTGAATTTACAATCTCGGCGGGTGAAACAGTTCTCCAAACTACGATTACGACTCAACCAAATGCAATTGAAACATGGGTTGAACAAACCGGTGTTTTTAATAACCAAATTGCCAGGGATATAACAATAAAGTTTTATAAATATGGTGGAGTTACTGGAAATGAATCAAACCTTAATCAACTAATGTTTGTTGATGATGTTAGTCTTAAATATGCAGGTCCATATACCTATCCAGAAGATGATACTTCTTTATCTGATTTGACGCAAGACGGTGCTACAATTGCTGGTTTTACTGAAAGTAAAACTACCTATGATATATTTTTAGCAGGAGGAACAACTGTTGTTCCTACAATAGCTGCAACACCTAACAATTCAAATGCGACTATTGCAATTACAGATGCAACAAGTATTCCAGGAACAACAACAATCATTATTACTGCTGAAGATGGAACAACTACCAATACTGTTTCTATTAATTTTAGTGAACAAGTAGATGGTGTAGTTGGTCAAGAATTTCTTACGAATCCTAATATTAACACCACGGCAACTTCTACTGATACCGGTGTTGATGGTTCTGGTAATATGCCTGCCAATTTAGGTGGTTGGGGCTCTGGAGCTAATGGTTCTTATGCACCTACTTCCGATGGAAATGGGGACTGTCACTCTGAAGATAGAATGTTTAAATTTTTTAAAAAAAATGATGCTTTTGTCAATCAAACAGTAACGCTTCCAGCTGGAACCTATGACTGGTCTTTTTGGACTAGGTGGGATGCATTGGTAACTTGGGATGCTGAGGGAGATGTTAAACCTAAGTTTACAATCATGACTGACGATGATGGCGATGGTTCTTGGACAGCTGTCCAAACCACGATTACAACTCAGCCGACTGCAGTTAATTCATGGGTTCAGCAAACCGGCACCTATTCAAATGATATTTCAAGACAAGTTAGAATCAAATTTTCTAAAAGTGGTGGAACGACTGCTGAACCAACAAATCTTCAAGAATTAATGTATATAGATGATGTTAGTCTTATTTTTGCAAGTACTCTTAGTGTTTCAGAGGAAGAATTAATGTCATTCTCTATCTATCCAAACCCTGCAACAGGCTTAATTTCTATTAGTGGAGTTGATAATATTAAATCAATAAAAGTATACTCTATTTTAGGAAGTTTAGAAAAAGAAGTTTTCAATACCAACCAAATTGATATCTCAGAACTTTCATCTGGTATTCATTTGATTAAAGTTGATAATGGAACTGTCTTCACTAAAAAGATCATTAAACAATAACTTAACTATTTTTCTATAAAAGCTATTTTAATCAAACACATCAAATTTTGGTTTTAATAGCTTTTTTATTCAATAAAAAAATTAATTTGTGAATTCTATTAACAAGCTATCTATTTTACTACTTATTTTGACGAGCTTATCGGGTTTTAGTCAAAAAAAATCTGAATCAACAAAATCTCCTAATATTGTGTTTATTTTTTCAGATGATCATGCAACGAACGCCATCTCTGCCTATGGTGGTATTTTTAAAGAATTAGCACCAACACCACATATAGACCAAATTGCCAGTGAAGGAGCCTTATTAACCAATGCCTTATGTACCAATGCAATTTGTGGACCTAGTAGAGCAGCTATTTTGACTGGAAAATACAGTCATATTAACGGGTATTATAAAAATTATAAAGGAGGAGTTTTTGATAGCAAACAATGGACATATCCACAGGAATTAAAAAAAGCGGGGTATCAAACAGCTTTGGTTGGTAAATGGCATTTAGCATCAGAACCCGTTGGTTTTGACTATTATAAATACCACCTATCTCAAGGACAACAAGGTTTGTATTGGAATCCTGTGTATAATGACAATGGCAAAAAAATTAAAGAAAAAGGGTATGCAACAAATTTAACTACTGATTTTGCTATAGATTGGCTCAATGGAAGAGAAGAAAAAGAACCTTTTTGCCTGATGTTACAATACAAAGCCCCACATCGTGAATGGGCCCCAGACACTAAATATGAAGACCTGTGGGACGATATAGAGATGCCATATCCAGCAACCTTTAATGACAATTATAAAGGACGAGAATTAACCGCTGGGAATACTGAAATGACGATGGATTATTTTTCTAGAAAAGACATGAAAATGACGCCTCCAGATTCTCTTTCTAAGAAAGAACGTGGTAAATGGCTGCGATTTGGATTTAAACCTGGCGAAATTGTAGCTCCTTCAGAGGATTTATCTAGTGAAGAGATTCGTAAGTGGAAATACCAAAAGTATATCAAAGATTATTTGGCAACTATAAAATCTGTAGATGATAATATTGGAAGAGTATTAGAGTATTTAAAAGCAAACGGATTAGAAGAAAATACAATTGTTATCTATGCGTCAGATCAAGGATTTTTTCTAGGAGAACATGGATTCTTTGATAAGCGTTTCATGTACGAAGAAGCATTGCGTATGCCATTTATTATTCGTTATCCAGGAAAAATAAAACCAGGAACCATTGTAGAAGATATTGTTTCAAACATCGATTTCGCCCCAACTTTATTAGAAATGGCAGGTATTCCTGTTCCTGAAGCGGTCCAAGGCAATAGTTTTTTTTCCAATCTTAAAGGAAAAACCCCACAAGATTGGAGACAATCCATGTATTACCATTATTATGAATACCCATTTTACCATCGCGTTCAACCGCATTACGGAATACGAAATCAACGTTATAAATTAATTCACTTTTATTATGATGTTGATGTTTGGGAATTTTATGATCTTCAAAATGATCCATCAGAAATGAATAATCTAATAAATTCTGATGCTCATGCTGGAAGCATTGATAGTTTGAAAACTGAATTATACCGTTTGAAGAAAGGTTATGGCAATACTATGTCATTAACTGAATTGAGAAGTATTTCCGATACTGACTTTGGAGGGTTAGAATCAACTAAAAATTAGATTCCATGTTTTATAAAAAAAAACAAAAAGAATTATTTAATAGAATTATGAAGCAGATAAATAAAAATGTTGAAAATAGCTCTAAAGAAAATAATAAAATGAAAATTCTAAGTAAAAAGCACCCACAAACTGATACAATAAAAATGATAGTTTTATGTGCCCTACTAATGCTATTTGTTTCTTTTAAAACAACTAAGAATGATGATCCTATATATTTAGACCCCTCTAAGTCCGTTGAGGCTCGTGTAACTGATTTAATGAGTAGAATGACTTTGGAAGATAAAGTCTATCAAATGAATCAGTTTGTTGGGTTGGAGCATATGAAAAAAGGAAATCCTGATGACGACAAAGAAAATAATGATGCACAAGGATTTTATAAAACACTATCTGTAAATGATGTTTCAAAAATGTGTGAAGAAGGAAAAATAGGTTCTTTTTTACATGTTTTGACTGCAGAAGAAGCTAACTATTTGCAAGAATTAGCTTTAAAATCACCACTTAAGATTCCTGTTTTAATTGGTATTGATGCCATACATGGTAATGCTTTGGTATCTGGTACAACTGTATATCCATCACCAATTGGGTTAGCATCTACTTGGAATGATGATTTTTTGTATTCCGTAGGGAAACAAACAGCCAAGGAAATGCGTGCTTCAGGAAGCCATTGGGCATTCACTCCAAATATTGATATTCTAAGAGATCCAAGATGGGGACGTGTTGGAGAAACATTTGGAGAAGATCCTTTTATGGTTGGTAATATGGGAGCTTCAATGATACGTGGATTTCAGCAAGATGATTTTACAGGCACAGAAAAAGTAATTGCCTGCGCAAAACATATGATTGGTGGAGGAGAATCAATCAATGGGTTAAATGCTGCTCCTGCAGATATCTCTGATCGTACTTTAAGAGAAGTGCATCTGCCACCTTATAAAAAAGCTATTGATGCTGGCGTATATTCCATTATGGCGGCACATAATGAGATAAATGGTGTTCCATCTCATATGAGTAAATGGTTAATGACTGATGTGTTACGTAATGAATGGAATTTTCAAGGTTTTTACGTAAGTGATTGGTTAGATATTGAGCGTTTGAACACATTACATCATACCGCAAAAGACATGAAAGAAGCCTCTTTTTTGTCTGTTGATGCTGGAATGGATATGCACATGCATGGACCAAAATTTACAGACGCTATTATAGCTTCAGTAAAAGAGGGGAAACTTTCAATAAATCGTGTAAATGATGCTTGCCGTAAAATTTTAACAGCGAAGTTTAAGTTAGGGTTATTTGAAAATCGATTTGTAGATTTAGAGAAAAAGAAAGAATT
>Ga0209555_10002126_pt1 | contig 14220 bp, 10 predicted proteins | sample SaaInl85LU_5_DNA_FD_184643 | JGI IMG/M metagenome (GOLD analysis project Ga0209555, IMG submission 184643) | Marine microbial communities from expanding oxygen minimum zones in the Saanich Inlet - ESP_85LU_5_DNA (SPAdes) (version 2) | ecosystem: Environmental > Aquatic > Marine > Intertidal... | reverse complement strand
AACAGCCCTATGCACAGCCATACCAACGAACTAATAACAGAAACAAGCCCCTACTTGTTACAACATGCACACAATCCTGTAGATTGGCACGCATGGAATGTAGAAAACCTGAATGAGGCAAAAAAACTCGGCAAACCACTCTTAATCAGCATCGGATACAGCAGCTGCCACTGGTGCCACGTGATGGAGCACGAGAGTTTTGTAAACGAAAAAATAGCTGAGTACATGAACGAGCATTTTTATTGCATAAAGGTGGACCGCGAAGAACGACCCGATGTAGATGCTATTTATATGACTGCAGCTAATATCATTACGGGTAGCGGAGGATGGCCGCTTAATTGTTTCGCACTTCCCTCTGGCAAGCCTTTTCACGCAGGAACCTATTATCCGCCAGCTGGATGGCTCAAGTTACTCCAAACGGTGAGTGACCAATATTCCAACAATAGAGAAAAGTTAGAAACGTATGCCAATAAGCTAACGCAAGGTATTAGGCTACAAGAAACTGCCATTAGTGACAACCCAAGCGAGTCATTAGACAAAACCATTCCTATAAAAGCAGTGGAAGGCTGGAAGAATAATTGGGATACGGAAGAAGGCGGAATGACTAAAGCTCCAAAGTTTCCGATGCCTTCTAACTACGAATTTCTACTGAACTATAATAAACACATAAACGACCCGTACACCGAAGCATTCCTAAAAACAACGTTAAATAAAATGGCCTACGGTGGTATTTTAGACCAAATAGGTGGCGGGTTTAGTCGGTATAGTGTAGATGAACTTTGGAAAGCTCCTCATTTCGAAAAAATGCTGTATGACAATGCTCAGCTACTAAATCTATACGCCAAGGCGTATCAACGGTACGAAAATGACGAGTATATCACTGTAATCAATAAAACGATTGACTGGCTCCAACGAGATATGCTAAACGAGAGCGGCCTCTTTTATGCTGCTCTAGACGCCGATAGCGAAGGCGAAGAGGGGAAATACTACGTTTGGAAATCAGAGGAGCTAAAAACAATATTGGGAAATGATTATCCCCTAGCAGCAGTGTATTATGAGGTGGATGGTAAAGGACTATGGGAACACGGAAACAACATCCTCCTACGAGAACATAGTGATGAATACATCGCCCAAAAGTTTGGTATTACAAACGATGAACTACGTAACAAAATAGAGAAAATTAATGCCAAACTATTAGAGCAAAGAGCAAAAAGAGTAGCTCCCGGACTGGACGATAAATGCCTCACAGCGTGGAACGCCATGCTCGTAAGTGGGCTATTAGAATCCTATAAAATAACTCAAAACAAGAACCATAAGAAACTAGCAATCAATTGTTTAAACACCTTAATAAATAAGCAACTAAAACCAAACGGGATGTGGCACACTTACAAAGAAGGCACATCCACCATAGAGGGAATGTTAGATAGCTATGCGTTTATGATTCAGGCGTGCTTAGATGGTTTTTACATTTCAGGAGATGGGCAGTATTACACCACTGCCGAGTTACTATTATCACAAGCCATCGAGAAATTTTATGATGCGGACAAAGGCCTCTTTTACTTTAACCAAGAAAACGAACTCATCATACGCACGAGTGAAGTGTATGACAACGTAATACCTGCTACCAACTCTGTGATGGTAAATAACCTTGCCCAACTTGGACTACTCCAAGGCAATAACACTTACCTACAGATGGCCGAGGAAATGATAGGCAAAGTACAAGCTAACATCGCCCAATATCCGAGTGGTCACAGCAACTGGGCAACGGCACATCTCGTTTTTTCTCAACCATTTTATGAAATAATAGTAGTAGGTGAAGATGCCGAAACACTAGCTAACAGCTTGCAAGGCAAAGATCTAACCAACTGTATCATAGCTTATTCCCAAAAATATTCGTCACTCCCTATGTTTGCAAACCGATATAAAAATGGAGAAACAAATATTTATGTTTGCCAACGAGGCGCCTGTAAGCTCCCCATAAAAACAGTAAATGAAACCCTACAATTAGTAGACCAATGAGTAAGGAATATTTTGAAATAAACAAAGAATTATGGAATGCTAAAACGAGCATTCACATAACGAGTGATTTTTATGAAATGGAAGACTTTATGGCGGGTAAAAACACGCTAAAACCCATTGAGATGGAATTACTAGGCGATGTGAGAGGCAAAAAGATATTGCACCTCCAATGCCACTTTGGTCAAGACACGCTTAGCCTAGCTCGTATGGGTGCTCAAGTTACCGGGGTAGATATATCCGATACCTCTATTGATAAAGCTAGAGAACTAAACACCCAGCTAGGTTTAGATGTCAAATTTGTTTGTTGTAATTTGTACAGCACCAAAGAGCATTTAGATGAAGAATTTGATATCGTATTCACCAGTTATGGCACGATAGGTTGGTTGCCCGATATGGATAAGTGGGCCGACATAGTAAGTCACTATTTGAAGCCCTACGGCAAATTTATTTTTGTAGAACTGCACCCGGCTGTATGGATGTATGATGCTCATTTTAAGACCATCGAATTCTCCTATTTCAATAAAGAAGCTATCATAGAACTCAATAATGGAACCTATGCCGACCACGAGGCTGAGATAGCTATGCAAGAAGTAGGCTGGAATCATCCACTTTCTGAAGTATTCACCTCTTTAATGAGCAAAAGACTGACGATAGACCACTTCGAAGAATTCGACTATTCGCCACACAATTGTTTCTTAGGTATGACAGAGCGATCACCAGGCCAATTCGTTGTGGAACACATAGGTGACAAACTGCCGATGACCTATTCATTGGTAATGACCAAAAAATAAAAGCTGACCACTTTTTTTTGGAATCTAACATACATACCCTTCACTCCTAAGTTGAAACAAAACGAAACCATAGCTCCGCGTTCATTAAAATACATCACCTGCTTGGAGATGGTACAAATCGTCCTTGAGCGTGAACTAAGGACCGAGATGGATCACGATTTATTCAATCATCTGGGGCTTGCATCGTGCTTTATGGATCAATATTTAGATGAATTGACCTATGAGCAACAAGTAAACTTTCGCAGTTATTATACTGAACTGTATGAGTCGCTGTGGGAATGTGTTTCGTATGAGCAATTTTACGAAAGCATTAAAAACTTCATTGCAAACCACGCCTTATTTCTACCCAGCAATGCTTTACGAGTAAGCGAAGTGTACGCACTTATAGCTTACTGCAAGTCACTTGGCATAAAGGAAGACTTAAAGAATTTTGGTTATGAGATTATTTCGTGTGCTATTGCAAAGCATAAGGCAATTAAAAGCACCGAGATCAGAAGTATACTGGTAAGCGAGGGAGAAGCAGTATTGCAATTACTAAATGTATTGCTTACCAACGCTTACGGTGAAAATCCCACGTTTTCAAATACATTAAACTATCTGAAACACTTAGAGCATATCTTAAATTTAGGGGATGATACCTTAGACGTAAAACAGGATAAGATTAGAGGTAAATTAAACAAAGCAGTTTCGTGGACACATCGTATTTATTTAGCGAAATATCTTTTCGTCAAAATAATAAAAACCATTGCCCAACATCCTATGAAATCTGCCTATTACTTCCCTGTTCTTTCATTTTATTATTTCAATAAAACAAGGTTGAGATAAGCACACACCTTCTACTCGGCACCAACCTAATGGTCATAGATCAATATCGCATGAGCAAACTGATTAAGACGATTTGCGTCGGCGAATCTGTGTTCTATATCTTCAGTGCATTGTACCTCATTAGGCTTTACCACATTCTAGATTCCAAGGGCTAGCCTTGGAATGACGAAACAACACGTAGGGCAAAAAGAGATTCTTCGCTTTGCTCTGAATCAGATAATGACCATTGACCTCAAAATTACAAAATAGCTCTCTGTACCTTGTTGTCACTTCGATTTCTTTACCAAAACCAATTCAGACACATACATTTGCCGCATGAGCGAATGGTTTGGAACGTGGTTTGACAGTGAATACTACCACTTATTATACAAAAACAGAGACTACTCCGAGGCAGAGAAATTTGTCGCTAGGCTAAACACCTACCTCCATCCTACCAAGGAACAACTCATCCTGGATTTGGCATGTGGCAAAGGGCGACACAGCCTTCATCTCAATAAACTAGGAGCCAATGTAGAAGGATGTGACTACTCGCTCAATAGTATTAACTATGCTAAGAAGTATGGGAATGCCACACTTTCCTTTTACACTCACGATATGCGTGAGGCTCTGCCAAAAAACTATGATATTATTCTGAACCTGTTCACCAGTTTCGGGTATTTTGAGACGGACGAAGAGCACCTCAAAACGCTGCAAAACATATACAATGGACTCGCAGATGGCGGCACCTTTGTATTTGATTTTATGAACGTGACTAAGGTCTTGAAAAATTTGGTACCTAAAGAAATTCAAAATAGAGAAGGAATAGAATTTCATATCAAACGTGAGGTTGTAAATGGCAAAATAACCAAACACATCGCTTTTGAAGATGAGCAGGAACAGTGGCAGTATCACAAAGAAAAAGTTGCAGCTTTGGACCACACCGTATTGATAGATATGATGCAGCAAGTAGGTTTTACACTCCAAGATAAGTTTGGCAATTACCAACTAGAGCAATTTGATACAGAAACATCGGAAAGACTTATCCTCGTGCTATGCAAATGATAGATAGCATCATTCATATAGACCAGCAATTATTCATTGCCATACAGCAGGGGTTGGCTAATTCATTTTTTGATTGGCTTATGCCCCTAATGCGAGAAGCTAAAACGTGGATTCCACTCTACCTTATTTTCGTATTCCTTGCACTCAAAAAATATCGACTACAAGGCATTTACATTGTGTTTGCCACGGTAGTAGTTGTGGTACTGTGTGACCGATTTTCTGCGGGTTTTATGAAACCATTTTTTGAGCGATTACGTCCTTGTCACGAACCCAGTATAGCGATGCACATCCGCCACGTAATAGATTGTGGAGGGCAGTACGGTTTCATCTCAAGCCACGCTACCAATCATTTTGGTTTGGCCGTTATTTTCTCGTGGTTCTTTACTAAAATAAGCAAGAACAATTGGGCAACCTGGGCTTTCTATGTATGGGCAGGTGTTATTTCCTTTGCTCAAATTTATGTAGGCAAACATTATTTTGGTGATGTTTTAATAGGTGCTTTGGTAGGAATAATAATAACAAAACTCATTTTGCGTATATTGACAAAATTCGTTGTGATAAAAAAATTATCAGAAGGGAAAGATTAACCATTAAAGAAAAAACGTGTTTCAAGAAAAAGCTTTAGCTATACTCAAGGCAGGTAAAAATGTATTTCTAACGGGTAGTGCAGGTACCGGTAAAACCTACACCTTAAATCAATATATCAAATGGCTCAAGGACCATAGAGTGCCTGTAGCTACCACCGCAAGTACCGGTATAGCCGCCACACATATGTATGGCACCACAATACACTCTTGGAGTGGTATTGGCATAAAAGACAACCTCACCCACGAAAACCTAAAATCGCTCGCCACCAAGCAGTACCTTACCAAGAATATACGCAATACTCAAATCCTCATCATAGACGAGATAAGTATGCTGCATCGCAACCAGCTGGATATGGTAAACCAAGTACTGAAATATATACGCAACTCAGCCAAACCTTTTGGTGGTATGCAGGTCGTATTTGCAGGAGATTTTTTTCAGTTGCCGCCGGTGAGTCGAGAGCAAGAACCGAGTAGAGAAAAATTTGCATTTATGAGTAAGGCGTGGGTAGAAGCAGCACCCACCGTGTGTTACCTTACCGAGCAATATAGACAAACCAAAAATGAGCTGAACACCATACTGAACCAGATACGTAGTAATGAGGTAGACGAAAGTGCTGTACAACTGCTACAAGAGACCAAATACAACGAGCATAGCATAGACCCTACCAAACTATACTCTCACAATGCTGACGTGGATAGTATGAACGAGCAAGAACTCAAGGCACTGGATGCTGAGGAGGAAGTGTTTTTTGCTAAGAAAAAAGGCAACGAAAAGATGTTAGCTGGATTTGTAAAATCGCTCATCGTACAAGAAAAACTCGTGGTAAAAAAAGGGGCAAAAGTGATGTTCCTCAAAAATGATCACGAACGTGGAATTATGAACGGAACACTAGGTATCGTAGTAGACTTTGGCAAGGACGCCGAAGAAAACGGCCCTTTCCCTCTCGTACAGCTAGCAGACAAACGTAAGGTACTCGCTACGCCCGAAATTTGGTCTATCAACAACGAAAAGGGAACACCGCTTGTGAGTTTCGAGCAAGTACCACTGAGGCTGGCATGGGCTATTACCGTGCACAAAAGCCAAGGTATGACGCTAGAAGCAGCCGAAATAGATTTAGCTAAAGCCTTTGAGCCCGGACAGGGATATGTGGCCCTTTCCCGTCTGAAAGAGTTGGAAGGACTACGCTTATTGGGTATCAACCGAATGGCTATAGAAGTTGACCCGCTGGCATTTAAGGCGGATCAACGCTTTCAGGAATTGAGTGGTGAGATAGACCTACTTCCTGAGGACGATTTTAAACCTCAATGGGAAAATCACATCCTAGCGAGTGGTGGCACTACCGACGAACGTGAGCTCAAAAAACACCGCAAAAAGAAGGAAGCCAAGGAGAAAAAGCAAAACACCTTTGAGGTAACCAAAGAGATGGTCCAAGCCGGCAAGACACTTCAAGAAATAACCGAAGAACGCGGCATGGCACTTGGCACTATGCAAGGCCACATACTCAAAATAGCTGAAAAATGGCCCGACGTAGACATCTCTGCGTATCGACCAGAGGCCGTACTGATGGAACGCATAACAGCCGCATACAAAAAACACGATACAGGAGAAGAAGATAAGTACAGTCCAGATGGACGACTTAAATCTGTTTTCATATTTAATGAGCTGGATAAGAAAGTAGATTACGGTACAATAAAATTGGCTTATGCGTATATGGATGTATAGGGGTTTAATCTAAATGCAGTATGAAATGATTATCCAAAAGACCATCACCTACGTAAAACAAGAACTGGCCAATGCTGAAGGTGGGCACGACTGGTGGCATATAGAACGTGTATGGAAGACGGCTAAGCAGATAGCTAAGAGTGAACGAGTAGATGTGTTGATAGTGGAGCTTGGTGCTTTGCTGCACGACATAGCGGATTCTAAATTTAACGGTCGCGACGAAACTATAGGACCACGAAAGGCACGAGAGTTTCTAGCTACCCAAGATGTAAGCAGCGAAGTGATAGACCACGTTATTCTCATCATAGAAAACATCTCATTCAAAGGAGGAAAGGAAGCTCAAAAATTTAAATCACCAGAACTGGATGTAGTGCAAGACGCAGACAGACTAGATGCTCTGGGTGCTATCGGGATTGCTCGTACATTCAACTTTGGCGGATTCAAAAATAGAGAGATTTATAATCCTACCATACCACCTAACTTGCACATGACTAAAGAGGAATATAAGAAGAGTACCGCCCCAAGTATCAATCATTTTTACGAGAAACTACTCCTTCTCAAAGACCTCATGAATACCGCCACAGGAAAAGCAATGGCTCAGCAACGCCACGATTATATGGAAGGATTTTTGGAGCAGTTTTATAAGGAGTGGGAAGGCACAACGTGACCAAACTTTCGAGGTAGTTATATCGTTATTATGTATAAGTGATATACAATGTAACACGAACCGATAAAAATACAGATCGGGAAGTATATAATCTGTTGGGTAAACCCTTTGGCTTACTTCACAAGCTTAAAAATGGCAGCATAGGTTCGGAACCATTTATAATAATGGATTGCAGTGCAGACTTTAGTATCGATATCCAATCCAATGACTACGACCGTAAAAGTAACATAGAACTAAGACCCAAGGGTATAATTCTGCATTATAGGAAGAAATCGAGCAGTTTTATTTGGCCTATCGCTTTTAAGGATTTGATAATTTCATATTCTCGTGAGGAGCTAGGCATAAGTGATGGTAGACTGAATGTCTCTCTCAAGCCACGAGTTAAAAGTAAAAAAGAAAGTGCCTTCGTTCTGAAAATGATGGCTAATCAGGCTGCATACTTGGATCAATAAAAAATATCTTAATCCTCCATTTCCATTATCACCGGCGAACCTGCCTTACGTAATGCGGTATAAATGGTTTCTAATTGTTTCTCTGTTCTACTCAAGCGTTGCTCGTAATCGGTCATTAATGTAATGGCAATGGCAAGCCCATCCTTAGCCGTAGCCGTAGGCCCATAACTACTCCCCCATAGTGGAGATCCTGCAGCACTTAATCTATCGCCCAAGGTAGGATGCGTCTTCTCCCCTACGGCATTTTTAGCCGAATTACCATAGAGCTCTTCGTTTAGCACACGCAGCGAATTTTGTATTGCCAGCAGTTGTTTTAGCTCCACTGTAAACGGACCGTTTGTTCTATTAGCAGCTATGAGCATGGCTTTAGTTTTACTAACTGCCGATGTGTATTGTTTTCCGAGGATTCTTCTACGCACTTGAGCGGCCATATAGGCTTCTTGGTAAGCGTCTTTTTCCACTTGTGACTTTTCGGGAAGAGTGCTTTTGTACAATGGTTTCAATCGTACCTCCACAGCATCTCCTAGGCTTGTAACTTCACCTGCTGCTACCTTGTACATTTGAGCAGAATAAATACCGGGTGCTACGTACCAACCCGAATTTTGGTCGTTGTTATCTTTTGCATTTTCAGATATAGGCCAAGTGCTATTCCCGGTCATATCCCAAGCTATACGGTGCACACCTTGCCCATTGGCGAGTTTTAGCTTTCGTATTACATTGCCCTTATTATCGCTTATCAGCATCCAATGCTGCGGTATTGTCTCATTTTTTTCGGCAGCCAATACATCCCAACCCGGAAAGTCAACGTCTTTGTTAGCCTTATTAAGTTCTTTTTCCTTTTTCTTACGCTCCTCCGAGGGTGTGGTTACTTTGTCTTTGATGTAGTAATCAAATAGTACCCCGTACTCTGGATTTTTTCCGTAAAAATGTTGACCGCCAAGCGAACCACTCTTTTCTCTCCCATCTCTTCGTGGTCGGTATAAGTAGGTTTCTCTGGGTGTGAATAGCTTAGCTTCTTGGTCTAGCACATCATCATCATTGAGCTCACGTAAAAAGGCATAATTATCGAAAATATAAAAACTACGACCAAAACTTGCCGCCACCAAATCATTGTGCTGTCGCTGTATGGCTAAGTCTCTGAAACTTATGGTAGGCAAACCTCCCTTGAGTTGTTTCCAATTTTCGCCACCATTTACCGTAACGTATATACCAAACTCCGTACCCACGAACATCAAATCCGGATTCACGTGATCTTGTACTATTCTCCATATATAATTATTCTCAGCTATTCCGTTTGTGATAGACTTCCACGATTTCCCTCCATTTCGGCTTACAAACAAATACGGTTTGTAATCTCCTTGCTTGTGTGCATCTATTGCCACATACACCGTATTTTTATCAAATAAATCCGCCTTAATATCATTCACATACGCACGCTCCGGTACACCAGGCAGACTTTTTACATCTGTTTTATCCCAGTTTTTACCACCATCAGTAGTTCGTTGTATGTACCCATCATCGGTACCTATATAGAGTACATTTTCGTCTATCGGGCTTTCGGCAATGCTCGTAATGGTATTGTAGGTACTCATGGCATATACATCCCAACTATTTTCATAGCTCTGTTTGCGGCCCATAATAGGTAGGTCAAAACGCTCCTCGTTGCGGGTAAGGTCACTAGACAGTGCTGTCCATTTATCGCCTCGATTATCACTTCTCCACAGGCGATGCGATGCCACGAACACACGAGCAGGGTAGTGACTACTCACAAGTATAGGAGCATCCCAATTATACCGTTCAAATCCTTCACCATTGGCAGGTTGCGGACGTATGCCTACTCGCTCACCCGTAGCCATATCTACTCTACTGTACCAACCTTGCTGACTCTGTCCGTATACGACATTAGGATTACCAGGCTCTGTAGCAGGCTGATGGCCATCGCCACCGAGTATTACTTCCCAATCTGAGGTGCTGATTCCTGATACCTTATCGGTACGGCTCTTGCCTCCTTGGGTATTATTGTCTTGTGTACCGCCGTATATATTATAAAATGGTTTAGCATCATCTACCGCCAGCTTGTAAAACTGAGTGATGGGCATATTCCCCAAATGCCTCCAAGTGCTTGCTAGGTCAAAACTCTCATACAATCCACCATCGGTTCCCACCATAAGGTAGTCAGGGTCACTCGCCTTGAAAGCCATAGCGTGATTATCTACGTGTTTGTACGCTTTGCCTAAGTTTTGGAATGACGCACCACCATTATTGGTGACTTTCATATAGTTATTGGCAAAGTATACACGGTCAAACTGATGCGGACTCGCCCAAAGTTCTTGGTAATAATGCGGTCCAGTACCACCACTTATGATGTCACTTTTCTTAGTCCAGCTCATACCACGGTCTGCACTACGGTAGAAACCACCTTTTTTCAAATTAAGCTCGATGGCTGCGTAGAGTACATCAGGATTTTGTGGCGATAGAGCCAGCCCTATTTTACCCATGTTACCTCCCGGCAATCCTGTTTTTAGCTTTTGCCACGTTTTTCCGCCGTCGGTGGTTTTATGCAATCCACTCTTAGGACCGCCACCCATATATGCCGCTACCGTTCTGTGTCGTTGCCAAGTGGCAGCATAAAGTACGTCAGGGTTACGCGGGTCTATTACTAGCTCCGTTGCACCCATCCACTCATTATCACCCAGTACTTGTTTCCATTTTTTACCTCCGTCAGTTGTTTTGTACACCCCGCGTTGACCGCCTTCACTCCACAGTGGACCTTGAGCCGCCACCCATACGATATCAGGATTGGTAGGATGTACTACTATTTTACTTATGTGGTTAGACTCTTTCAGGCCCATATTTTTCCAAGTCTTACCTCCGTCTTTGCTTAGATAGATACCATCACCAAAACTGATGTGCCTGCCGCCCACATTTTCACCTGAGCCTACCCATAGGTTTCTTGAATTGAGGTCAAGGGTAATGCACCCAATGCTATACACCTTTTGGTTATCAAAAATAGGCTGAAAGGTTACCCCAGCATTTTTGGTTTCCCATACACCTCCACTTGCCACGCCTACGTACCAGTGGTTTTCGTCGGCGGGGTCTATCACTACATCTGCTATACGTCCCGTCATAAATGAGGGCCCAATGCCTCTAAATTTGGCAGCTGGTATAGCTAGACTGTCTAACTTCGTTTTATTTTGGGCTACGCCAAAATACGACAAGAATAGAACGAAACTCAAGGCGAAATATCTCATTTTTTGCATATTAGGCGAAATTAACACAAAAATTAAAAGGTGATTAAGAACTACGACATTACACTATGGAATAGCCGTATTTATGCAAAAAATGTGAAGCTGAACTCACAGGTTTTGGTTAAAATGGACATCGAATTAAAACGCTGATGAACCCAACTTCTTTCTCTTGGCAATGTATTGAGGCTCTTGGTTAAAGCATTTTACCATCATATCATACAGCTTGGGATGCTTTCGTCGGAGTTGGTCGGGACGCTCAAAGGAATACTCACTTGCAACCGCAAAAAACTCAATCTTACTCGTCCCCCCGTAGTTTCGGATATCCGACTTATCATTATTTATCTCCTCCATTTTGGCATTAATAAGGTCGAGCCACGGAATACTGTACTGATGATTTAGCAATACCTGAGGAATACCATCTATCTCGCCATCCTCTTTGTCAAGCAGATGCACAAACTCGTGTATCGCCGTATTATGCTTATTGGTATGATTTTGAAAACCGTTATGCAGTGCATTCCGACTCAGAATCATTTTTCCATTCATAAAACCTGTGCCTACCATCCCAAGTATCTGCTTATCCTCCGCCCTATCATCAAACTGAAAACTGTGATTAAACGTATTGGGATATAACATCACCTCATCTATGTGAGCATACTCCCATTTATCAAAACCGAACACAGGAATAACTGCACTCGCAGCAATGAGCTCCTCGTCTAGTTCTTCCACTTGTAGTTTCACACCTGTAATTTTGACACCTCCCCAGAAATGCATCATTCGCTGGTGAAAGGTCAATTTCTTGTCGGGAGTCAAATGCTGGTAGTACGACACACTTTGTTCCAATACCTCAGCCCAATGAGCAGTAAAGGCTTTGATTACGCGTTGTTTAGGCTTCCATACGATATAAAGCAAAAATGCCAATACAGCAAAAAATAGGATGTAAAACATATAGCGGGTAATAGTACAATCTGGAATTCAGATTCTCGGCTCAATCACTTGAGGGATTCCCACGCATGCTGAATACTTTTTTCTACCTTTGAAACGAAGATGATGGATAAAATAAAGTGCCCCAATTGTGCTCAAGAGTTTGATGTGGAACAAGCCCTAAGCGGTAAGCTAGAAGCTCATTTCAAAGCTGAATACGAAAAGAAGGTACAGGAACAGGCCAATAAATTCAATGCAGAACGAGATTTACTAGCCCGTGAGAAAGAGGCATTTGAGCAAAAAAAGGAGAAAGAAAATGAACTTTTCAAGGAACGCCTCGCTAAGCAGATAGAAAAGGAGAAAGAGGCTATACAAAAGGCTACACAAGAAAACTTTGAGCAACAGCTAAAAGCACTCGCCGAAGAAAATGAAAAGAAAAAGGCCGAAAATAGAGAGCTCAAAGCTGCTGAAATAAACCTCCTCAAACGAGAAAACGAGCTGAAAGAAAAAGCCGAAGAACTACAGCTAGAAGTAGAGAAAAAAATGCTCGAAAAGCAGACCGAGATAGAAGAAAAAGGCCGAGCTAAAGAACGTGAAGCCAACCTCCTTCGCGAAAAAGAATTTCAGAAAAAACTAGAAGACCAGAAAAAACTCATAGACGAGATGAAGCGTAAGGCTGAGCAGGGCAGTATGCAGCTACAAGGTGAGATACAAGAGTTGGCACTGGAGCAGCTATTGGCCACCTCTTACCCGTTTGACGATATTACCGAAGTAGGCAAAGGCGTACGCGGTGCCGACTGCATACAGACGGTTCGTAATCGCCTGCAACAAACCTGTGGCTCCATTGTATACGAGAGTAAACGCACCAAGGCTTTTGCCGGTGACTGGATAGATAAGCTAAAACAAGATCAAATTACCGCCAAGGCAGATATAGCCGTGATAGTGACTGAAACTATGCCCAGTGATATGGATCGTTTTGGTGAGAAAGATGGCGTATGGATATGTGGATTTCACGAGGTAAAAAGCCTAAGTTTCGTACTACGCGAAATGCTCATACGCACCCACTCTGTGAAGAGTAGCGAAGAAAACAAAGGCGATAAAATGGAACTCCTATATAACTACCTTACGAGCAACGAATTTGTTCAGAATATACAACGCATAGTAGAGAACTACGACGGTATGATAAACCAACTGAATAGCGAGAAAAAAGCAATGCATAAAATCTGGGCACAACGTGAAAAATCAATTTGGGTCGTGCAAGAAAACATTGGCTCGCTCTTTGGCAGCATAAAAGGAATAGCAGGTAACGCCCTGTCTACCAGTAGCGTATTACAACTGCCAGACACGGAGATAGAATAAAGCAGACATTCACAATGACAAAAGAAGAACTACACAATCTATCCGACGATAAGCTCCAAGAAAAGGCTAAAGAATTAAAACTATCGCGTATCACGAGAGCTATACTCATAGGTTTATTGGCAGGCGTCACCATATGGGGAGTAGCACACCAGCGTTACGGTGTATCCTTGCTTATTCCACTATACTTTATCGTAATGCTCATCCGAAAAGACAAGAAAGACAAGGTGCTCAAAGAAATGCTCAAAGAGCTGGGATTGCTGTAAGCATTTAGTCTGCTGTACCTCTTACCTTGGCGTAAAAAGAATACTGGACGCTTTGGGGTTTCTCGCAGAGGACCCCAAAGAAATCGCTAGCAAAGAATTACATCCTAATCTCTTAGCTTTGCTCAAATGACAATCAGAACTCCTCATATTGAAGTCATCACGACCTATTTCGTCACATTTACAAGCTATAAGTGGTATTCACTCATTTCAGAAGCTGACGCATATGCAGCATTTTACAAGTGGTTTGAGTATTTAAAAACCATAGACGTAAAAGTTTTGGGACACGTGATAATGCCCAATCATTTTCACGGACTCTTTCATATA
>Ga0209555_10002121_pt1 | contig 14232 bp, 13 predicted proteins | sample SaaInl85LU_5_DNA_FD_184643 | JGI IMG/M metagenome (GOLD analysis project Ga0209555, IMG submission 184643) | Marine microbial communities from expanding oxygen minimum zones in the Saanich Inlet - ESP_85LU_5_DNA (SPAdes) (version 2) | ecosystem: Environmental > Aquatic > Marine > Intertidal... | reverse complement strand
CCAAGTCATACAGATAGAACGCGACGCGGTGCGGCTCATGGGTGCGCGCGGCCACTTCGACCAAACGGGGCCACTCTGCAAGCTTTTGAGCCATGGCGATTTCTGCCGCGTGATCCAACAGGCTCAGGTCCGCGCCAGCAAGGGTGGCGTCATCCACCGCGATGCCCGCCTCGGCGGCTTTGCGCATCACCTGATGCACCCGCGCGCTGGCGTATTGGACATACCAAACGGGGTTGTCTTTGGATTGCTCGGTCACTTTGTCGATGTCAAAATCAAGCGGCGCATCGTTTTTGCGCGTCAGCATCACAAAGCGCGTCACGTCCGGGCCGACCATTTCAACAACATCCGCAAGGGTCACGAAAGTCCCTGCCCGTTTGGACATTTTGAACGGCTCACCGTTTTTCATCAGCTTCACCAATTGGCACAGCTTGATATCAAGAGCGACTTGCGTGTCAGACAACGCCGAAACCGCTGCTTTCATCCGTTTGACATAACCGCCGTGATCCGCGCCAAGCACGTCGATCAAGCCGTCAAAGCCGCGGGCAATCTTGTCGTAGTGATAGGCGATGTCAGGGGCGAAATAGGTCCATGCCCCATCAGATTTTTGCACCGGACGGTCCACATCATCACCGTAGTCGGTGGATTTGAACAAAGTCTGCTCGCGCGGCTCCCAATCTTCGGGCAGCTTGCCTTTAGGCGGCTCAAGGGTGCCTGTGTAGATCAACCCTTTGCTGCGCAGATCCTCAATCGCGTCTTCAATGCGGCCCGTGCCATAAAGCGACTTTTCGCTAAAAAAGACATCCATGGAGACACCCAAAGCGGCCAGATCATCGCGGATCATCGCCATCATGGCGTTCGTTGCAAAAAGGCGCAGCTCAGCCAGCCAGACCTCTTCGGGCTGATCCACATAGGCGTCACCCACTTTGTCTTTGAGCGCGATGCCCACTTCAATCAGGTAATCACCGGGGTACGTGCCGTCCTCAAAGGCGACCTGCTGTCCATGCGCCTCAAGGTAGCGCAGATAGACCGAACGCGCCAAAACATCGACCTGCCCGCCCCCATCATTGATGTAGTATTCGCGGGTCACATCATAGCCCGCGTACGCCAGAAGTGAGGCAAGCGCGTCACCAAAAACCGCCCCGCGGGTGTGGCCCACGTGCAGCGGGCCCGTTGGGTTTGCACTGACGTATTCCACGTTGATCTTTTTGCCGCCGCCAAGATTGCTTTGACCGAACTGCGCATCAACAAGGGCGGACTTCACCACGCCCTGCCACAGAGTTTTGGACAAACGCAGGTTCAAAAACCCGGGTCCTGCCACATCGGCGGCCTCAATCCGTGGATCGTTCAGTAACGCCGCCGCAAGTGCATCAGCAATATCACGCGGCTTCATCTTGGACGGTTTGGCCAGCACCATCGCGGCATTCGTGGCCATATCACCGTGGCTTGCGTCACGGGGCGGCTCAACAGTGACATTGTCGAAACTCAGACCCTCGGCCAGAACACCTGCCTGCACCATCCCCTCAAGCGACGTCACAACAAGGGCGCGAATATCAGCAAACAAATTCATAGGGCAGTTCCTTCGGGTATCTTCCGGTGTCTTCACTCGGGCGTGCCCACCAATGGCGAGCGGCGCAAATTAGGCGGCATGGCGCGTTAGCATTCCCTTACCACGCTGCACGCTAGGGTCAACAAATCGCGCGCTACGCCGCGCATGCAGCTTTGTTAAAGTTCCAAATGCGCCTCGGCTTGGGCCAAGGCAAAACGGTCTGTCATGCCAGCAATATAATCGGCCACCAATCTGGCGCGCTGCACATCTTGGGTCGCGGCAGCCACGTCCTCGGCCCACTCTTTGGGCAACAACTCGGGGCGGGCCATATAGAGCGGGAATAGCCCCTCAACCACGCGGGTTACACGTTTGCGCATCTCAACCACTTCAGGCGCGCGGTACATTTGTTTGAACAAAAACGCGCGGATAACTTTCAAATCCGCCCACAAACCGGCTGAAAACTGCACCACAGGGGCGCCGTTGCTGCGTACTTGGTCGGCAGATGTTATCCCCTCCAACAACGCGCGTGAGGTTTTGATCACATCAGCGACCATCACGCCGAAAACGCGGCGTAGCGCCTCATGGCGGCGCCGTTTAGGCGCAAGCCCCGGATAGGCCGCATCCACCTGCGCATATGCATCGCCCACAATCGGCAACGCGCAAATATCATCATCGGTGAAAAGTCCCGCGCGCAGACCATCGTGCAGATCATGATTGTTGTAGGCGATATCATCCGACAGGGCCGCAACCTGCGCTTCGGCGCTGGCGTGGGTGTGCAGCTCAAGATCGTGACGCGCAGTGTACTCCGACAGCGCAAATGGCCACGGCTGCGGCACGGGGCCGTTATGCTTTGCAATGCCTTCAAGACACTCCCACGTCAGGTTTAGCCCGTCGAATTCAGCATAATGCCGCTCAAGCGAGGTCACAATTTTTAGCGCCTGCGCGTTATGATCAAACCCACCGTAAGGTTGCATCAATGCGTCCAGCGCGTCTTCTCCTGTGTGCCCGAACGGTGTGTGCCCCAGATCATGGGCCAGCGCGATCGCCTCGGTCAGATCAAGATCAAGGCCCAGTGCCCCCGCAATAGTGCGCGCCACCTGTGCCACCTCAATCGTGTGGGTCAGCCGCGTGCGATACGCATCGCCTTCGTGCTCTACAAAAACCTGGGTTTTGTGTTTGAGGCGGCGGAATGCGCTGGCGTGGATGATGCGGTCGCGGTCGCGCTGAAAAGGAGAGCGGAAGTCGTATTCCTGTTCAAAGACCAACCTGCCGCGGCTATCGCCGGGGGTGGACGCGTAAAGTGCCGTCATGTGTCTGCCGTCTCTTGTGATGCCTGCCTGCGGTCTTATATGGTGAGGTGTCTGATGTCACAACAGGTGCCTTTGCCATGCTCACACTGCCCCCCACCGTCACGCCCCGCGCGTTTGAACGCCTTGCTGAAATTGGCGCTGCCGCAAACGGTAAAGTGCTGCGCATCGCGGTTGAGGGCGGCGGATGCTCTGGGTTTCAATACGAGATCGACCTCGACACCCCCAAAGATGATGATCTGGTGCTCAGCGGCGCGGGCGAAAGCGTGGTGCTTGATCCGGTATCTTTGCCGTTTTTGGCCGATGCGGTGATTGATTTCGAAGAAGAATTGATTGGCGCGCGGTTCGTCATCAACAACCCCAACGCGACCAGCTCATGCGGCTGCGGCACCAGCTTTTCGATGTAGCGATCAATCCGCGCCATAGGGCCCGCAAGAGGCGCAAAAAGCGCTTTCCGCCCGCCGTGGCCCGTGGCACAAGTGCCTCATGAAAATCGCAAGCTTCAACATCAACGGGATCAAAGCCCGACTGCCCGCCCTTCTTGATTGGCTATCCGAGGCACAGCCCGATGTGGCCGTGTTGCAAGAGATCAAATCCGTGGATGAGGCATTCCCACGCGAGCCAATCGAAGACCTTGGCTACATCGTGGAAACCCACGGTCAAAAATCGTTCAACGGCGTGGCGATCTTGTCAAAACTACCGCTTGAGGACATCCAACGCGGCCTGCCCGGCGACGAGACCGACGAGCAAGCAAGGTGGATTGAAGCGACTGTTGTTGGAAAACAAGCGATCCGTATCTGCGGGCTGTACCTGCCCAACGGCAATCCGGTGCCTGGGCCGAAATACGACTATAAACTTGCGTGGATGGACCGCCAGATTGCCCATGCAAAGAATATGTTACGCCAAGATATGCCGTTTTTGATGGCCGGTGATTACAATATCATCCCACAACCCGAAGACTGCGCTAACCCTGCGGCCTGGGCGGATGATGCGCTTTACCGTCTTGAAAGCCGTACCAAATTTCGCGAACTGTGCGCCCTTGGCCTGACAGATGCGTTTCGTGCGCGCAACGCGGCCCCCGAACAATACACGTTTTGGGATTACCAAGCGGGCGCCTACAACCGCAATGACGGCATCCGGATTGACCACTTTTTGCTGTCGCCCCAAGCCGCTGACCTGCTGACAGATTGTCAGGTAGACGCCCATGTGCGCGGCCGCGAGAAGCCTTCGGACCACGTGCCGATTTGGGTCGAGCTGGACATCTAGGCAGGTCATTATCTGGCAGAGCAGCTACAGTTCTGCGGTCACGTCATAGCCATAGAGCCAATTGAACTTTCGGACGGCAGCAGATGGCGCAATGGCGGAACCACCTCGTAAAACGGCATGAGCTACGGCCTGTAGCGCCTTGTTTTCTATATGATAGTTTCGCGCGTTAGCATTCGCCGCCTCAATTGCACGCACAACACGGGCACGGCGGGTGTCTTGGAACAATTGCAAACCGCGCGGCACCCCTGCGCGAGATTGATCCACCGATAGAGACTGTGCCAACGCCGCCGGCAAACACCACGCATCTTCCAGCGCAAGGTTCGCGCCTTGGGCCAAAAACGGCAAGGTTGGATGGGCCGCATCCCCAACCAGAACCGCAGACGCACCATTGACAGAACCATACCATTTCCGCGCAACAGGTCGCCGAAACAACCCCCAGATATGCACCTTCTCAACTTGTGACAGCCATTCTGGCACGGGGCCGCCGAAGTCTGCGAACGCCGCACGAAGCGCCTCTGGGTCATCGGGGGTGCTCCAACTATCAGCGGCCCACGTGCTGCGCTCTTGCACGGCCACGATATTGCGCCGCCCGCCTTTCAGCGGGTAACTCACCAAATGCCTACCAGCGCCCATGAAAACCTGCGCCTCGGCGGGCTCATCAGGATGTGCATCAATGATCGCGCGCCACGCAACTTGCCCCGTGAAAAACGGCGCGGCATCACCGCCAAGAGCCGCCCGCAGACCCGAACGCGCGCCGTCGGCCACAACTGTGAGTGCCCGCTCTGTGCGACGCGTACTGCCCGCCTCAATTCGTGCATTCAGATTAAGATCAATCCCTAAGCCAGCCAAATCATGTGATAAAGCCGCGACCAGGTCTACGCGATGGGCCATCAAAAACGTGCCATCGACGCTGGTCAAATCCATGCGCAACACTTGTTTGCCGCGCTGGTTGCGCAAAACAACTCCGCGCCCCTCAAGAGATGTGTCGCGAAGTGCCGCGCCAAGCCCAAGCGCATCAATCACGCGCATCCCGTTTGGGCTTAGCTGCAATCCCGCACCCACTTCGCGGATCTCGGGTGCTTGCTCAAACACGCGTACTTTTGCCCCGCGCATCGCCGCGGCGCGCGCTGTGGCAAGTCCCGCTACGCCGCCACCGACAACATCGATCTGCATGTGGTGAAGTTCACTTTTCATCACCCCGTCATAGCCCGCGCGTCGTGCAGGTGCAAAGCGGCAAAAGAAAAAGGCACCACCGAACTACCGGTGATGCCTTTTCATTATAAATTACCGATCAGGCGACGCTTTGCCTTAATCGTCGCGGTGTACTTTTTCGCGGCGCTCGTGACGCTCCTGCGCCTCAAGGCTCATGGTTGCGATCGGGCGCGCATCAAGGCGCTTGAGGCTGATCGGCTCACCAGTAACAGAGCAATATCCGAACTCGTCTTCATCGATACGGCGCAGAGCAGCATCAATTTTGGAGACCAATTTGCGCTGACGGTCACGTGTCCGCAGCTCAAGCGCGCGGTCTGTTTCCTCGGACGCACGATCGGCTACATCGGGGATATTGCGCGTGCCATCTTGCAAACCTTCGATGGTGTCGCGTGTGTCTGATTGCAAATCGTGCTTCCACGCAAGCAACTTGCGGCGGAAATACTCAAGCTGGCGGTCATTCATGAAAGGCTCGTCCTCGGCGGGACGATAGTCGTCTGGCAGAAAGGTCTCTGCTTTCATAGTAAAGCTTCCCTCAGTAATCATGCCGCGCCCCTGATACATGTAAAGGCCAACGGTTCACGTGCCCATCTAGCGCAAACGCCCCCGCCTGCCAAGGTCGAATTCGGGCAAAAACTGCATCAAAGCCCTTGATAACAAGTTAATATCTGAATGTTTGCGCAACCTTTTTGTTGCCTGAATGAACTAAACTGATAAGTTATCCACAACGACGCGAAAATCGCGCGATACATGAGGCAGATATGAAATTTACAGGCACCGATGGCTATGTTGCCACGGACGACCTGACTGTTGCGGTAAATGCGGCGGTCACATTGCAGCGTCCCCTTTTGGTTAAAGGCGAACCAGGCACCGGTAAAACGGAGCTGGCCCTACAAGTTGCGCGCGCGCTGAAAACACCAATCATCGAGTGGAACATCAAATCCACCACCCGCGCCCAACAAGGGCTTTACGAATACGACGCGGTTAGCCGCCTGCGCGATAGCCAGTTAGGTGATCCGAAAGTAAACGACGTCAGCAATTACATCCGCAAAGGCAAGCTTTGGGAGGCCTTTGACGCCCCCGAACGGGTGGTGCTGTTGATTGACGAGATCGACAAAGCAGACATCGAATTCCCCAATGATCTGCTGCAAGAACTCGATAAAATGGCGTTCCACGTCTATGAGACCGGCCAAACCGTTCAGGCCACACACCGGCCCATCGTCATCATCACATCAAACAACGAAAAAGAGCTGCCAGACGCGTTTTTGCGCCGCTGTTTTTTCCACTACATCAGCTTTCCAGACCCCGAGACGCTGAAACAGATCATCGCGGTACACCATCCTACGATCAAAGGTGATTTGCTGAACGCGGCTCTTACGCAGTTTTATGAAATCCGCGAAACAGACGGGCTGAGGAAAAAACCATCAACGTCGGAAGTGCTGGATTGGCTGAAACTGCTCTTGGCCGAAGATCTGACGGCACAAGACCTGAAACGCGACGGCGCCAATGCGCTGCCAAAACTTCACGGTGCGCTTTTGAAAAACGAACAAGACGTGCATTTGTTCGAACGGCTCGCGTTTATGGCGCGCAGCCAAACAGGGCGGCGGTAAGCATCGTGCGAGGCGCGGCTCTTCATTTAACACGGCGCAGAGCGTCACACGTGGGCCCGCCCAAAAACGCCGACAGCTTTGTCCAAATGCCGCGCCATGATCGCGCGCGCACCCCAGAATTGCCGCAATCCGAGACCATTTCGCCCATCGTAGTTGTTATGTTGCGGGGCGTTACCTGAATGCGGTCAATTGTGTTTGCGGGCTTGTTTGCCCTTAGTTCTTGTGCCCCGACCAATACAAATTCAGTCACCAGCCGTGCGGCAGTCGATATGCCTGCGGTTAAGGTCTTTGCCACGCCGCGCCCGCGCCGCCCCGTTCGGTCAAACCGCGAGATTGCGCGTGATTTCATGGACCTGACGTTCCGGCTTGAAAGTGGCCGCACTGTGCCGGTTTTCACGCGGTTTGAGGGCCCTATTGAGGTACGCCTGTCCGGCGACGATCTGCCCGCCACCATCACCCGTGATCTTGAGGCATTGCTACGCCGCCTGCGTAATGAGGCTGGCATCCCGATCAGCCGCACTGACACTGACAACGCGCAGATCAACATTGAGATCATCCCTGCCCGCCAGTTGAAAAGCCTTGTGCCGAATGCTGCGTGTTTTGTTGTGCCGGGCGTTGCAACGTGGGACGCCTATAAAAAGGTGCGCCGCAGTGACGCGCTTGATTGGACGCAACTACAGACCCGTTCGCGCATTGCGGTCTTTTTGCCATCAGGCACCAGCCCCCAAGAAATGCGCGACTGTCTGCATGAAGAAGTGGCCCAAGGTCTTGGCCCGCTGAACGACCTTTACCGTCTTTCAGACAGCACTTTTAACGATGACAACTTTCATACGGTTTTGACCGGTTTTGACATGCTGATCCTGCGTGCCACTTATGCGCCCGAGTTGCGCAGCGGCATGAGCCCCGCCCAAGTGCGCGCAAGATTGCCCGCTATTCTGGCCCGCCTCAACCCGCGCGGGCAAGGCGTTGGCAACCGCCAACGCACATCAACGCCGCGCACGTGGAGCGACGCTGTCACCACGGCGCTGTCGCGGCGCAGCAGCGTGCCTGCGCGTATCAAGTCCATCAATGAGGCCATGCGCATTGCCCAAGCAGAAGGCTGGACCGATGCCCGCAGTGCCTTGGGCCATTTCATCAAAGGCAGGCTGCATATGGGCAGTGACAATGCCCGTGCATTCAGCCACTTCCGCCAAGCAGATGCGATCTATGCCACCCTTCCTGATGCGGCACTACAACGCGCCCATGTTGGCGTCCACATGGCTGCGTTTTCGCTCACCCAAGGGGACGGTGAAGCCGCCGTGGCGTGGGTTGATCGTCACTTAAACGCCGCACAAACCTCTGAAAATGCCGCACTTTTGGCCACACTCATGATGCTGAAGGCTGAAGGCCTAAGCCAGCAAGGCCGCGCATCGGCAGCACAGCTTGTCAGGGTGGACAGTTTGGGGTGGGCGCGCTACGGGTTTGGCACAGAGAAGGAAGTGAGCGCGCGCCTCAAAGAGATCGCCTCGCTCTCTCCACAGATTTGGCGCAGCGGAGGATAATTCCCGATGATCTCATTCCCCCTTCTTATGCTTTTGGCATTCATCGTTGGCGGCATATTTGGCGCGATCATTGCCAAACTGCGCGGCGGTGCGCGCAAAGACATGGTGCACTACTTTTTCGTGTGGGGCGTCATTGCATTTATCATCATGACTGTGGGCGGAACGCTCGCCGCGCGCTGATGTTTCTGCCGTTTTTCGAAAACCTAAGACGTCACGGGGTCCCTGCGACCCTGCGCGAGTTTTTGGCGTTTCTAGACGGTATGGCAGCGGGTCTTGCCACATATGACGCAGACGGGTTTTACTATCTGGCGCGGCTTACCTTGGTCAAAGACGAGCGGCATCTGGACAAGTTCGACCGTGCCTTTGCCGCCAGCTTTTCCGGCCTTGATGAGATAAGTGCCCAAGACGTGCTCAACGCCGTTGATATCCCTGACGAATGGCTGCGCAAAATGGCCGAAAAGCACCTTAGCCCCGAAGAGCGCGCAGAGATTGATGCGCTTGGCGGATTTGAGGCGTTAATGGACACGCTGAAAAAGCGCCTTGAAGAACAAAAAGGCCGCCACCAAGGGGGTAGCAAGTGGATCGGCACTGCGGGCACCTCGCCTTTTGGTGCGCATGGCTATAACCCCGAAGGTGTGCGCATCGGGCAAAACGAAAGTCGCCACCAACGTGCGGTCAAAGTTTGGGACAAGCGCACGTTTCGCAACCTCGACGACAGTGTCGAATTGGGCACCCGTAATATCAAAGTCGCCCTCAAACGGCTAAGACGGTGGGCGCGTGATGGCGCAAGCGAAGAGTTTGATCTGGACGGAACTGTTAACGCCACGGCCAACGCCGGCTACCTTGATGTCAAAACCCGCCCCGAACGGCGCAATGCCGTAAAAGTATTGCTGTTCTTTGACGTTGGCGGATCAATGGACGCCCATATCAAAGTGGTCGAAGAGCTGTTCAGTGCTGCAAAATCGGAATTCAAACAGCTTGAACATTTTTACTTCCATAACTGTCTTTACGAAAGCGTGTGGCGCGACAACGCACGCCGGTGGGACGATAAAATTCCAACGGCAGAAATACTGCGCACATATGGCCCCGACTACAAATGCATCTTCGTCGGCGATGCCAGCATGTCCCCCTATGAAATCGCCTATATCGGCGGCGCGAATGAATATTGGAACGATGAGGCCGGTCACACGTGGCTCAACCGTGCGCGCGCGCAATGGGCCAATCACCTTTGGATCAACCCTGTGCCCGAGGCCTACTGGAATTACACCCAATCCATCGGAATGATCCGCGAGATATTCGAAAACCAAATGGTGCCAATGACCCCCGAGGGGCTGACGCGCGGTATGAAGCTGCTTGGCTAAGCCTTCGCTGCCTTTTTTCGTAACAATCAACGCGCGTTAACGCCATTTCCCACACAAAACTGTGATGTGCAGCCCTGCACGGATCACAAGGCCGTGGCGCAGGGTGACAGGACGCATTTTGCAGCCCATATGCTGGTGCAGGTTCACACGGAAGACCACCCCGCCTGTCACCTGACAGGGTCGGAGTTGGCCCAACAAATGTAAAAGGAGGACCTCACGATGACACGTTCACAGACCCTTCTTAATGGTCACTCATTCAAAAACGCAGCTCTTGCACTGGTGCTTGGATTGGGCGCGTCCCTTGGCGCGACAACCCTCGCCAGCGCAGATCAGCTTGCGCGTTCCGCAGGCGTTGAGCCAGGCGTCTATCCAAAGGCTGTTTTGATGCAAATCGTGCAAGCCAAAGCCGATAACAACACAGCGCAGCTGACGCATATTTTGCGCGAAGCAAACGCCAAGAAAGCCGACCCCGCCCAAGCATTTGTGCTGACAGTCTCGGTCCGTGAAGCAAAAGTAGGTAAGCACCTGTTTGATCAACGGCGGTTCTAACGTCCCCCCGGACGGCGCGTGCGGTTAAAGCTGCTGCGCCGTCGCAAAAAAGTATCGCCGTTACCGCGCCCTTGTTGAAAGGCCAGCCTTTGGGTTCGCCATCTTCAGCGAGGGCGCTTTTTATTGCCGCACAGAAGTTTGCACCAAACACTGGCAAGCCCGCCCACACTGCCCCATATAAAGGTCATGTTGAAATTTGCCCCCATCCTTTTGGCGCTTGCCTATGGCTATATCATGGTGCGCTTTTCTGCGTGGCGCACGGCCCGCGAGCTTGACCGCAACAGCACCGAGCTTGCTGATCCCATTTTGAAAACCCACACAGCGGCAATGGCCAAGGCGCTCGATATCCCGCGCATCCGCGTGCACATCTACGAGATTGAGCCAGTCAACGGGTTGGCCGCACCTGACGGGCGTATTTTTATTACACGCGGGTTTTATCAGAAATTTCAGGCCGGTGAGGTCACAGGTGCGGAAATGGCATCAGTCATCGCCCATGAATTGGGACACGTCGCCTTGGGTCACTCGCGCCGCCGAATGATTGATTTTTCGGGCCAAAATGCGCTGCGCACAGCATTGGCCATGGTTTTGGGGCGCTTTATTCCGGGTGTCGGCCCGTGGATTGCGGGGATGCTGACATCGCTGATCGCTGCACGGCTTTCACGCACCGATGAATATGAGGCGGACGCATATGCCTCAGCTTTGTTGCATAAATCCGGCATCGGGGTTGAACCGCAAAAGACGCTTTTCACCAAGCTTGAAAAACTAACAGGCGCACGCGGCGGCAGCCCTGCGTGGTTGCTTAGCCACCCTAAAACCGAAGAACGGATTAAGGCGATTGAGGCCAACGTCGCCAAATGGGATGCGGTGCAAAAGTAACACCCAACAAGACAGCAGACCCCTTAGGACTGAAGCGCTTTGCCCAACCGCGGCAGACGCGCTTTTTTCAACAGCCCCCGCGTGGTCCATGTACTGCCTGACAGCTTATCTGCTTGGGCGCGCACCCCTTCAACGACGTCAGCCATGACCTCAGGGTTGGCATGCCACAGCCCCAGCAAGAATTGATCGGGGTCCGCGCGCGAAACGCCTTCTTCTGCCAGAATATTGCGCGGGAAATCTTTGGCGTTGTTGGTAATGATCACATCGGACGAGCCTGCGATGGCCGCAGCCAACACATGGATATCGTTCTGGTCAGGCAGCCAAAGCCGTGCCAAATCACCGTCTTTGGGCCGTATCTGGGCGCGTGTGAAATGCGCATTGAGCATCACCGCCTCAGACCGCGCAGCGACCTCGTCACTTGCCCCATGGCGCGCCGCAGCGCGGGCCCATTCTTCCAACAGCCGTTCAGACCACTGCGGCTCAAACAGCCCCGCGCGGGCGGCACCAATGACCACCTCGCGCATCACGGTTGGATAAAGAACGCAGGCGTCGATTAGCGCTTTCACGGCAGCAACCGATAAAACAGCGCCTTCAAGTATCCGCTTTCCGAAAGCTGTGGCATCAACGGATGATCTGGTCCTGCAAACCCTGTGTGAATGTGCTGGGCACGGCGTCCTGCCCGCCCGATACCTCGCGCCGATGAGCGCGCAAATTTATGCACATCCGCCGCGTGCGAGCATGAGCACAGCACAAGATATCCGCCCTCGGCCACAAGCGGTGCCGCCAGTTTTGCCACCCGCTCATAGGCGCGCAGTCCACGATCGAGCGATTTTTTCGACGGTGCAAACGCGGGCGGATCACAGACCACCACGTCGAACTTCGCGCCTTCTTCGTTTAGCGCCTCAAGAACGGCAAATGCATCCCCTTTGCGCGTGCAGAGCTTGTCGCCCATGCCCATGGCATCCGCACCGCCTTGGGCCAGATCAAGCGCGGGCTGTGCACCGTCAACGCACGTGGCGCTTTGCGCACCCGCCGCCAACGCCGCAAGCCCAAAACCGCCAACATGGGAAAACACGTCCAACACCCGTGCGTCTTTCGACAGCCGCGCCGCTACCGCGTGGTTTGGGCGTTGGTCAAAGAACAGACCGGTTTTTTGACCGCCCATAACGTCCGCCATATAAATGGCACCGTTCATCGGCACTTCCAATGGCGCGTCCGGCGCAGTGCCTGCAAGGACCTCGGACACATCATCAAGCCCTTCCAGCCCACGCGCACGGCCCGAGGCGTTTTTGATCACGCAGCTCACGCCCGTCACCGATTGTAACGCAGCTGACAGCTGCGCAATCCGCGCATCGGCCCAAGCGGCGTTAGGTTGCACCACTGCAATATCGCCAAACCGGTCAATGATAACACCGGGAAGCCCATCGGCCTCTGCGTGGATCAGCCTGTAGAATGGCACATCGAACATCCGCTCGCGGTGCTCGAACGCCGTCTGCAGGCGCGTCTCAAACCACGCCTGATCAATCGTGGCAGTCACATCGCGGTCAAGCATGCGCGCAATGATCTGGCTGTCGGGAGTGACCCCCACAAGGCCCAATGGCTTGCGGTCTGCGTCTTCCAAAATGGCCAAGCTACCCGCGCCTAAGGCTTTGGTGCGCCGATCCGTCACCAAATCCTCTGCATAGACCCACGGCGCGCCAAACCTGATGGCACGGGCGTCGGATTTTGGTTTCAGTCGAACTACGGGAAGATCGCTGGGTGAAGCGGGCACATCTGTGGTGGTTTGTGTCATGATGCCTCCCTTAAAGCACACGATTGAATTGGCCAAGCATCATAGCAAACTGCGGCAAACTGTGTCCCACATACTGAAACTGCTGGACTTGTTAGCGCAAACATCGCTAGAACGCGGGTGAATAACAGACGTCTAAGCCGATGGAGCCTGCCACATGTCGCTAAACCCAACCCTCAAAGCCGTGACAGACCGCATCATTGCCCGATCAGAAAAGCGGCGCGGGACATATCTTGAGCGTATGCGCAAAGCCGCAGACATTGGCCCCAAACGCGGCCACCTGAGCTGCGGCAACCAAGCCCACGCCTATGCGGCGATGGGCGACGCAAAGGACCGCCTACTTGATGAGCAGTCCCCCAACATTGGCATCATTACCGCCTACAATGACATGCTTTCGGCCCACCAGCCGTTCAAAGAATTCCCTGATCTGATCAAAGCGGCCGCAGCCACCCACGGCGGCACTGCCCAAGTTGCGAGCGGCGTTCCGGCCATGTGTGATGGTGTGACCCAAGGCCAAGTGGGCATGGAGTTGTCGCTGTTTTCGCGCGATGTGATCGCATTGGCCGCAGGGGTTGGCCTGTCGCACAACACTTATGATGCGGCGATGTATCTGGGTGTGTGTGATAAAATCGTGCCCGGTCTTATCATTGCTGCCGGTACATTCGGCTATATCCCGTCGGTCTTTGTGCCAGCAGGCCCGATGACCAGTGGCTTGCCCAATGACGAAAAAGCCCGTGTGCGCCAACAGTTCGCAACCGGCGACATTGACCGCAGCCAGTTGATGGCCGCCGAAATGGCAAGCTACCACGGCCCGGGCACCTGTACGTTTTATGGAACGGCGAATTCCAACCAAATGTTGATGGAATTCATGGGGCTGCACCTGCCCGGCGCGTCTTTCGTGAACCCCAACACCCCACTTCGCGCAGCCCTCACGGAACATGCTACAAAAACGGCCCTTGGCATCACAGGACTTGGCGATAATTACACCCCCGCCTGCGATGTGCTCTCAGAAAAGGCTTTTGTGAATGGCATCGTCGGGCTGATGGCGACGGGGGGCTCAACAAACCTTGTGCTGCACCTGCCTGCAATGGCGCGCGCGGCAGGCATTGACCTTACGCTTGAGGACTTTGCGGATATCTCGGCGTTGGTGCCATTGATGGCAAAAGTATACCCCAACG
>Ga0209555_10002118_pt1 | contig 14241 bp, 9 predicted proteins | sample SaaInl85LU_5_DNA_FD_184643 | JGI IMG/M metagenome (GOLD analysis project Ga0209555, IMG submission 184643) | Marine microbial communities from expanding oxygen minimum zones in the Saanich Inlet - ESP_85LU_5_DNA (SPAdes) (version 2) | ecosystem: Environmental > Aquatic > Marine > Intertidal zone... | reverse complement strand
TTCTCTTCCAATAGTACACGGGGCTTTGAGCCCTTGTGGATCAGGGTCAAAAACATGTTGTATCACACCGTTTATCCAGAGTGAAACTTTAGTGGTTTCGTTGGTTCCAATATCAGAACTCGGAGATGGTGTTTCTTCTTTACCCCCGGGGAGTCTTAATTCTATATGTGTCCATGTGTCTGTAGGGATATTCGCTTCTACATCGAAATGGAAATTAATCTCAGAGTTTCTAAGATCTTCGAAGATTATTCGAAATCCATTTGATATGATTTTAAGTTTGCATTCCATTTGGTCGTCAGTCTGTGTGACTGTGAATATATCGCCGTCATACATAGAGTGTTCATTTTCTAATAATATCCACGTCGAAAAACGCACGGGTTGTTCATCGCCAGCCCAGTTGAGTTTAGTTTCTATGTTACCAGTAGTGGAATTAAAATAAAAGCTTTTATACGCATCAGAGTATACGGCGCCACCTGATAGAACTCCGTATAAACGCGTTTCACTCGATTGAAAGGGGCGTGTTTTACTTCTCACTCGTAAATCACCAGATCCGGGTATAGTATAAAGTATAGATGTATCTCTCGTATCATAGAAAACATGTGGTTCTTCGCTAATAGCATTTTTTAGTTCACTTCTTCCGCTATAATTTACCGTGAGTTTATTTCTAATAAGCGAGTCTCCGTTCACGTCTAAATACGCCTTTGACTCTACAGAACCCCTATACTGATTATTTACTATGAAATTGTTACTCATATTGTGATTTACACACACACACCCACGAGCATTTACTATTAGCGCTGGGGTATGAATGGTTTTATCGTCTACTATATCATATTTAGAATCGGTACCATTTACATTTGGATCTGGGTTTCTTATTGTTATAGTTTCAGGGTGAGAAGTGTCCACATGAAACTCATTCGCCTTTATACGCGCGAAATCTAAACCGCTCTTATCACCAGTTTTCTTATATAAAAGGAGTTCGGAACGACCACCCAAATCATCTGAAATAAGCGACCTGTTTTCAATAATACTATTTTCATACCCTACGTCATTAAACGTACCGCCGAATGATATCATTCTGGGTACTTCATTAGTATCATCTGCATTATTTTGACCTACATATATGTTAGGCGTTTTTACATATCCACTGAATAAACTATTACCAATGAAATTTTGTGTCAAATCTATAACTTTTGTGAACAACATACCATACCGCGCCGATATTATAAAAATATTCTTACCAGTGGATGAATATACACTCAATCTATCAAATGAAGGTCTACTACTGCTAACGTCAGGGTTAGTTGGGTCAATAAAACCCATGGACATGAGTGGTTGAGACTCAAACCAGTCTGTACTACTCCAGTCATAAACATTTAGTACTGTTGGTACGGGTACGGACGTATTACTGATATAATTAGAGTCTGTTCCAACTATCATTATACGGTTACTTGTATGATCAAGTGTAAAGTCTGAACCAAATCGTAGTCGCGGTTTTGGTGATGTTATAGCATCACCACTTTTTACCCATGTTTGATGTTCATATTTAAACCTTTGAACAGCACCATTAGCAATTGTATAATCACCACCGTGTATAGGTGTCAGGGGTGATGAAACTACCAAGTCTAATTCATCAGATATATACGTACACATCCCAAAACCAGGGAACCCCCAGCCCGTATTTCTGTAGTAACCATATGCTGAATTCCAATTGTAATTTTCTAGTGTAGACACACCCTGTTCACCTTCAATATCCGCACCAAGTTTAAAACTTACGTTATCTCCGGCACTCCATGATACTTCACCCCCTTTTGAAAAAACGCGTACGTTTCCCAATTGTCTCGTTTGTGGACCGTAAAGAGCAAAGTGTAGTACACCTATACGGTAACGCGTCACTGTATCATCTATAGGTATTTCAGTGATTACACCGGATTCTTCTTTATAAGCTATATGTTTAGCTGTTAAATCATATAGATTAGGGTCGTCGCCATCAGGGTTAGCGGGATCTGGTTCAGCATATTCATTAAACCCGGGCGCTCCAGCGGCGATGTGATTACCATCTGGTGATATACTCACATGAAACCCATATCTACTGAACGTGTTACGGAGTACAACGTTTGACGTTTCGTTTAAAGGTACTCTATTTTTAATATTCAATCCACTGTCATAAAACGTTTTATGCCAATTATCATTTTGTTTCTCATATACAAATACGTTACTTCCCTTCGGGGCCCCGATACATAGGATTTCAGGGTTATTTGCGGCGAGAGCTACGGAATACCCAAAATCCGACTGACGATCTTCAGCTACAATAGTTCCAGTATTTGTCCAAATGGAACCAATCAAATCATATATATACACGTTTGATGAAGCAGACGCCCCCACGGCTATTCGCGTACCATCCCAGTCCATACTCACAGATGATCCAAAATTTGTCAAACCGGGTTCTGGAGCGTCAATAATAGTGGCCGTAGACCATGTATTTGAATTCTCGTTATAATCATATACGTATAATTTACCATCTGAACCATATTTAGTATCAGCTACAACGATTCTATTACCTTCAAAATCACCCGATAAGTTTAATTCAGCAGGTGGACGAGCATCACTTATATCGGGCGCCCACTTAGAAACAGTCCATTCGTGATCTTGTTTACGAGGTCTACTTTCATGTCCAACGAAAGTCGTCATAACTATTATATACAAAAAAATAATATTAATTTGGCGAAACCTGAACAACACCTGTATAAATGGGTCTTTCTGATACAACCACAGTTCTGTTTACAAATGATCTTTGACATCTAATGGCACTAACTGTTAACGTACCAACAACTACCAGGTCATGACGTATGTACACATTTCCATTCACATATAAAATATCCTGACCAGTATCTTGTATATAAAGGTTCGAACCTACACTTAACGTAGTCCCTGGCTGCGTGTTTGAAATTCCGGTGTTCCCGCCAATTTCAGTATAATTAGCAGACCCTTGAATCCCTGGTATCGCTCCCCATGATGGTAGACCACTTGCAGATGCCGTCAGTACAGTACCCTCTGCACCTAAGGGAAGAGTTTTCAGTGTATCTGCATTTTCGGCGTACAGTATATCACCAGTGTTAAGACTAACGATGCTCCCCGAAGTTCGAATAAGAGTGTTTGACTTTAAATCCTGAACATTGGACCACGTGAGCCCGTTAGAGATTTGAAGATTTGTGACGTTTGATTTCATATAAAATACTTCATCCCAAATGAGTTCGTTGGAGGTTTGGAGGTTTGTAACGTTTGCATTCGTATCAAACACTGCATCCCATATGAGTTCGTTTGAGGTTTGGAGGTTTGTAACGTTTGCATTCGTATCAAACACTACATCCCATATGAGTTCGTTTGAGGTTTGGAGGTTTGTAACGTTCGATTCCGTCTTTCTGGCCAGGTCCCATATGAGTGTATTAGAGGTCTCCAGATTATTTATCCTCTGTACATTATCCGTTATGGTTCCACTCGTAATGCTCTGACCACCAACAGAGAGTGACGGAGCTGTTATCTTTCCGGATGCAAGTAAAGAATCCCCCGTGTTTGTGAGAGTTATCTTTCCGGATGCAATTAAAGAATCCCCCGTGTTTGTGAGAGTGATCGTTTTGTTGGTCGTAGCATCTCCTTTGTCCGTCACTTCTTGTAAATTAGGGCGCGTTGGTAAATTGGACAAGAGACCACCATCTCCCCTAAAGTTAACCGCCTGAATAGAACCACTCGCGATAATACTGTCACCGGCGTTTTGGAAATACACAGTGCGGTTCGTAGCAGCTCCTACATCCGTGACGGCTTGTAAATTGCCTACACCCGTATCACCCCCTCCAGTGATGTCATCGCTCCAGAAGTATCCGGTACCGTTAGTCTTCAAAACTTGACCATTTGTACCTATGGGAATAGTACTCAAACTATTGACACCTGATGCATAAAGTAAATCACCGGGTACAAAGCTAGATGGTAAACCCGCACCGGCGATAGTCAATGGGTTTTGTTCGAGTGTAGTGATCCTCGTGTCATTGTCCGATACATCTGATAATAAACCGGTCGTCGTCGTGACCAACGATCCTATGGTACTCTCAGCACTGGTCATCCTACCTGAAAGATTAGTCGTCGTCGTGACCAATGATCCTATGGTACTCTCAGCACTGGTCATCCTACCTGAAAGATTAGTGGTCGTCGTGACCAACGATCCTATGGTACTCTCAGAGACTGTTAGTCTATCATTTATTCCATCTACTCTACTGTCCAACGTATTAAAACCATTTTCTAATACTATAATTTTATTACTGTTCGTGCCAATTTGATTGTTTATATTTACAATATCAACATCTATTCCATCAATCCTAGTATTTATAGGCGTAGGATCAAACTCTGAAACGGGTGTTATATTTTCTAATACAAATGCTCTAACATGTCCCTGACTACTTGTACCGTTATGAGGGGCACCTACAATTATCACATTACCACTAGAAGATATGTCCACCGAAGTTCCACTAAAGTCACTGGCACCTTCACCGTTTACATTGTACCCCAATTGTGACCAGATAGTACCTGTCCACTGAAAAACTTTCACTTGACCACCATCGTTAAATAATTCATCGTTATATAATGCACCTATGATGATATTGCTTCCATCGTCACTTAAAGCTACTGAGTTCCCAAAAAAATCCCCAACCGTAGAGCCATTTATATCAAGACCCCTTTGTATCCAGTTCACACTATTCCACGTGTACACTTTTACTTGACCAGATTCCCCTCCATTTTTATCGTTATAAGGTGTTCCCACGGCTAATATATTCCCATCTGAAGATAAATCGATAGCGTACCCAAAACGTTCACCGACGTCTGAACCATAGAGAATATTACCCATTATCTGCCATGAACCTTCGCTATATGTATACACTTTAACATACCCAGCTTTATAATATGAAGTGTTGTTCAGAATAGCACTCAGCGCTATGGTATTTCCATCTCCGGATATAGCTACTGAGTATCCATGTAACTCTTCAGCACTTCCAGTTATATGAGTACCCAGGGCTCCCCACGAATCACTCGTATTTTCATATACGTATACATTCCCAGGATCTGTATCAGTTTCCGTAAAGGGATCTCCCACGACTATCCTTGTCCCATCTGTAGACAAATCTACTGACCACCCAAACTGCCCACCACTTTGAGGTCCAATGAGAGTCGCATCTTCTCCCCATGAACCATTTATGAGTTTATATATATAAACCGAAAAACTACCCGGATCCCCGATTGCGACTACATTCCCATCACCGGATATAGACACTGTTCTACTGTTTTTACCACTGATACCCTTAGCTAGTCCCCATGTACCCGACGACCATACATATATTTCCACTTCACCAATACCAGGTTTGTTCACTACCATCGTGTTACCACTCGAAGATAAAGATACAGACGTACCAGTTTTAGAGTTTGTCATTGTACCATCGATATCAGTTCCTCGTTGGACCCATGAAAGAGTACCTACCAAATAATTATTAGCAATAGTCGTAGTCACTTGAATATCATCCCAGTATGGTACCTGTCCAGATGACCGAAGAACTTTACCAGTTGCCCCCAGGTTTAACTTTGCTAAAAAATTATCAGCGCTCGCTATTATCATATCGCCTCGAGAAAACCCCGATGTTATACCATAACTGTCTGAAAGTATAACATTATCTTCGATTGTTTCAATTCTATTCACGTTATCCAGTAACCGTGACCATATGAGTTCATTTGAGGTCTGAAGGTTTGCAACGTTTGCATTCGTATCATACACTACATCCCATATGAGTTCATTGGAGGTTTGGAGGTTTGCAACGTTTGCAGTCGTATCAAACACTGCATCCCAAATGAGTTCGTTGGAGGTTTGGAGGTTTGCAACGTTTGCATTCGTATCAAACACTGCATCCCATATGAGTTCATTGGAGGTCTGAAGGTTTGAAACGTTTGCAGTCGTATCAAACACTGCATCCCAAATGAGTTCGTTGGAGGTTTGGAGGTTCACGACGTTTGCATTCGTATCAAACACCGCATCCCAAATGAGTTCGTTGGAGGTTTGGAGGTTTGCAACGTTTGCATTCGTATCAAACACTGCATCCCAAATGAGTTCGTTGGAGGTTTGGAGGTTTGTAACGTTTGCATTCGTATCAAACACCGCATCCCATATGAGTTCATTGGAGGTCTGAAGGTTTGCAACGTTTGCATTCGTATCAAACATCGCATCCCATATGAGTTCGTTGGAGGTTTGGAGGTTCACGACGTTTGCATTCGTATCAAACACTACATCCCAAATGAGTTCGTTGGAGGTTTGGAGGTTTGTAACGTTTGCATTCGTATCAAACACTACATCCCATATGAGTTCGTTGGAGGTTTGGAGGTTTTTCACGTTCGATTCCGTCTTTCTTGCCAGGTCCCATATGAGGACATTGGAGGTTTGAAGGTTTTTCACGTTTGATTCCGTCTTTCTTGCCAGGTCCCATATGAGGACATTGGAGGTTTGAAGGTTTTTCACGTTTGATTCCGTCTTTCTTGCCAGGTCCCATATGAGAACATTGGAGGTTTGAAGGTTTTTCACGTTTGATTCCGTCTTTCTTGCCAGGTCCCATATGAGAACATTGGAGGTTTGAAGGTTTGCGATGTTTGATTCCGATGCGTAAAGTATACTGAAAGCCAGTTCATTCGACTCTTCCAAATTGTCTAGCCTATTACCAACAACGACGGCTGGTGGAGGCTGCCAACTGAGTTCACCTGGTTGTGAAACTGTTAAGACTGTGTCAGTGGCACCATGTGGTAGCTTACTTAAAGTGTTATCATCTGATGCGTACAATAAATCCCCTTTTAGAAAACCACTCGTGATACCAGAACTATTTGATATGACGACAGCGTTTTCAAGATCCTCGACACGTTCAGCAAACACTGTAAACTCGTTGTTTGTAGCTATACCCGTGAGTAAACTACCATCACCTAAGAAAGAAGCCGTTGTCTCGATAGACAGAGACGTTACATTACCATTTTCAGTCACTTCCTGAAGTGTAGAAGAGCCAGCCGCACCCTTGTATTTCGGTGTATTTCTTCCTATGGAACACGTCATCCTATTTGTATAAGACATTTTCCTTTCGGGAAAGTATCCTCAACATTGTTTTGTTTTGGTTCGCTGGGAATGTTAAACCCACCATCCCTGTACACTTTGAGGCGCTTCTGGTACATGGCGAAGAATATTGACCATTGGTCCACGATATCATAGATGCGTGGATTATTCTTTTTACCACTCGTCTCTCGCATGATTCTTCCTATGGACTGCACAATGTCTGATTTTGGTGTGGCTAAAATAACAGTATCCAAACTGGGAATATCCAACCCTTCGTGGGCCTGACTGAATGTCGCGAATATGATTTGTTTTCCACTAGACTTTGTGAGTTCCTCTTCTTTCATCCCACCCATGTATAGCCCTGATGTTTCCTTGAAACACTCGTGAAGCCATTCACAGTGTGCTCGTCTATCACTGAGCACGAGTACCTGGCGCGTTCCCCTGGTTGCACTCCTGATTGTGCTCAGGATGAGTGCGTTCCTGTCGCGCATCTCAGTCACTTCGGTGATCATGGTGGCCAATGATAGTTTCCCAAACCTCGTGCACGGCGGGGGGTCATTGAACCGTTCACACGTAAACTCCAAGGGGAACACGTCGACTTGTGCCTGGTTTTCACGTTCCACAGAGAAGAATGTAGGACCCATGAACCAGTGAAGTACTTTGGTCAAACCATCTTTCCTGTTGGGTGTAGCCGAGAGTCCGAAAATGTGTTTCGGGCACAACTTGAACAGGGACTGCGAAAAAACTTTGGCGCATACATGATGGGCTTCGTCGACTATGAGGGTTCCTACGCTATCAAAATCTTCAAACGAATATTCTTTCAAAGAGAGAGATTGTAACATGGCGATGATGAAATCACAGTCAACCTCCTTTTTATTTTGTTGAACAGTGCCTATGGTCGCCCCTGGGCAAAACTGCTGTATACGCTCGCGCCATTGATTGGCCAAGAACTCTTTGTGCACCACAATCATCGTGCGGAATCCCAACTTACACGCGATGGCGAGTGAAACCGTCGTCTTTCCGTATCCACATGGAAGTGAGAGGATGCCGTGACCAGCTTCGATGGCTTTCGACAATGCAACATTTTGAAAAGTTTCGTCTCTTAATTTCCCTTTGAATGTTACTTTAATTTTCTGAGGTTCGGGGCGGTTGTCGTGTGCTGGTGGACCAAAGTTTTCTTCCGCGTAGAATCGTGGGACACATAGACCATTCTTAGCCTTTCTGAAAACTTTAAAAGGTGGTGGAGCCACACCAAAGTCTCCGTTCACTATAGGTCGTACAGTCAGTTCTTGTTTCAATTTGAGTGTCTCTGGTACCAAGTACCCTGTACGTGTGAGCGTCATACAATATAATCTGTTTTTAACTTTATGTAACTCAATTTCCACGAATATCCACTGTACTCCCCGTAGTTCCACGCACCCATGAATGTAGTGTCAACATCGACCACATCATCTTTCTTCAACGACTGCACGGGTACACCTTCGAATGTACACATGACCCGTCTGTACCGGAACGGGACCTTCACGGTGAGTACGTGTCCCTCCAAGGGGTTCTCCCTTTTTTCACCTTGTAACGGTGTCCTATTGTGCATATATTCTATACGTTGTTTAACATCATCTGAAATTAAAAAACGTATATATTTCTTGTTGTTGCAATCAAACATGGGAGTGTACACTTTACACGAGAATCTCATTGTTGCATAAATAACATGAGAATAAAAACTATAAGTAACATGAATATATCGGTGATCAAGAAAGGTCGGAAGGGTGGTCGGGTACCGAATGTCCCGTGACAAAAAAGACGACCCACCTCCACCCCCGCCTCCATGCTCGCGTAGGGTGTATGACGATCGGACATCATGCCACACATGGCCACCGAAGGGCATCGTCCGTAAAAGGGAATCTGACCCTTCGTGCTGAGCACACCCGACGACTGTGAAAATCTCCACCGAATACCATCCCAATCTGCACCCCACCCAATTCGTATTCTCGAAGGTGGGGGAACCCCCAGCTGTTCAAGAACCCGCATTTTCAATTCTTCGGGTTTCATGGTGAGTATCTCTTCATTCAGATCACACAGGACACACGAGAGAGTCTTTCCACCTTCCAACATTTCGGGAAGTATCGTCCAATCAGATTTCATACCGAGTTCCAAAGTGTTTGTCAATTCCAAGGGTTCATCATAATCCATGAGCACGTTGATACACTCGTAAGCGCTATCGCGTAAGATGTCGTGCACGGGTCCCCAGTTATCCTTGACGAGTCTCACGGCCGCCTGATGATCTACGCAGAGGACCAAAATACCATCGTGTATTGTGGTCCCATCAGAAAACACAGCTTTAAATCCATTGTCCCTGTAGTCTACATCCTTCAATGTAGCACCAAATACAAACTTGGCTCCCGCATTTTTCAGAGCCCCTTGCATCGCGTCAGACATCACCTTACCCGAAACCTTTTGCGTCTCAGGTAAAGAAAGACCCACATGGTTGAAACTCTCTACGAGTTCATAGGCTGACATCTTTTCCCAACTCACCCCATCTATCGAGAATGTGAGCGTCTCCATGAGACGCTGACCTTTTTTTGACATAGTTCCGAGGGCCTCTTTGAGGGTCTTCTTTTTGTACACTTCAGGTTGAGCTAACACACGTGTAGATAAAGAAGTGAGCGCCCAGTAATCTCGGAGGCCCAATGTTTTAAACAAAGTTCCATAGATGGAACCTCTCTCTTTCGTAAACATATCATTCCATTCGATACCCATCTCATCGAAGATACTCGTCGTGTTGACGAACGCATTTTTAAAAACAGCCCTGTGTGCATGAAGATCTCTCGTGTTGACATCTGGTTCCCACCACGAACCACCCGCGGAAGGTTTACTATCATACAAGACCACTTCATGTTCTGTAAAATGAAGAAGCTCCCATGCTATTGACATGCCCGTCGGACCCGCCCCGACTATATGCACTCGCATTCTATTTATAGTAAATAAATATTTATAAACCCAACCGCGTCTTCTTCTCCTCAAACTCCCTCCGCTCCCCAGGGGATTCGATGGGGGTTCCATGCTTAAGCGCCTCAATCTCTGGTCCTGAGAGGTACACAGCGTTGACTCGGAAATCCTTGAAGGCTTGCATGGTCAGAGGCACCAGGGGTTCCACCAACCTGAAGATGGCGTCGGCGTACGCCCGAATCTCTTGTTGCGCGTGGGCATCCATGCGAAGCTGGAGGTAGTGCATCAGGTTGTGAAGGTTAATCTTCCAGTAAAACTCTGTGTAGGTCGACTGGGGTAAGGTTCCCCTCGCCTGTTCTCTGCAACATCCATCCTCTAGAAGTGCGTCGTAGACCTCGAAGGACTTCTCGAGTTGACCCTTCATGTCCGAAACGTTCGCTTCGCTGACACCCTCGGACCCCTGATGATTCACCGTCGCTTGCCCTCGAAGGACGTCGGGGACGTAGTACTCATGGGGTACCACCGAATATCTCGCGGACATTTCATTGATGCTCGCGGTGCGATGCCGCATGTGCTGTCGCGCGATGTAGATTGGCATCTTAATGTGAAACTTAAACTCGACCATCTCAAAGGGGGTGGTGTGCCAGTGGCGCATCAGGTACCTGATCAGACCCTTCTCACCCCTCGACGTCTTGGTCCCATCACCGTAGGACACTCTGGCAGCCTGCACGATAGAGAGGTCTAGGTCCTCCCTGGGCATATGATCGACCAAACGCACGAAACCGTTATCGAGAACCTTTTCCATGTTTAAGATATTTTAGTGGGAAATCTTTATATGTGTACTATAAGATGGCCTTGAGTCAGAAGTTCCAAACCTGGAAATTCGCCACAGAGTTCATGGTCCGTAAGACCCTCACGAGGGATCAGGCAAAGTTGGGAGCCTGGACCAAAGACCGGGTGGTCAAGTTGGGTCCCACCTTCATCAAGCTCGGGCAGATCGTGTCCACTCGAAGCGACGTGTACCCCCGTGAGTTTGTAAGAGAGCTAGAGTCCCTACAGGACGACGTGCCCCCTGTACCCCTGACCGACAGGGTGGACACTTCCGTGTTTCAAACCTTCGACGAGGTGCCGTACAAGTCTGCGAGTATCGGTCAGGTACACAAAGCGACCCTCTCCACTGGTGATGAGGTGATAGTCAAGGTGAAGCGTCCACACATATACGACACCATGAAGTTCGACACTGACACCCTCATGGACATCGTGCAGTTTCTTGAGCGCATTGGGCTCGACACTGGGACGGGTACCAGTAACGTACTTCAGGAATCGGTAGACTATCTCCTATCGGAGACTGATTACAGTCTGGAAATTAAAAACGCCACGATGTTCCGTGAAGCCATGAAGGACGTGCCGTGGATCACGGCACCCAAGGTGTACCACGAGTATTGCACAGACGACATGATAGTCATGGAGTACGTACCCTCAGAGAAGCTCACGGAACTCACCGACCCCCATGTCAACAAAAAGACCGTGTGCAAGGCCCTCATCAACTCTTACATCATCCAGACCATGGAGAAGGGATTCTTCCACGCGGACCCCCACCCAGGCAATCTGGGGTTTACTCCCGACGGTACCATAGTCTTCTACGATTTCGGACTGGTCATCCCCATATCCGACAATCTCATGGAGGGGTTCAAGAAGCTCTTCGCGTGCATCATTCAGAGGGACACCGCGGGTATAGTGGACATACTCATAGATTTGGGAATCATCATGCCCACCACCAAGGACCGAGACGACATCAGACTCTTCTTTAAGACTGTACTCAACTACCTGGAGACCCTCGACGGTACCAGTGTGGCCAACGACATCATGGAGGATGACGTGCTCGTGCGCCTGGCTCAGAAGAAACCCTTTTTGGTCCCCACGTCCTTCGTGTACCTGGCAAAGACCTTCTCGACGGTGGAGGGAATCTGTGTCGAGTTGGATCCCGACTTTACCTATTACGACTATCTGGAACCCCTGATTCAGGAGCAGGTTTCAGATATCATAGACATAAATACATTCGTGGGGACAGCCGCCGAGATGCCCTCGCGCATCAAGGATATCAGCACGGCCGTGTTGGGTCTGGAGAAATCAAAGTCTTCCATGACCAGGAAAATCGAGAAGGCCCGTAAGGAGATTCAACAGTCGCAGGTGATTCTCTTGACTGCCATGGTGGCCCTGGAGCAGGGATACGCCACAGAGTACATGGTCATTCTCGCCGTGTACATGGGTCTGACCAATTACTTTTCGTAAAAGTCTATGGAGACAGTCTCGGGCTTTTCCTTGAAGAAGTCCCTGTGCTCCTCGAAGATGTCCTTGGCACGCTTCTTCTCCTCATCGGCAATCTTCTTGAGCTGTTTACCCATGGAGTCTATGTGGCTTTTGCGCTGCCTGGACATGCGCTTACCAAAGTCTTCGAGCTTCTTCTGGGTGGAGGCCACTGGGGTCATCATTCGTGCGATGGCTAAAGTCATTTATGATTCGTCGATATTTTTTATAAACTCATCGAGGCTCGAATAGTACCTCTTGAGATCCTTCATGAACCTCTTGTCGTGTTCACATCCCTGACTGTGTCTGTAGATCCAGAGTAAATTAGACTTGGAGTATCTGGTCCGCTTCTGATTATCGTTGGGTTTCCTGGCCACGAGCTTCTTGGGTACCTTTGGTTTGGCGACAGTCTCCACCCGCTTGGTGAAACTGATGGCTTGCATGACCGTATCCGCCAGATCATCCTTCTTCTTGGAGGCGTCGAACACGGGGAGCCAGTGGGCGTTCACCTCGTTGGATTCTAAGAAGGTTCTGCACCTGTCCACGGACGCCTTTTTCCTCTTGGTGTACTGGGCCTTCCCTGGGCCAGCCACGTCCGGAATCTTAAAGCGGGCGTCGTACACGATGGTATCGACCTGAGGTGCCTTGATGACAAAGTAGGCGTGTAAAAAGTTTTCAACCGTCTTCATTTTTTTGTTCCTATCCGGCTGTTTCTCTATGAGTACTGTGGTGGCCGAAAGGACCCACGGGCGTTCGTCTAGGTGATTTCTTAAAGACACGTAGACACCATCCCGATGTTCCGGGGGTATACCAGACACGTCCCACTGTTCGATGAGTGAGTTACGCTCATCGAAGAGACACATAGCCAGGTTTCTGATACCCACGTCTATGCTGAGAATCATTATATTTAAAGGGGTATTATTTCTTTAATATCAAATGCGTCTCGCAGCTGCGGTAGACATTGTTCTGCTACTGTTTTGACCAGCGGGGGAGAGTAAAAATATCAAAGCGGCAATGATCATCACGACGACGCAAATAGCGATGTACATGAAAGGGCCACTGAGCGCGGCACCTATGGAGTCGACGAGCTCAGCGAACCCCCCACCTTTCGACGACGTCGAACCACTGGCATCCGCCGCCAACGCCGCCAAGACTTTATTTTCTGAAGCAGCTTTCGTAATCGCACCCGTCACAGCGTCTGCCGCCAGCTTTGCTGTTATATTTTGACTAAAGTCAATCTGCCCCCCTTCACGACAGTCGTACCCGTCTATGATGAGTTGACCATTCTGGATACTCACCTGTTCGGCGATTGTTTTATTCACGTTTTCCGTTGTGATTGTATTTTCGACGATATTCTCAATTTCCATATTTACAGTCTGTTGAATATTCTGATCACTATCACTCAAAAGACTAGAGAGGTCACCGAGTTGTGTCGATCTTTCCATCGCAGCGTCAGCGGATGCTTTCATCTCAGTCGTGATTGCATTTTTAATTTCTGTTATCGTTTCTGCACTGAATTCAGAACTCGACTGTGTTTCTGCGTCTATCGTTTGATTTAAATTGGTGGTACAACCCCTGACGTTTCTCATGACCACCCGCATGTTTTGAATGTTCGCCTGTGAGGCTGCAGTTTCCTGTGTATTTTTAGTAATCTGTTCAAATACACTCTTATTGACATTACTCATGTTGAAGGTCTGTTCGATATTCTGGGTGGTACTTGCCTTATTTCCCATATTGTTTACAATCACACAAGAAAAAAAATAACACTTTAAAGTATGGTATTGGGCGACATCGCAAAGGGTTTGGGTCTCGGGCCAAAAGTTTCGTCTGTACCCCCTACACCCCCGTCACAGTGTGAATTA
>Ga0209555_10002109_pt1 | contig 14298 bp, 13 predicted proteins | sample SaaInl85LU_5_DNA_FD_184643 | JGI IMG/M metagenome (GOLD analysis project Ga0209555, IMG submission 184643) | Marine microbial communities from expanding oxygen minimum zones in the Saanich Inlet - ESP_85LU_5_DNA (SPAdes) (version 2) | ecosystem: Environmental > Aquatic > Marine > Intertidal... | reverse complement strand
CGGCCAGCTGTCGGCCCCAAGCCACTGCCAACTGCGCCAAACGCTGCCGAAAGTAGATCACTACCGCCGCCAGGGAGCCAACATGCACGGCGACATCAAAGGCCAACCCTTGATCCTGCCAGCCCAGTAGCTGGCTGGGCAGTATAAGATGGGCAGAGCTAGAGATGGGCAGAAACTCTGTGAGCCCCTGTAGCAACGCCAGGAAAAATAGCTGAATACTCTCCATCGTCACGTTTGCGAGCTGCTGCTGGGCGACATAATAGGCTGATGTTTCTGCCAAGCCTCACTGCCGCGCAGATAAATAAGCTCGACTTTAGAAGCTGCCGGCCAGCCGCCCGCAGTGAAAAGCTGCTGTGCAGTCGCTAGCATCGCATCGGCGCGCGGCAGTATTTCGAAACAGTTGACTGGGTGGAGATCGCCACATTGTAAGCTAGAGATTTCGCCAGCTAACGTTTGTGCCGCACAGCACTGCTCCACAACCTGGTCGCCTCCACAGAGCTGTAAGGGTGCGTTGCGAATGGGCCGCTGCTGAGCCTGGGCAAGTGTGAAGTGGCCAAAATTAAACTGCTGCATACGCGCATCAGTGACTGCTACCAGTGTCTCTCCGGCGGGCAACGAGCGCTGTTGTTGGGCTGTCGAGGCCAACACCTCCAGAGAGTCTATCGGCAGCAGCGGCAGAGCCAAACCGACCGCCAGCCCCTGAGCTACCGCCAGCCCGATGCGCAAGCCGGTGAATGAGCCCGGGCCTGTGCTGATAGCCACCGCACTGAGTTGCGTGCGCGCGAGCTGCGCCTGCTCGAGGAGTTGCTCGATGAGTTGCAACAAAATGGCACTGTGTGTGCGCGGCTGATCACTTTGCAGCCACCAGTCGCGCACTTCACCCGTGTCGCTGATATGGCGCAGCGCAACCGAGCAGGCAGCTGTAGAAGTTTCAATAGCGAGAATAGCGGGCATGCAGTGCCTGTTTTGAAGTGTATTGATGAGGAATAAAAAATCCCCGTTTAACAATAGCTAAACGAGGATTTTAAACCGCTTTGTCGCTGCGCTCCAGCCTTGTTAGCCTGCGCCAGCAAAGCTCTTATGCGAGGGCGCTAACAATACGCTGCTGTACTTCCGCCAAGGCTCCCGTGCCGTTCACTGTGGCAAATTTCACACGGCTATCTGCTGCAGCCACGGCGGTATAAAATTCGATCAGCGGCTTGGTTTGATCGTGGTAGATACCCAAGCGATTGCGCACGGTCTCTTCGCTGTCATCGGGGCGCTGGATCAATGGTTCACCCGTTTCATCATCGACACCCTCAACCGCTGGCGGATTGTGGCTGACATGATAAACGCGCCCAGAGGCTTCATGAACACGGCGACCACTCAAACGAGCGATGATCTCTTCATCTTCAACTGCGATTTCAATCACAGCATCAATAGCAACGTTGACATCGCGCATCGCCTCGGCCTGAACAATAGTGCGCGGGAAGCCATCAAACAAAAAACCGTTGGCGCAATCGGCGGCGGCAATACGCTCTTTGACCAATGCGATAATGATCTCATCGGAGACCAAGCCGCCACTGGCCATAATATCCTTTACTTTTAGACCCAATTCACTGCCTGCTTTAACCGCTGCACGCAACATATCGCCGGTGGAGATCTGCGGAATACCGTAATGCTCAGTAATAAACTGAGCTTGAGTCCCTTTGCCGGCACCCGGTGGGCCCAATAAGATAATTCGCATTGTTCTCTCCTCGCCTAGATGGCTTAATAGTTTATATGTTTAGAATTTGGCCGGCTCAGCGGGCTATTATGGCGCCCTTGTGAGGGCACTGGCGCACTCTAAAAATGAGCTGCTAGCGCGAGCGGGCGGCAAAGATACACTGAACTGCAATACCAGCACAACCCTACTAATTGCTATAGCGCCATCTGCAGGCGATTACTCTGCAGCCTTTACCTGCTCCCAGAGCACCTCCCAATCATCGCCAGAGAGGGCATTACAACGCTCTGAGCGGAGATTCAGCATGGCACCAAAGCGTCGCCGAAACTTATTGTTGGCAGTACGGAGTGCTTGCTCTGTATCAATGTTTAAATGGCGACCTAGATTGACCACCGCCAACACCAGATCGCCGTATTCTTCATCTATAGCAGGGCTGCTACCGAGGTCGATCTCCGCCTTCAATTCGTTGAGTTCTTCGCTGACTTTAGCTATCGGCCCCGCCACTGTCGGCCAATCAAATCCATACCGAGCAGCTTGTGCAGAAATTTTTTGCGCTGCGGCGAGCGCGGGCAATCCAGCAGGAAGATCGCCCCACAGAGGCGCTACTGGAGGATTGGGTTGCTCACTGCGCTGTGCTTTTTCAACCGCTTTAATCTGCTGCCACTGTTCACTCAGAACAGATTTTTCTGGCGCCGGACCCTGGCGCACCGCGCCGTAGAGGTCACCGTCAACAAATACATGGGGGTGGCGACGCAACAATTTGCGAGTGATCGCATCGATCACATCATCAAAATTGAACAGACCTTGTTCACGGCCCAGCTGCGCATAGAAGACAATCTGAAAAAGCAGATCGCCAAGCTCGTCGGGGAGCTCATCAAAGCGCTCTGCTTCAATCAGTTCCACTACTTCGTAGAGCTCCTCAATGGTGCTCGGTACAATCGAGTGGAAATTTTGCTCTAAGTCCCACGGACAGCCACCCTGTGGGGCGCGCAGCCGACTCATCAAATGCAGTAGATCGTTCAAACAGTAATGCTGCTCTGCCATCTTTACTCTCTTCTCAGTCGCCATTAGTGGTCACACAAAGGCTGGTAACTCCCTCAATCTGACGCAGCGCAGCATACAGCGCCTCAGTGGCCAGAGTGTCGCTGGGCAGTTCTACCCACATGCGCAGAGTTCGCCGGCCTACACCCTCAGCAACAGTCTCTACATCGATGATGTTGACATCATTCTCATTGAGCAGAGCAGTCACCGCCAACAGCAAACCAGTGCGATCAACGTAGGCTAAATCGAGACGCACAGAGTCGCCCAGCTGCCGCGGAATCTCTCCAACCTGTTCAGTTTGCGCCCAACTAATCGCCAAAACGCGCTCGGGCTCGACACTGCAAAGTTGCTTAAAGTTTTTGCACTCAGCGCGGTGAACCGATACGCCCCGCCCCTGGGTAATAAACCCACCCACTGCGCAGCTCGGCTGAGGCGCACAGCAGCCGGCCAAACGGTGAAGCATTCCCTCGAGGCCGACCAGTGGCAGTGCCGCAGGCGCATAAGCAAGCTTGGCTTGCGCTTTAGAAGCTGGTAACTGTTCAGGCCCTTGCGCATGGCGCAGTAGTTGCGCCGCTTGCAGCTCACCACTGCCCAGCGCAATTAGCAGCCCTCGCTCGCTTACTTTATTAAATGATGGCGCCAGTTCCTGTAAGTCTATCCTCGGCCGACCCGCCTCTTTCCAGGCTCGCTGCCAGAGTTTTTCACCCTCTTCTAAAGCCTGAGTATGGCGCTGACGGCGAAACCACTGACTAATTTTTTCGCGAGCACGGCTACTGACTAAATAGCCCATAGTGGAGCGCAGCCAATCGCGCGATGGCGCAGCTTGTTCTGCAGTAATAATTTCAACACGATCAGCTGTAGCAAGCTCAGTGGTTAGAGCAACCAGACGACCATTGACCTTAGCGCCGCGGCAGCGATGGCCGATATCGGTATGAATGTGGTAGGCAAAATCGAGTGGAGTCGAGCCGCTGGGCAGATCGACAACATGGCCATCAGGGGTGAAGACATACACTCTCTGATCGTTAATCCCTGCTGCCATTGGTCCGCCAGCTTGGCTTTCTAGCTGCTGCTGCCAACTCAATACCTGGCGCAACCACTCGATTTTACTCTCGTAATCACGCGCGGCAGGATCGCCGTCACCACTCTTATAACGCCAGTGCGCACACACACCCAATTCAGATTCGCGATGCATATCAAATGTACGTATCTGGATTTCTACCACTTTGTTGTCTGGGCCAACCACTGCGGTGTGCAAAGAGCGATAACCATTCTCTTTGGGGTGGGCAATGTAGTCATCAAATTCTTTGGGTATGCCGCGCCAGTTGGCGTGTACCCAACTTAACAGTGTGTAACAGTCCGCTACGCTCGGCACTAAGACGCGCACTGCGCGGATATCATAAACTTGTGAAAACCCCACCTCTTTGCGCTGCATTTTTCGCCAGATTGAGTAAATATGTTTAGCCCGACCGCTAATCTCCCCGGCAATGTCCGCAGCGACTAGTTGTTCTTTTAATGTCGCCACCACTTCATCGATATAGTCTTGGCGCTGCGAGCGCTTCTCCGCCAACAATTTTGCGATTGCTTTGTAGTCATCTGGCTCAAGATAGCGAAAAGCTAAATCTTCCAGCTCCCACTTGAGATGACCAATACCCAACCGGTCCGCCAGTGGCGCATAAATATCAAAGATTTCGCGGGCCACGCGCAGCTGCTTATCTGTATCGGCACTTTTGACTGCGCGAATGGCACAGGCGCGCTCGGCGAGCTTGATTAGAGGTACCCGCACATCATCTATCAGCGAGACCAGCATCTGCCGGATTTTACCCGCTTGGCGGCTGCCTTGATCGCCAAATACCTCGGTGCTACTGTCATTCCGCAGTGTGCTAACCACCGCCATACGCTGCACTTGTTCGATTAAACCAGAGACTTCTGCGCCAAACTGCTGCTCAATCTGTGAGAGCGCCAGACGCCCCTCACGCACTGCCCGATAGAGTAGACCAGCTTGCAAGGCTGTAGTGTCCAGCTGAAATTCAGCCAATATCTCGACCATCTCCAGCCCGCTGTGCAGACAACTCACCTCGCGCGTCCAAACTCTATTCAACGCCGGGGTAGCCAGTTGAGCTTGGCGTGCCACCTCACCCGCGGCTGTCAGTGAGGGCGGCAGTTCGTCGAGAGCCAAGTCCCAGCGCAGCGCCAGGTCCTCACTCCATTGCCTGATATCGATAGTATCGATATCGGTCTCAAGTAGACGATCGCGTACAGTTACCATAGGAGCCGCTCAGCCACTAAGCAAAGAGACCGGAAGAGAGATAGCGGTCGCCGCGATCACAAATGATTGCCACGATGGTGGCACCGGCATTGGGGATCTGTGTAGCCAACTGGGCGGCAGCGTAAATTGAGCCCCCGGATGAAACGCCACAAAAAATACCCTCCTCGCGAGCCAATCGTAGCATCATCTGCTCTGCGTCGGCTTGGCCAATATCGACCACACGATCAACTACATCGGGGTCATAAATACCCGGCAGGTACTCTTGTGGCCAGCGTCGTATACCCGGTATTGAGGCATCAGGTTGCGGTTGCAGACCAATAATCTGCACCTCACTGTTGCGCTCTTTGAGATAACGACCGGTGCCCGTAATCGTGCCTGTGGTACCCATAGAGCTGATGAAATGAGTCACACAGCCGTCGGTCTGCCGCCAAATTTCTGGCCCTGTGCCGCTGTAGTGTGCTGCGGAGTTATCCGGGTTGTTAAATTGATCGAGCACCCTGCCCTCGCCGCGAGACTGCATCGCTAAAGCCAAATCACGCGCACCCTCCATACCCTCTTCGCCACTGACCTCAATCAATTCAGCTCCGTAAGCCGTCATTGCCGCTTTGCGCTCTGCGGTCGCATTGGCGGGCATGATTAGGGTCATTTTGTAACCTTTCATCGCTGCGGCCATAGCCAATGCAATGCCGGTGTTGCCACTGGTTGCTTCTATCAAGCGGTCACCCGGATGAATATCCCCACGCAGCTCAGCTTGAACAATAAGATTGAGAGCCGGCCGATCTTTCACCGAGCCAGCCGGATTGTCACCCTCGAGTTTGGCTAAAATTACATTGCCAGTGTCGGCGCCAATACGCTGTAAGCGCACCAGGCGTGTCTCTCCGACAGTCGCATCTATAGACGGGTAGTGGCTGCCAAAAGGCTGTGACGAGGCGGTATTCATGTCGGATTACTCAATATTTACGGTGTGATTTTCAGCAGTTTATTGTGCCTGATGGCAGCAGCCAATTGTGCATTGATGCAGTTATAACTTATGCGCAACAGTTTAGACTAAGGCGGCGTAGGCTATGGCGTAATCAGCTTCATCGGAGAGTGACAGGAGCACAGTCCCACCCCCCAGAGCCTGAGCCGCTGACAGTGCACCGGCACTCAACACGACCTGTGGAGCACCCTCAGAGTTATTGCTGATCTCAATATGTTGAAAGCTGACGCCACGTCCTATACCGGTTCCCAATGCTTTGGCTATCGCCTCTTTGCCGGCAAAACGTTTAGCCAGGAAGCTGATCGGCTGGCCGCGCAGACGGTAAGTGTCGCGCTCGGCAGCAGTGAGTACGCGGCTAACAAATTTTTCGCCCTGGCGCTCTAAAATAGCGGCAAAACGGCCAATAGCAACAATGTCAGTACCGATCCCTTTCATAATTTTTACTCTGCAATGGCCTGGTTAGCATCTGCTACAAACGCGGCACTGTCGAGATACTGCCGATAGAGCATGCGGCTGTTAAGGCGTTTGCCATCAAGATGAAAATCTATTGCCGAGCGCAGCAAACGCTTGGCTGCAGCGCGTGGGCCGCTGCTGCGAAAATCACCACTGGCGATGGCTAACAGTTCTTCACCGCTAAAACTGCGCCCGGCGACCACACCGAAATCTGCGCGATAATCATAGCGCCCAGCTGGCAGCAGCGGTTCTCCACTAACCGCTTCGCAATCTAAAACTAGACCGTAGCCGAGCTCCTCAAGCAACACCATCTCAAACTCGCGCAGTAAACACTCATCAATTGGCCGCGCCGGCGATACTTGCGCAAGCTCGTTGAGCAGTTGCTGATAACTCTGGTAGAGATAGGGGTGTGGATCTTGCTCGTGGAGCAATCTGTACACCAGCTCGTTTAAATAGAGCCCCGAAAATAGTGCTTCATCGCGCAAAAAACGGCCGGGTTCGGCAGGCTCGGCACTAATTAAACTCTTTAAGTCGCCCCGCCCTCGCCAGCTCAAGGTGTAACAGCCAAATGGCATCAAACCCTTATTGGCACCGCGCTTACTGCGTTGACGGGTGGCTTTGGCCACGGTGCGTATGCGGCCGTGATTGAGCGTAAACAGATCGAGCAGCTGACTGCTCTCGCGGTAAGGCCGCGAGTGGAGCAGGTAGCCCGCCTCACCCTCGACGCGGTCTTCCATTAGTCGAGATAACCCAAGCTGCGCAGTGCACGTTCGTCGTCACTCCAACCACTGCGCACTTTAACCCAGGTTTTCAACATCACTTTTTGATCAAACAGCAGTTCCATATCTTGGCGCGCTTGTTGGCCTATTTTTTTTATCCGCTCACCCTTCTCGCCGATGATGATCTTCTTCTGACCCTCGCGCTCCACCAAGATCAGCGCATCGATATGAATAATCCGTTCATCGCGACTAAAGCTCTCGATTTCCACCGTGACTTGGTAAGGGAGTTCGGCGCCAAGTTGACGTGTAATCTTTTCACGCACGAGTTCTGCCGCCAAAAACCGCTCTGTGCGATCGGTAATCTGGTCTTCCGGGAAAAAGTGGTCGTTGCTAGGCATCAGTGCAACCAGCTGCTCTTCCAACAGTGCCAGATTGGTTTGACGCAAAGCCGACAGGGGGATCACTTCGCGGGCTCCGACCTGATCGCTGACAAATTGCAGATGCGGCAGCAGCTCTTCTTTATCCTCTACCAGATCAACTTTATTGACCGCCACAATCACCGGTGCGCCAGCATTTTTTACCTGACGCGCAACATACTCGTCAGCGCTGCTCCACTCGAGGCGGTCGACAACAAAGACCACCGCATCGACATCGGCCATAGCACTCATCGCACTGCGGTTCATAACGCGATTAATTGCCTTCTCTTGGTTGGTGTGGATACCCGGAGTATCGACAAATATCAGCTGGTAGTGGGCTTCAGTTTTAATGCCCAGTAGCGTATGGCGAGTGGTTTGCGGTTTGCGCGAGGTAATGCTGAGCTTTTGCCCGAGCAGATGGTTGAGCAGTGTCGATTTGCCGACATTGGGCCGACCCACAATGGCGACATAGCCACAACGGCTATTTTCACTCTCTGCCTGAGGTGTTTCGGTATTCATCATTGTGCCTCTAGGTAAGCCAACAGCTCTGCGGCTGCAGCTTGTTCTGCCTTACGGCGACTGCGCGCTTGCGCTTGCGCGGGTTTATTGCGCAGTGCGATTTTGCAGCTGACCACAAAGGTTCTCTGGTGTGGCTCACCGCACTCTTCGAGCAAAGTATATTCGGGCAGCGGCTTGCCGCGCTGTTGCAACCACTCCTGCAGCGCCGTCTTTGGATCTTTTGCCGGCGCGCGGTAATCTGCAGCGGCAAGAGCTTGGGCAAACCAGTTACTGATTGCCGACTCGCAAGCGCTGCCATCGCTGTCGATATAAATGGCTCCAATCAACGCCTCGACACTGTCTCCTAAAATTGAGTCGCGACTAAAACCGCCGCTTTTTAACTCACCCGGACCGAGATGGAGATGCTCGCCGAGATCTAACTCGCGAGCAATGGTGGCCAACGATTCAGCGCGCACAATAGCCGAACGCATGCGGCTAAGATCACCTTCACTGGCTTGAGGAAACTGATTAAACAACAGTTTGCTGATAGTAGTGCCGAGCACCGCATCGCCAAGAAATTCCAAACGCTCGTTGTTAGGCTCACCGACACTGCGGTGCGACAGAGCCAACTCCAACAGTGCTGTGTCTTCAAACTGATAGCCGAGCCGGCGCATTAACTGCGCGCGCTTCTCCAATTGTTGGATTCGATTCATAGAGCCATCTCAGCGGATAGCGCCGGCGCGCGAAAAACTCGGCAGCGTGTTGCGCTCGTCCCAGAACATCCAGCGGGCAAAAGCTTTGCCGACAATCCGCTCGGCCGGCACGGGGCCCCAGACGCGGCTATCACTCGAGTTATCGCGGTTGTCGCCCATCATAAAGTAGTGGCCGGCAGGAACAATGTCATGGAAATTCTGACTCAATCGGCCCGGCTGTAAGCGACGCTGTATGGGGTGCTGATAACCGTTTAAATCCTCGCTAAAGCGGCCACTGCGCAAGTCGCCGGCAACCGGCTGCGCATCGCTCTGCTCCATGCGCTCGCCATTAATAAATAATTGGCCGTTGACCACGCTGACTTTATCCCCCGGCAAACCGACCACACGTTTAATAAAGTAGCGCTCTTCGTGGGGTGGGAAAAAAACCATGACATCACCGCGCTGCGGCTCGCTAACCGGGACTACTAAGTTGCGCAGCACCGGTAGCCGCAGACCGTAAACCCACTTGTTAACGACGATGAAATCGCCGCGCTGTAGAGTTGGCACCATCGATGAGGAGGGGATTTGAAAGGGCTCAATAATAAATGAGCGCAACACCAGCACAATGCCGAGCACCGGGGCTAGAGAGGCGATATATTCGATAGCGCCACGATCGGTGCGAACCCAAAACCGGTTGAGCAACCAGAAGCTGGCAGCGAGCAAAAAAAGCAGCGTCAGTATCAGTTCGAAGTTAATATCCACGTGCATTTAGCTCCCTGTTTGACTCGACACTGAGACTGCCGCCATTAATCAGTTTTCAATACCGCCAAGAAAGCTTCTTGTGGAATTTCCACCGAGCCCACCTGTTTCATACGCTTTTTACCCGCTTTCTGCTTTTCCAACAGCTTGCGTTTGCGTGACACATCACCACCATAACATTTGGCGGTAACATTTTTTCGCAGCGCCTTGACTGTTGTGCGGGCAATGACATGGCCACCTATGGCGGCTTGAATGGCCACATCGAACATTTGGCGAGGTATCAGATCCTTCATTTTTTCGGTGAGCAGCCGACCGCGGCCCTGCGAGTTATCGCGGTGGATAATCGCGGCGAGCGCATCGACTTTATCGCCGTTGATCAGCACATCCAACTTAACCAGTGAGGCCGCTTCAAAACGAACAAAGTTGTAGTCAAGCGATGCAAAACCGCGGCTGACTGACTTGAGCCGATCAAAGAAATCCATCACTACTTCGCTCATCGGCAGCTCGTAAGTTAACGAGACCTGGCTGCCGGCGTACTGCATATCTTTTTGCATGCCGCGTTTTTCAACGCAAAGCGAGATCACATTGCCGATATAGTCTTTGGGCACCAAAATATTGGCTTCGCAGATTGGCTCGCGCATTTGTTCGACATAAGCGGGATCTGGCAGGCTGGACGGATTGGAGATATGCAAAAGTTCGCCATCGGTTTTTAAAATCTCGTAGACCACGGTGGGCGCAGTGGTGATTAGATCTAAATCGTACTCGCGTTCCAAACGCTCTTGGATGATCTCCATATGAAGCATACCCAAAAAGCCACAGCGAAAACCAAAGCCGAGCGCATCGGAGCTTTCGGGCTCGTAAAAAAGCGATGCATCATTCACTGCCAGCTTGCCCAACGCCTCGCGGAAATCTTCAAAGTCGTCAGAATCAACTGGGAACATACCGGCGTAAACCTGCGGTTTGACCCGCTGAAAGCCCGGCAGAGAATCCACATCAGGTGTTTTCGCGTGGGTAAAGGTATCGCCCACAGGCGCGCCTTTGATGTCCTTAATGCCAGCGACCACAAAACCTACTTCCCCGGCACGCAATGCACCGGTGTCGACTGGCTTGGGAGTAAATACTCCAACTTTGTCGACAACGTGGGCTTTGCCAAGCGTTTTAGCGACGACTTTGTCTTTGGTCTTTAGCTCGCCCTGCATCACTCGCACCAGCGAAACCACACCCAGATAATTATCAAACCAAGAGTCGATGATCAGCGCGCGCAGTGGCGCATCAATTTCACCCTGCGGAGGCGGCACTTTGGCTACTAGCTGCTCCAAAATATCGACAATACCGACACCCGTTTTAGCGCTGCAGGGCACCGCTTCGCTGGCATCGATACCGATAATCTCCTCAATTTCCTCTGCGACACGCTCCGGCTCAGCTTGGGGCAGATCCATTTTGTTGAGGACAGGCAACACCTCCAAACCCTGAGCGATCGCGGTATAACAGTTGGCCACAGACTGTGCTTCTACGCCCTGAGCAGCATCGACTACCAGCAGAGCGCCCTCACAGGCAGCCAGTGAACGCGATACCTCGTAAGAAAAATCGACGTGACCGGGAGTATCAATAAAGTTTAACTGATAGGTTTTGCCGTCAGCCGCGGTGTAGGGGAGCGTGACACTCTGAGCTTTAATAGTGATCCCGCGCTCACGCTCAATGTCCATAGAATCGAGCACCTGGGCGGCCATCTCGCGCTCACTGAGGCCACCGCAATGCTGGATAAAGCGGTCGGCTATCGTCGACTTGCCGTGGTCAATGTGGGCAATAATGGAGAAATTACGTATATGTGAGAGGTCGGACACGGCGCTTTAATGCTCTAAAAATGGGGTGGCGAATTCTAGCTTATTTAACCGTCTAACGCACACTCTTGCTGACGCCTGAGCGGTCATTAGCTCCGGCGTCAGCACACTGGCGCAGCACAAATGTGACGCGATCGATTATTCGATGACAATGGTCCTTGAGATAGCTCGCCCCTGGCGGTAGAAGACCAGATAAACCGGGCTCTGCTCTGGCGCCTCAGCGACGGCCAGATCGTAGTCTTCAAGGTTGAGTAACTGCCTGTAACCGAGCCGCACAATGATATCGCCAGGGCGCAGCCCGGCAGCCTGCGCCGGCGAGTTTTCTGCCACCTCGGCGATCACCACACCTCCGCGCAACTGCAACGCGCGCAACTGCCGCGGTTCGAGATCGTTCACCAACAATCCCAAACGATCGGTGCCATCGCGGCGAGCCGCGCGTTGATCATCGCTGTCCAGCGAGCCCACCTCGACAGAGAGTGAGCGCTTCTTGCCCTGACGATAGAGCTCAACATCGACCTCTTTACCTGGGGCAGTCAGGCCCACTACGTGCGGCAGATCACCTGACTCAACAATCGGTTTTCCGGCGAATTCGACAATAACATCTCCGGGCTGGATACCGCCACGATCGGCCGGTCCATCTGGCTCAACTGCATTGATCAATGCCCCGCGCGGCTTATCTAAACCGAGCGATTGAGCAAGATCGCTGTCGATATCTTGCATGACTACACCGAGCCAGCCGCGCTCAACTGTCCCGTCTTCTTTTAGCTGCGCAACCACCTCTTGCGCCACTTGAGCAGGGATAGAAAAAGAGAGACCGATAGAGCCGCCGCTGCGAGAGTAGATCTGTGAGTTTATACCCACTACCTCGCCATCGAGATTAAACAGCGGCCCCCCCGAGTTGCCGGGATTAATCGCCACATCGGTTTGGATAAAGGGCACATAGTTCTCACCGCGTTCAGTGGGTAAACTACGACCTTTAGCGCTGACAATGCCGACGGTAGCAGAATAATCCAGGCCGAACGGAGAGCCAATTGCCACCACCCATTCACCGACGCGCAGCGCTTCAGAGTCGGCAAATTTCAGTGTTGGCAAACCTTGCGCATCAATTTTCAGCAGTGCCAAATCTGATCGTCTATCACTGCCTACCACAGTGGCACTGTACTCATCGCGGTCGGCAAAGCGCACGACGATCTCTTCTGCGCCTTCGACTACATGGTGGTTAGTAAGAATATAGCCGTCGCTGCTAATAACGAACCCCGAGCCCAACGAAACTGCAGGGCGCGAGCGCTGCTGGGGCTGGGCGCGCTCGAAGAACTCGCGGAACATTTCCGGCAACTGATCGCTGCCAAACGGTGAGCGACTAGCACGGGCCGACTCGCTCTTTTGCACGGTATTAATTTTGACTACTGCCGGGGAGACCTCTTCAATCAGATCGGCAAAGTCAGGCAGCCCCGCATTGGCGGACAGCGCAGCAAAAAGCAACGCTAGACAGAGGGCGTGAGTTCCCATAAAACGCTTGTGCACCGCTGCGAGAAGTGAAAATTTCAACACGAAGATCTCCTTAACTGAGATAGATTTAAACCCGTTACAGTTCTGCTGCAGGGCCGAGCAAGATCGGTACGAAACGGCAGTCACCGGCCCAGCGTCGCGTTTGCGCTCGCACTATTAGTGCAGCACCAAACAACCCAACCAACGCCGCCAGCACGACCAAAGGGGTCTGCCAGACGGTCCCTGAAAAGCCCAACTCAGCCGCCGCGCCGCACAACAGCGCTACAAACAGTGGCAGCAGATAAGCCAGTACAGATGTGGCTACCACTGCGTGCTCCGCGATACCTATTTCGACGGCATCGCCGCAACTGAAGATGCGCTGCTGCCCAGGCGGCACGCTGACACGCAGCTGCGCGGTATGGCCAGCGAGCTGAGCCAATACACGTTGCCCACACCCTTTTTTTGCCGAACAGCTATCACAGGTTGAGCGCTGAATGGTCTCAACCCAGAGAGCATCGCCTTCGACAGCGGTAACCCAACCCTTTTCGACAATCATTTTGGCTGACCAGTGCCGACTCTAGGTGGCGCAAAGACTACTGAGCTCAATATTTTTTCTGCGGTTGCCCGCGGCAGCTCGCCGACCACGCTGACAGCTATGCCCAAACGTGGGTCTTGCTGACCTTGCAACTGGCGAATAACCGCGCTGGTAGCACCTCGAGATCCGCCGATAGATTGCACTGCAAGGCGGTTTGAAGGGTCAATAAACAGGGTAAATTGGGCTAGACCGTCACTGAACATAAAACTTTCAAGGCCGGCCGGCTCACGGCGGTAATCACTCAACACAAACCCAGTGGGCCACCAATCCAACCGCCACGGCGACTGCTCGGCAGCTGCTATGCGCAGCCGTTGTTGATCGGCACTTTCACAATGGACAATATCACTGCTTGGCGGCTGGCTGGCACGCTCACCGGCCGGGGTCTCTTCTGAGAGGTCGTTAAAAGCAACAAATTGGCTGGAGGCGAGTAGCTGGCCATCGACTGTCAAATATTCAGAGCGCAATAAAATGCCTGTTTTGGCGTCAACAAACAGTCTTCGCGGGTAGCGCAGTTCGTCGCGAGCCACTGCAATAATTGTATAAGCCAAGCGGTCGGCCACACGCTGAACCCCAGCAAATTGCAGCTGGTAGTAATCTTCGAGAGGCACACGCTCAATATTGGGCGCATTTACGTCAGTGGCCAGCTGAGTAAGGGACGCCACCGGATCGGCGAACACCTGGCAATCGCGATCGGCGTAGTGCAACTGCATACCGTAGGGGGCGCCATCGAGAGCAACATAACGAAGCTCGCTCCCCTCACCCACCAGCGTATGCTCGACAGCGATTGAAACCGGCGCACCACCCTGTATCTGCACAATGGTGCCGCGGTAAGCGTGGCCGCGCGCTGCC
>Ga0209555_10002108_pt1 | contig 14302 bp, 15 predicted proteins | sample SaaInl85LU_5_DNA_FD_184643 | JGI IMG/M metagenome (GOLD analysis project Ga0209555, IMG submission 184643) | Marine microbial communities from expanding oxygen minimum zones in the Saanich Inlet - ESP_85LU_5_DNA (SPAdes) (version 2) | ecosystem: Environmental > Aquatic > Marine > Intertidal... | reverse complement strand
ATGCAGCCCCAAATTGCCTGAAATTTCAGCCTTGGGGCCTGTATATTGGCGCGGGGTGGAGCAGCCCGGTAGCTCGTCAGGCTCATAACCTGAAGGCCGCAGGTTCAAATCCTGCCCCCGCAACCACTTTTTTCGAACCAATAAAACAAGGCTCATCCGTAACAGGGTGGGCCTGTTTTTTGCCTGATAGAGCGACATTGAACCAAGCTGCCAACTAACCGTGCGGCACGACTTCCCATCCCTCAGGGGCGTGGCGCAGTTCAAATCGGTCGATCAATTTGCGTATTAACGGAGTAGCTGGTTAAGAGACCAGGTTAAGTTGAGCGCATCATATTATGGTGAACCCGTCGTGGTTTTCTATTTGCTAACAATGGGGTTAAGCAGTGATTTTTTGTCAATATTCGATGTACTGCTCGAGTCCACCCTGGGCGCGCAGTCCGCAATAGTTGTTACAATTTCCTTGAGGGAAAATAGAAAAGCCGTCGGCACTAATTTCAATCAACAGTTCGCAACTGGTGTTGTTGTCTCGATAAATCCATGAGCTGCCTTGTCGTTCAGCGCGACCAGCGAGGGAACAACTATGGCCATTGGGTCCGTCATAATACACGTCAAACACCATACTACCACCGACACTGAAGCCCCGAATCCGAGGGCCACCCGGATAAGCGGTCACACACTGGCCCCACTCCGCGAGTACGGTGCCTTGAGGACATTTTCCGGAAGCTGGATCTCCTTGATACAAGTATGAAGCGAAACTACTACCGGTGTTAAACTCCAAAAAACTGGCTGAAATTTCTTTCAGTCTGGATGTGTATTCCTCTCGAATACAGAGATAATTACTGCCACATCTGTCTCTAGATGCTATCCACTCCCGTTGTGATTGCCTCAGTTCATCCTCTGTCATCCAGCCCGGTGGTGACTGACGTGCGGATTGATATGCTGCTCCCATAAGTTCGTCGAGAGCAGACAATTCAGAATAGTCACATATCGCATGCTCTGTGGGGGTGGACGCCCTCCCGCAATCAAAACTTGCGGCTTGAATTCTCGATGAACCACCAGTAGTGAAAACGGCCAAGCCGATAAAAAAAACTAGTTTGTACATGTTGAGAACTCCATACTAGAATTACATTGTATTAGGATCCCGCGAGATTGATTTGATGAGGTCAATATCTTTTATGATTAAATGTTTTATATCATCTCTCGCACTACTATTTCCGTCCTACGTTATTGCACAAGATAGCACTTACACAGAACTAAATATTGAACAGGGTTGTACCCTCATTAAAGAAACTGTTGAGGGAACCAGCGCTTCTTATCAGTGCCAAGGCTTTGAAAATTATCCTGTTTATTGGAGTTTCGGGGATCTGAGGGAATTTGTAAGGTTTGGCTATGTTTCCGATCCTGCATCTTACTACGAGACATTCGCGGAGTGGAATTACGTCAATACCACAATTGAATGGCGCCTTGATAATGGGATCCCTTTTGCCACTATACTTAGGTGGTTCATAGATAATGTAGATCCTGTAACGGGCTCAGTAGATCCAGCAATGCGAGGTCAAGTTTTGGTAGTATCGAGAGTGGCGAATACTCCTAGCGAGCAGAGCTGCATGGTTGGATTGGTTGATGCCAGAGCCAACGCAGATGCTAACGTCCTTGCGCGAGAGGTCGCAGATGGAATGGCTCGCAAGTTCAACTGTGGTTCAGACCTGGTTCAATACTATGGTGACGTCGGGCGGTATGCACCCTCGCCGCCATAAATGTATTTTCACGGGAAGCATTCGAATTTACATCGGCTCAGGAAGCCCACATGTCCAGTTACTGTCTAGTGCACAGCAAGCACGGTGAGCACGCTGCCCGTATGGTCCGCCAAAACACGCGAGCCCTCTTGGAGCCCTGAAGGCATCCACAGTATCAAAAGAGGCTCCTAAGGGACCAGCGCTAATTTCAGAAAGCCGGTTGAGGTTGTTAATGGTTGCCTCGGCCCTTGCCATGCTCATGCTGCGCGGAGAAAGGTGCACATTGGTTAAAGGAACGGCCTCGAGTGCGGAGAGCCTCGGACTATCACCAGACATGTCAAAATAAGCTTTGCCCAATAGGCCATAATCTTGCACTGCTCCCCCCACAAAGAGAAGGTTTCCTAACGAATAAAATATTGCATATTCTGAAGTTGCCTCAACTGCTCGAGCGACATGTGGATGGTGACCCAGTACTAAGTGAGCGCCACCCTCCTCAACGGCTCTCAAGAATAAGTCCCTCTGCCCTGGGTCTAGGTATGTTTGGTTCTCAGCTCCATAATGGATTGAAATTATTTTCAAATCCGCATCAATTGCAGCCATATTTTGTAGTAGTATATTATAATGCTCGCCAACGCCTAGGGTCGCCATCCCTATAGCTGTTGGGCTTGACGCTGCATAAAACTGACTGCCGATGCCAATTGCGCCGAATGCAACCCGATAACCACTGATTTCTACGACGCTTGGCATTAAAGCACCGTCGAAGTTACCTAAGCCGGCGAATAACAGCTCAGGATTATATTCGGATGCGGCCGTGAAATAATCTAGAGTTTGTTCGATACCGCCATAACCGTGATCATAAGCATGGTTGTTTGCGAGCGAGAACACATTGACACCCAATGCAATTAAGTGGTCGAAATTTTCTGGGTGGCTCCTAAAAACAAAGGTTTTATCTGGCCCATCATAATCATTTTCAGAAACCACTGTCTCCACATTAATGAAATTCAAATCTCCATTCCATTCGTGGGAGATAAATTCAGTCGTATAGTCGATTGGGTATCTGCCGAATTTAGTCACCTCGTATGGATTAGGCGCCACGCGACTTTGCGCAAAATTGACGTCTCCACCAAAGGAAATCAGTATTTCTTGGGCAAGGCACGGATGCGCAATAAGTGAAAAAAATATAAATACTAATTTTTTCATTGAATGGAGAAGTTGTCTTGATTGCTCAAATTTTCACAATACTGGCTTGGATGAAGCCCATGATTGGGAATGAGGCTTTCGACGTGATTTCGTGCATTTGTCAGTCCTTCCCTTAATTCACCCTCAAAAATTGGCTGAACCTCTAATGCTCCACCCATTTGCATCCGCATCGCCACCCATCCAATTTCAGACACTACTAAGGTTGGGCGCAAGTTGTCGGCTAGGTCTCCAGATAAATTCTGGCGACACATCTCTACCCGCACAAAAATTCCAGTTTCACGCTCTAAGCCCAACTGTCCAGACACAAAATTTCCAGTCGAATAAACGATTGGTACGATATTGTTCGACTGTGGCACAAACTCCCATGGCTGAACTACATGGGGGTGAGTCCCTACAACCAATGTAGCTCCCGCAGAAGCTAAGTCTTTTGCCAAGTCCCGCTCCTGTAAGCTTGGATTACTTGCGTATTCTACCCCCCAATGCGTCAGGACGACTACTGCAACGATATCATGAGATTCGTTTAAGCGTCTGACTTCATCCAATATGTATTCTCGGTCTCGGTAGCAGTACAGAACTTGCTCATCTGTGTCGATTATACCATTGGTGGAGAATGTGCACGATATCCAGGCAATCTGCCCAAGATCTGTGTCAGTTAAAGTAGTAAAGTCTCTAGGATTATTGCTGCGCACGGTACCTGAATATGCAATCCCGAACTGCTCAAGCAGATCTATAGTAGTATCTGCCCCAAGGCTGAAACGATCTAGCGCGTGGTTATTGGCTGTCGAAAGGAAGTCGATACCGCTACTTTGCAGGGCTTGGAGAAGGTTAGGATGATAATTGAACAGTGGGTATGATGTGAAAACTACATTGTCGTATACAGGGCCAGGATAATCCACGACGCGCCCGTTTCGATCGATTGTTGGGGCCACCGGACCTTCTAAATTTGCTACAGCAATATCAACTTCTTTGAAAAGAGGTATTACTTCCTGCCACAATGAGGAAAATCCTTGAGATAGGCCCTGTCTCTGGAGGCGGCCGTGGATCAAGACATCACCTACGAACGATAGCGTAACCCGCTCATCACTGGCGCACGTATTAATTTCGGGTGGAGAATTTTGATAGGCCACTGAACATGTCTCAGCTCGGCCTAATTCACCATATAACATCACAGAAATTAAAAAGATTAGACTGCTGGCAAGCCTCATGCACGATCATCTCGAAAAAAAACCGCCAACACTTTGTATCCAGGCTTTGTCAATGTGTTCCCGATAGTGTCGTGAAGTAGACGACCGTCGCGTACGTATCCAGAGCGAGCCGCCCAGCTGTCTTCTGGATCAGATGTAAAATAGCGCGGCACTTCACCCCACAGTGGGCTATGTTCGCGCGGTTCCCCATGTGGAAATAACATGGAGTGTATTACGTCCATGTTTGGTTGCGTCACCCGAACACACCCATGGCTGGCTGGTGTCCCCAGCTGAGTGTACCTACTCTGTGTTGTTCCATGGATTGCCACGCCCGAAGCTCGGCCAGATGAATAGTGTAGGTCGATGTACACCGCCTTATACATTCCTGGACTGCCCCAACCGCCTCGATATCGATGACTTCTTTCATCGATATTGAAAACACCAACTGGCGTGGGACCTGCACGGGCTTCATTTGCATAGAGGGCTCCAGATGAAACTGGCCAAGACCACCCGTCAGAACCCGAAACAGCGGTGGGGTCGCGGTAGGCAAGGTCCCAGCCGGAAAATCTGCGCCGTAAGACCCACATTTTCTGCATTGCGGCGCCCGAGTAGGCAACATTCACGTATATAACATGTGAATAAGCATCATGGACTGCATGCGGGGCCACGAATTTATTTGTGTCAGCTAAACTGGAGCTCTCGGATAGCCCTTCTAGATAATCAATTCCTAGTGAATTGCTTGCTTTTGCAATTGATGGTGAAAAACAGACAGTTGCCGCCGCAGCGCCTCGTACAAACGATCGCCGAGTAAGAAAGTTTGCACTTCTTTGATAATTATCCGGGCAGACCAGTCCACTCATGAATTAACTCCCTTAGGAGAGAAAAGTAATTCGTTTCAATCAGCAACAGCTTCAAGCTCTCAAGCTTCAGGATAGCAGAAATTATCAAATCATCGACAAAGAAAAAGTCAGGAATATCAAAAGCTAGGTCGATGAATATTTCACCTGAAATTAACCAGGACACGATGATCATTATCCATAAAACAATAATAAAATATTTTATTTCGCTATTCATATTATTTCTCAAAATTGAAAATATATAAATGGAGCGACACCATCTTGTGCACATGCAAAGCATAAGAGTATCAACAGAGCAAAGCACACTGCTTTTAGAACGGCTGGCAGGATTGTAAAATTTTTGAGTATTTCGGGCATCCATCTTATTGGTATGAAGTTCATTAGGAAGCCCAGCGTAACAAGAACTGTAATTTGCGGGTAGTACCCGCTCGAGAAATAAAAATTTCCACTGAACATTGATGCCACTAAATTTTCTGTTTCATCCCATGTTCCCGATCGAAAGGGTATCCAAAGGGACAAGACGAAAATAATCGTAAAATATCGATAAAATGGGAGCTTTTTATCAAGGGAGAGCAGTCGCTCGGCCGACAATGCGGTTCCATGAAGAGCCCCCCAGACTAGGAAATTCCAAGAAGCTCCATGCCATAAGCCAGCAAGCGACATAGTCACTAGTAATACAATAGCCTGGCGGATCTTACTTCCTTTGTTCCCGCCAAGCGGTATGTACAGATAGTCGCGTATCCAGCTTGAGAGTGAAATGTGCCACCGACTCCAAAAATCTTTGAGGGACCGTGCACTATAGGGCTGATTGAAATTTGGTGGGAAGCGATAGCCAAGAAGTAGAGCGAGGCCAATTGCCATATCCGAATAGCCGGAGAAGTCGCAGTAAATCTGAACGGCGTACGCAAGAACTGCCAATAGAGTGTCAAACGAACCATGCTCCTCGGGGAAACTGAAGACAGGATCGACAATCAAAATCGCTAAGTAGTTTGCGATTACTATCTTTTTGAAAAGACCAATAGAAATTAAAAGAATTGCTTCTGCTATAGTCCTCTGATTTATCGAGTAATTTTTTTTAATTTGAGGAAAAAAGCTTGTGGCTCTGACTATAGGGCCTGCAACTAATTGCGGAAAGAAAGAAATATAAAGAGCAACATTCGCAAAATCTTTCGATGCGCTTAATTGCTTTCGGTCAACATCAAAAATATAGGAAATGGCTTGAAAAATATAAAAAGAAATCCCCAGCGGCAGGATAAAGCTTAGCCACAAGAGATCACGTTCTAAGAAAGTTTCCCTAAACAAATCCTGTAGAGATAGTATGAAAAAGTTGTAATATTTGAATAGGCCTAAAATTATTAATAAAGATGAGATTGATATTAGCTTTATGCGGTATTTTGGCCCCTCTCTTTCCAAGATGAGACCCGCACCCCAAGCTATGAAAGATACAAAGACCAATAGGGCAAGAAATCTCCAGTCCCAGGCTGCGTAGAAAATATAGGAAGACAAAAGAAGAACGTACTTTCTGATATTTTTCGCGGAGCTGACAACTAAGTAAAGTGTTATAACTATTATGTAGAAAATAATAAAACTAATGGTTGGGAAGATCATTGTTACCTCAGCCTACTGGGGTCTAAACAGATGTGCCAAGCGATCATTTGAATTATTAGGATCTAATTGAGGAAACTCATTCTGTAAAAGGTCAACCATCAGACTGGCAGCAAAACGATATCCCTGCATCGTGAAGTGAGAGCCATCAGAAGTTCTCAGCGCAATTCGTTGATTATTTGCAACGATATTTGAAACAAATTCACCGTCAGGGCCCGAGGTATAGCTTCGTAGGGGAATGTATAGTGCGGAATAGTGGCGGGCATTTTCTTCGAAGATTTCGGCCACCATGCGAAGGTGTCGATCTAGATTTGAATTTCTATCAGGCCCGGGACCAATAAATAAAATTGGCGTATTATGCTCAATATTGATTCTAATGAGTTGTTCGACTTGCCGACGATAAGTTTGGTCCCACTCAGCGGTACTATACGCCACAGTTTGGCTTGTTGAGCGGATAGCCTGCATATCATTGGTGCCAAAATGCGCCACGACAATGTCGGGCTGTATTTCGCCCATAAGGCTGTCATATTCCGATACCCAATCGTAGTAATCAATTCGCGCAAGGCCCGTTGACGTTCGCCCCGCATTGGCCACTGTGATCAAGAGGTTTCGGTCATTGACCACTTCTTCGATCAGCATACCGTAGCCTTGAGCGAGACTGTCTCCAATTATGAGCAACCGCGCCGGATTTTGTAAGGTTATGTTGTTTCGGATCGTCGACGGCAACGATGTCGTATGGGCGAATACTCGGTTTTCAGTTAGATCAAATCCCAGATCTTGCGCGTTAGCGTTATTGTCAGAACTCGTGCACGACACCAAAAAAATTAAAACAAATCCAAGCGTCGATAGTTTCATCATTGAAGCTCAACGGAATTTAGAATTGCATCTTTGTCAGCTTCACGAGATGCGTTGATAAGGTGCTGTGTTAAGACGCTACTAACAGCGTCATAACCCGCTTCGGTAAAATGGATTCGGTCTGGGGCGCGCATTTGAACGAGTTCACCATCCCATAGAGCATTCATCACAAAGGCTTCGGAGCCGAACATCGTCAACTCACGAATGTCATAAAAAATTCCTCCGTTCGCCAAGACTATAGCTTGTTGTACTTCGGTAACCTGCGAATATTGGTTTTGTAATGTGTCACTGCCAACGATGGGAAGACCAACCCAAATTACTGTTTGAGAGAGCTTATTCAATTCGTCCCATAAAATTTGTGCCCGAGATCCGTAAGTATCAAACCACTCTGGAGAACCAAATACGAAGCGCTGAGAGCCTTCCCGGATATTGCGGATGTCATTAGCGCCTAGTTGGACAATGACTAGATTGAAGCTATCGGCAGCCTCATCTAACCGAGCTCTCCATTCTAGGGGTGGCGTGCGAGTGAGGCCGTCTGACACTTCGGTTATTCTGTAAACATTAACGGAGCTGCAATTTGAGAAGGCTCGATAGGTTGACCCCCACAAACCGTCGGCCAGGCTATCGCCGACCACAGCAATTGAAAACTCCTCGTTGGGACATTCAAGAGACCCAAGTCCAGAAGGAGACCCAAAAACAGCACCGGCACAAATGCCGCAACTGATGGCAAAGGTCCATACTTTGAGGCTGAGCTCGATAGACTTCCTTTGTAACAAGCTCATTACGTCTGCTCGAGGAAAGTTTCTATGGCTGATAGAGTGCCATTGCCGGCAATGCCATCAACTGAACCATTAAAAACGCCCGCATCAACCAAGTGGCCCTGCAGCCTAGAAATGAAACCCTCAGGTCGATCTCTCAAATTTGCGAGTATTTTTCGTTGTGCTGTTGCATCTCCTTGCTGCAGCGCCAGCCAATAGAGGTCAGCCGCCCGCGTAGGATCAGCATCTACTCCTTCGGCGCCCACTTCTAGTAGGTCGGCTAGAAATGAAGCCGCGTGCATGTAGCCGTTATTAACTGCGCTTTCTAACCAACTAATGGCTTCAGTTGAATTGAGATCAACGCCTTCACCTAACATATAAAAGTACCCGACAAAGAACTGTGCCGCTGGATTACCGTCGCGCGCTTGAGGCATCACAGTGCTGAAGGCATCCGATGCATTTTTGCCTTCAATCAACTCTCGACTATAGAGAATTGCGAGGAGTTCTCCTGATAACCAGTCACCTTTTTCATAGCCGATTAGCGCCAAGCGTTCAGCCTCTAAATAATTCACTGGAAAGTCTTCACCCGGCGCATAGTTCAGATAGGCAGCTAAGCCATAAGCGCTTGGCACCCCTGCTAGCATACCGACCGCATACGCATCTTGAGCATCGGCCATGTCGCCTTTTGCTTGATGTGCCCTACCTAGGGCCACAGTTGCTTCAGGCGATCCTGGGAAAACGCCTAACACGGCCTCACAAGATGCGAAGGCGGCGGTCTGATCGATTTCATCTAAGCGCCTCGGCCCACCTTGCTGCGGCAGGCCTGCATTTTGAAGGCAAGTTTCTGATGCTTCGGACTGCTGGCGAAGAGACGATATCGCGTTTTCAGCCTCCGCTTGCAAATCGCACACAGAGCAAGAATTCAGCCATGATCTTATTTCGGACAGGTTGTTTGCGGCAATCGATGAACGAAGCCGTTCATTTTCTGCTTGTAGTAGCTCATCTGCTTCAAGTTCGAGAATCATTGCTTCGGCATTTTCTATTCTCTCACAAACCATGCAATCGTTCCGCCAAGTGCGTAATCCAACTAAGTCACGCTGCTGTAACAATGCATCAAGGCTTTGGGTTTCACGATACCGCAGTTCCGCTTCGTCGTTTATCTCGCTAATGCGTTGTTCTGCCTCAAGCGCGAAAAGGCAAGCTTGGCAGTTTTCAAGGTAAACTTGTAAGCGGTTAATTTGGTCATCGTCTTTGATCTTGTTCCAAATCTCCGTTTCTAACTGTTCCGCCAAATCTTGTTCTGCGATTTCTTCCAAGCGCAACCTCAGTTGCAGTTCATTGGGACAATATTCACAAGTCTCCAAATAACCGTTGATAGCCTCAGGGTCATTGGACGCGCCTAAAAATAAAGCTTCGAAAGTTTCTTGAAAAACAACTGCCTCAATGGAAGGAAAAAGGGGATTTTGCGGGGTCTCGTAAAGAATACGATCTGTGTCGTTCGTACCAGATACTACAGTATAACCCACGCCGCACATCGTGGACCGTGTCGCCAACCTGTCTATTCGTTCAGAAACAAATTCAACTGCTTCATTTGCTGTCGTCTGTCCATCACCATTTCCAAAGGGAGTTCTGTCAGCAATACCGGACATCAACGCAAATTCGAACTGTTGGTATTCGGATCCACAAACAGTTCCGCCGTCGTTTGAGATGTTTAGTACAGCCAATCCAGTGTCTAAGGCGAGCACAACCTCATTGAAGCTTTCTATTGCTTCAGGAAATAAACCGCTTTGGTCGGCTATGTTAAAGACCATCAGGCGCACCGATGGGCTATCAAACGCACTTATAATTCCTGAAACTCGAGTTGCTAACTCATCAAAGCTAAATGTATCTTGATCAACCACTATCTGGGGTAGGCCCCCTTCTGACATGCTCAATTCTAAATCCAGAATTACTGTCAGGGTTTCCACTCTTTGTGCAGCGACGGAGGATGACCTTTCCATTGTGGAAACATTTTTTGCCTGAAGCATTGCTGACATAATACTACTTTGAGCCCGGTCAGGTTCAGGTAAATTCTGAAAGATCAGCTGTTCGAAGCCTTGAGCCTGTGAAATTTCCATCTCTTCCAGAACACCAGATCCGACATAAACTACCGCAGAACGCTCTAGAGTTTGTGCAGTAGCTGCATGCAGAAAGGTAAAGCCAAACAGACTGGCTACTAAGAGGAGGGCGAGTTTTTTCATCTATCTGTCCTTTTGTCCTGGCGCGTCTTGTGTAAATTACACACTCTAAAAATTAGTGCAAATATTGCAATTGAAAATAATAAATGACGCTGCCTCATTGGATGGAATGCAGGGGGACATTTTCGATGGTCTCGCACTTAGATAAGATTGAGGAAGATCTGCGTGTGTTGTGAAGACGCTCACAATCAATCTTACCGGCAATTTCATTACATTTCATGCTGCTGGGCGTGACAGCCGCGGCGCCCGTGACAGCGCTTGTTGAGTTGTTCCTCGTATCGCAGACCTATAGGCGATACGCGAGCGAATGTTCCATTTGCAGTCAGTGATGAGTGGATCATACATCTAAATACGTCAAACTCCTCATTGATTAATTTGAGTTCGACATAGGCTTAATCCCGCCCCCGTAACCACTTTTGTCGAACCAATAAACAAGGCTCATCCGTAACAGGGTGATCCTTTTTTTGTCTGATAGGGCGACATTGCACAAAGTTACCAACTGACCGTGCAGTACGACTTTCCATCCCTTAAAGGTGTGGCCCAGATCAACTTGGCTATTTTAAAACGCTGTCGCCAGTTGGTGACTTGCGGTTTTAATAAAATCTCATGGCAGAGCCCTTTTGCGGTCAACGGTTAAAACTTTGATCGCTATCTTCAGTTGAAGGTTAATTCGACGGTGTTAACGCGTTCTGCCTCCTTATCTTTGGATAACCGGTGTAATCTCGAAATGGCCCATCTCAAGAATTGGATCAAATGCCGCATCAAGCTGTTCGAAAGTCTCGGCCTCAAGGATCATGTAGTTGGTATGTTCCAGACGATTTGAATAGTGACCGTGGACTTTGATCCCATGATCTTTCACGTTTGCTAGCGTATCTCGAAACAGTGGAAATTTTTCGGGGTGATGGGCCTGACACGTGGAGTAGTCGTGCGTTAGTTTTACAACAAATAGCATTGCGCGCTCCTTTATGCGTTGATTTTGATAAGGGAAATGTGTTCAAGGAAGCTTTTTTTCCATTGCTTCCTCGCCACCCTTTGTTGGTCTGTCTGATCGGCGCCTAAAGAATGCCAGCTATCTTCGTGATTGAACGCATGTCGACGTCGACGCCGCTGATTAACTGCGCATAATCCGTGTTGCCCGATAGTGCATCATAGGTTCGCTCAATGGCAGACATGTCAGGATATGTTACGCCAAGCATATATGTCCCGAGATCAGATCCAGTGAGGACCTGGCCCATGCGCATAGTTTGAGCCCCTGATGCTTTGAAAACTGATGCTGTCTTATTTAGTAATCCAAGCATACCAGCCTCGTCCAAAGCTCCGAGACGAGCGCGGGTCAGCATCAAGTACTTGGGCATCGGCTCTAGCTTTGGTTCAAACTCAATCGGCTTGCCCCGGAACAAGTTCCGTGAAAACGGAGCCACCGCGTGGTTGTTAATCATTCGTGAGTATGTAGATGATTTTGGGATCATGTTCATAACCCCTTCAAACCCAGTGAGGTCATCAAAGAACTGGACGAACACTAACGCTCCGGGATGACGGCCTGAAATTACGCTGCCGTATGTGACACGCACTGCGCCATTTTCTCGGCACTCTTGAGCGAAGTGCGCCATTTCTTCTATCGCGCCCTGCCTGCTAACAGTGGGGCAACTAGCAGCTGTGATGGCAATAAATTTGGGTATCGACATGATGGATCCTCCAGGTCTTGAAATGCGTTATATCGGCAGGGCACAATTTCAAGTTGACCACAGACCGCCCAGCAATCTAGTCTTTAGGTTAAAGTGGTTTGGAGGCTCGTAATGTTGGACATGAATATCGTTGAAAAAGAAATGTGTCCGATAGGGCTCGCCGGTCACCTACTCGTTGATAAATGGGTTCCCATCATACTCAGGGATATTGCTCTGTTTGATCGACGTGGCTTCAATGAAATATTAAAAAAAAATCGCGAAGGAATTTCGTCTGCATCTCTTGCAGCTCGACTTCAATACATGGTGCAGTTGGAGTTGCTACATGTGAAAAAATCAAAGGAGCATGCGCAGAAGAAACTTTACTTTCTGTCTGAAGCAGGGGTCGCTTTCGTACCCATTCTATTCCACCTAGCCAGCTGGACATCCGAATTTCGTGATCCTGCGCCTGAGGTTGTAGAGCTAACCCACCCATTTCACAGCGGTCGAAAAGATTTACAGGAGAAATTGATCCAGAAATTGCGCAAAATTCATATTCACAAGAGTGTTGATCCTGACCCTATGTGGTGGTTAGCAGATGAGTTGGAAAAATTAGAGATTTAAGTTTTGTCAAAATGCGGCTCTCAGTAAACGTCTTGGAATTGTGTGTGGTTGACGTTTGATCTTACCCACATAATCACTCTCGTGGTTTTAGCCCCGGCGATGATTAGTCTTCGGCTTTTTTGTAATAACTGGATCAATTGATAGTGGCACTCATTTAGAGTGCGGTGTGAGGCCGTTTTGCGAACTGCGTCCAGTGAGTAATCGGGACATCCTGAACTATCTCTTCAAATAGTCAAAGCTCAGGGTGCGACCCAAGTCCCTGACCAGTTATCGCCACGGCTAAAGCGCGCTCGACGATGGTTTTGACCAAGATGCAACGCATCAATGCATGATAGTTCTAACCGCAACACAGCAAAAGATTCTGGGTCGGCATTTTTCAAATAATCCAGTGCTGTTGGAATAGGTTCGCCGGGTGGTGGGCTTATTCCGTATGATAAGCGTGATACTTCAGGGACCTTCTCCCATATCTGTTCTGCCTCATAGCCCGTCAGGACGTTTACTTCTGCCTCGAGCCGCATCTGCAAATGGGCTGATGGATCCCATATGTGGAGTGCCGCATAAGGTGTGATGGTCAAGTCTGTGACCTTTTTGGATTGTGAATCGGTATGTATATCCAGAGTGGCCGAACGTTGATCAGCTGCTCGTAACACGACCGTCCGCGCTTGTGGCTTTCCCTCGCTATTTACTGTTGTCAAGGTTGGGTGCCGCGCTGGGGCATGGCGATCGTCGACACCGCGTATCAGGCGCCTCCAAGTTTCAGCGTATAACTGAGACAGATCATGCGCCCATGAATTAGGATCTGAGTTCATTTATAGATCTCGCGACGATCAGAAAATGTACGTACGCGTCTCCGCCAAGCAAGGTAACTGCCACGCTTCAAATGTTTACGCATCAGTGCCTTTACCTCATCTGGTTCAAGTCCATGTAAGCCGCGGATCTGATCGAAGGTCACATGATCACTCAGCGCCATTTCGATAATTTCGCTGACCAGTACAGGGTTAATATTTTTATTTTTCATAGGAGGGGAGGTGTTTTTCTTGAGCAGTAAGTCAAGTCACGAATAAAGTTCAATATAGCGCAGAAATCATAGCGTAACGGGAGCCTTCGGTGAGTTGGCGCCTAATTTTTTTCTTGTGGCTGATAAAATTGGGCCGCTTCATAAGTTCTAAAACGCCAATACTCAAAAGGCGAGGCTGCCTTGGCTGGGCCTCGCCTTCTTTTAATTATTGGTTGCATCATGCATTTATTAAAGAGGGGTCGCCCCTGTTTCCATGCGAATAATTTTTCCGTCTTTAAGCATGCAAACCAGCATAACCGCTTCTTTTGTGTCGTCGGGATACGAATTGAAATTATGTGAGACCATAATTTCACTATTTTCGTAAACACATCGCGACGAATTGGTTACGAACTTTGGGTTTTCCATCATCGTAGAAAACATCGGCCCCCACTCACTTTTGGTGAGTTTTCTGCCCGATTTGTGAAATACAATTTCCGCGTCTTCATGAATGAGCTCAATATAACCCTCGAAATCTCGGGCCTCGATGACTTTTTTTAGTTTTTGGTATAGCGACATTACTGTTCCCCC
>Ga0209555_10002106_pt1 | contig 14323 bp, 9 predicted proteins | sample SaaInl85LU_5_DNA_FD_184643 | JGI IMG/M metagenome (GOLD analysis project Ga0209555, IMG submission 184643) | Marine microbial communities from expanding oxygen minimum zones in the Saanich Inlet - ESP_85LU_5_DNA (SPAdes) (version 2) | ecosystem: Environmental > Aquatic > Marine > Intertidal zone... | reverse complement strand
GCATAAAAATAATTTTCCTATATACTTTTCTTTAGCTATTGTTATTGGCATTTTAATTGGTGTTTTCTTTTTTGGAGATACTTCTAAATCATTCTCACTATCGAACAATGCTTCTCACGAACAGAAAATCAAACGATTGATAAACTTTATAGAAAAAGACTACGTAGATAAAGTTGATACTGATGAATTGCTAGATGAAGCCATTACTAAAATGCTAGACAAACTAGATCCTCATTCTGTTTATATTCCTAAAGAAAATCAACAGGCCAATATAGAAAACATGCGAGGTAACTTTGTAGGAGTTGGCATTCAGTTTCGAATGGTAGCCGATTCTATAACAGTCATTCAACCCATTAAAGGTGGTCCAAGTATAAAAGCTGGAATAAAAGCTGGGGATCGAATTTTAATGACAGACAATGATACACTCTATGGCAAAAGACTTTCGTCTAATGTAATTCCAAATTATTTAAAAGGAAAACCAAATACGAACCTAAAGTTACAGATTTATAGAAAAAGTAACGATTCATTATTTTCAGTTGACCTAATACGTGATCGAGTTAATATTAAGAGTGTTATAGTATCTTACATGCTAAACGAAAACCTAGGCTATATTAAATTAGATCGTTTTGCTAGAAATACTTACAATGAGTTTAAACAATCAATCACCAAATTAATTGAAAATGGAATGACTAATTTGATTCTAGATTTGAGAGGAAATGGTGGTGGATACGTTGATATTGCCAATAGTATTCTTGACGAATTTTTAGAAGAAGACAAACTCATGTTATTGACAAAAAATAACAAAGGAACAATTCATAAAGATTTTGCAACAAAAGGAGGATGTTTTGAAAAAGGCAGCTTATACGTTTTTATAGATGAAAGTTCTGCTTCTGCTTCTGAAATACTAGCTGGTGCTTTACAAGATAATGATAAAGGTACAATTATTGGCAGGCGCTCTTTTGGTAAAGGTTTAATTCAACAAGAAATAGATTTAGGGGATGGATCTGCTGTTCGCTTGACAATTGGGAGGTACTATACCCCTTCCGGAAGATCAATACAAAGACCCTATTCTACTATTGAAGGGAAACGTGATTATTACATGGATTACCAGAACAGAATTAATAATGGAGAGTTATTAAATAAAGACAGTATAAAAGTTGTAGACTCCTTAAAATTTACAACCCCTAAAGGAAAAGTAGTTTATGGTGGTGGTGGAATTATTCCAGATGTTTTTGTACCTATAGACACCACTTATGTTTCTAACTTTTATTTTAATTCAATCAACAATTTTGCTTTTGACTATGTGGATAGAAATAGAAAAGACCTAGAAAAACTAAGTTTAAACTCTTTTTTAGAAAAAAGTATTCTTATTGATATTATTTGTAGAGAATATTTAGACTACCTCAAAAAAGAAAATATAACCCCTAAAAAAAATAGAGTTGTCAATATTAAAAAATATTTAAAAATTACTGTTGCAAGCTTCCTTTTTGGAGATGAAGGTCTTTATAAAGTAAGCCATAATGACGATTCTATGATTTTAAAGGTACTCGAATTGGAAGCTAACAAAGAATAGCTTTTCTTTGTAGTAATGATTACCATAAACTCACATCCAAATAAAAAATTATACTTTGCTTCAGATCAACACTTTGGAGCACCTACTAGACAAGCTAGTTTACCTAGAGAACAAAAATTCGTACAATGGCTTTCTGAAATAAAAAATGATGCAGCGGCCCTTTTTTTACTAGGAGACTTATTTGATGTTTGGTTTGATTACAATACTGTAGTCCCTAAAGGTTTTGTTAGGGTATTTGGAAAACTGGCAGAATTAAGAGATGCTGGAATTCCTATTTACTTTTTTGTTGGCAATCATGATTTATGGATGAGAGACTACCTAACTGAAGAGTTAGACATTCCTATCTTTTTTGAACCCAAAGAATTCAACATAAATAGCAAACTATTTTTAATTGGCCATGGTGATGGTTTGGGGCCTGGAGATAAAGGATACAAGCGCATGAAAAAAGTATTTACTTTTTCTTTATTTCAATGGATGTATCGTTGGTTGCATCCAGACATTGGAATGAAAATTGCCCAATATCTATCTGTAAAAAACAAAATTATTTCTGGTGATGATGATGCTATTTTTTTAGGAGAAAACAACGAATGGCTAGTAACTTACTGTAAAGAAAAGCTAACTACCAAAAACTACGATTATTTTGTATTTGGTCATAGGCACCTTCCTTTAGATATACAACTAAACGAAAATAGCACCTACTTTAATTTAGGAGACTGGATTAAATACTATACTTATGGTGAATTTGATACTGAGTTTAGACTAAAAGAGTTTGTAAATTCAAATGATTAAAAACGATAATTTACAATTTATAAATTTCACTATCTACTGCTTACGGTTAATACCTACTAAAAATAAACCTCTTGTGCTACTCGAAAAGTATTCGCATGAGCAGTAACAATAGTATTTATTTCTTTAGAATACCCTCCACCCATACTACACATTACAGGAATTTCATTGTCAAAACAGGTTTGTAATACATAACGATCTCGTTCTTTACAACCCTCGATAGTTAAAGACAATTTACCTAATTTATCCGTTTCTAATACATCTACACCACACAAGTAAAAAATAAAGTCTGGTTTTTCTTGTTGTATTAATCTTGGCAATACATCTTTTAAAATCTGTAAATAAAATACATCCGTTACTTCATTTTCTAAAGCAATATCTAAATCACTTTTCTCTTTTTTAAAAGGATAATTGCTTTTACCATGCATAGAAAAGGTAAAAACAGATGAATCTGCACGAAATATCTCTGCAGTTCCATTTCCTTGGTGTACATCTAAGTCAACAATTAAAACTTTTTTTACTAAACCTTTACGCTGTAGATATTTTGCTGCTATAGCTTGATCATTAAGCATGCAAAAAGCTTCTCCTCTGTTTGAAAAGGCATGATGTGTTCCTCCTGCAATATTCATGGCTACTCCATGTTGTAATGCAAATTCTGAAGCTTTCATAGTACCGTCTGCAATAATCATTTCTCGATCAATCAAAACTTCTGATAATGGAAAACCAATTTTTCTTGCTGCGCTTTGATCTAATGTAATATTTAATAAATCAAAAAAATAATTTGCATCATGAACCGAAAAAAAATGTTTGTTGTTTGGTATTTCTGGTTCAAAAAAGTTTGTATCAGTACAAGTTCCTTCTATAAGTAATTGTTGAGGTAATAAATCATATTTTTCCATCGGAAAACGATGACCTGCTCTTAAAGGATGATTATATATGGGATGATATGCAATTTTTAGCATTAACTTACTTGCTCTCCATTTTTAACATCTCCCTCTGAAGAAATAAAAGCCAATTTACCTTCTAGAGTATCTGTCATTAAAATCATACCTTGACTTTCTACTCCCCTAATTTTCCTAGGTGCTAAATTAACCAAAACAGATACTTGCTGACCTACAATTTCTTCTGGAGAAAAACTTTCTGCAATTCCAGAAACTATGGTTCTTGTATCTATACCCACATCTACCTTTAATTTTAACAATTTCTTGGTTTTCGCAACCTTTTCAGCTTCTAAAATAGTTCCTACTCTAATATCTAGTTTAGTAAAATCTTCAAATTCAATGGTTTCTTTTTGAGTTGCTACAGCTTTATTTTCTTGTTCATTAGCTAGCTTAGTTGCTTCCAATTTTGCTAATTGCGCTTCAATTGTTTTGTCTTCTATTTTAGGAAACAACAAATCTGCTTTGTTAATTTGGTGTGTTGCTGATAGTAAAATATCTTTTTCAGCAATATCATTCCAACTAAGAGATTCCTTAGTTTCGCTTGGAATGAGATTTAATATAGATTTCAACTTATTAGAAGTAAATGGTAAAAATGGTGCTGAAGTTACAGCTAAAGCAGATGCAATTTGTAACGCTACATACATGATTGTTTTTACACGCTCTTCATTAACTTTAATTACTTTCCAAGGTTCTTCATCTGCTAAATATTTGTTTCCTAATCTTGCTAAATTCATTAATTCTTGAGAAGCTTCTCTAAAGCGATATCTTTCTATAGACTTTCCAATAATATTTGGATATTCTTTAACTGCTGCCAACACATCTTCATCAACTGTTAAAAATTCATTTGGAGTTGGAACAACTCCCTGATAATATTTATTCGTTAATACTACAACTCTATTAATAAAGTTACCGAAAATAGCAACCAACTCATTGTTATTTTTAGCTTGAAAATCTTTCCAAGTAAAATCGTTGTCTTTATTCTCCGGAGCGTTTGCCGTTAATGTATAACGCAACACATCTTGCTGATTTGGAAATGCTTCTAAATATTCATGCAACCAAACTGCCCAATTTTTTGAAGTTGATAATTTGTTTCCTTCTAAATTTAAAAATTCATTTGCAGGCACGTTATCTGGTAAAATATAATCTCCATGTGCTTTTAACATGCTTGGAAAAATGATACAGTGAAACACAATATTATCCTTTCCTATAAAGTGCACCATTTTTGTATCGCTCTTTTTCCAATAGTCTTCCCAATTTTTACCTTCTCTAGCTGCCCATTCTTTAGTAGAAGAAATGTATCCAATTGGTGCATCAAACCATACATACAATACTTTTCCTTCAGCTCCTTCAACAGGAACAGGAATTCCCCAATCTAAATCTCTAGTTACTGCTCTTGCCCTTAGCCCATCTTCTACCCAAGATTTTACTTGACCATAAACATTGGGTTTCCAATCTTTTTTATGTCCTTCTAAAATCCACTTGCGTAGAAAATCTTCGTGTTTATCAAGAGGTAAAAACCAATGTCTGGTTTCTTTTAAAACGGGTATATTACCAGTAATTGCCGATTTCGGCTTGATTAAATCTGTAGCGTTATGACTTGTTCCACACTGTTCACATTGGTCTCCATAACTTTCTTCAAAACTACATTTTGGACAAGTTCCTACGACAAAACGATCTGCTAAAAACTGATCTGCTTTAGCATCATACAATTGCTCTGAAACCTCTTCCACAAACTCGCCATCATTGTATAATTTTGTAAAAAACTCGGAAGCAGTTTTATGGTGTATTTCTGCTGATGTTCTTGAATAATTGTCAAAAGAAATTCCAAAATCTTTAAAAGATTTTTTTATAATATTGTGATACTTATCTATGATTTCTTGTGGTGAAACGCCTTCTTTTTTAGCTTTCATGGGAATAGCTACTCCATGTTCATCTGAACCCCCAATAAAAGCAACATCTTTACCAATACCTCTTAAATAACGGGCATAAATATCTGCAGGAACATAAACACCTGCTAAATGCCCAATATGTATTGGTCCGTTTGTATAAGGTAAAGCGGATGTAATGGTATATCTTTTTGGAGTACTCATATAGCTTCTCGTATTTTTGAAATTATTTTGAAATGTCAAAAGTACGAAAAAGCTATTTTTTAAAACCATTGAAAATAAATACATTTACTAGATTAAGACGATAAGAACATTTAAATTAACCATTGAGACTTATTTTGAATAAAACACTGTTTACTTATATTTTTTTTATACTTAGTATTTCTAATACTAATGCTCAAAATTCAACAACTCCTGATTATCTAAAAAAAGGAGACACGATAATAATTTTAGCTCCAGCTGGCATCGTAAAACCTACCAGGAAAGCAACTATTTTAAAAGCAAAAAAACTAGCTGAAAGTTGGGGTCTACATGTTATTTTAGGAGAACATATTTTCAATCAAGGAAATCATTTTGCTGGAACTGATACAGAAAGAGCTGGTGATTTTCAAAAAGCTTTAAATGATACTTCAATCAAAGCTATTTGGGCTGCAAGAGGTGGTTATGGATCAATTCGTATTTTAGACAAACTCGACTTTACAACATTTAAACAGCACCCTAAATGGATTATTGGATATTCTGACATTACAGTATTTCATAACCATATTCATAATTTAGGTATTGAAACCATTCACGGAATGATGGCTACAAGTTTAGAATTTAATGGACTTCAAAATAAAAAATCAATCAGTTCTTTACATGATGTTTTATTTGGAAAAGAGGTGAGTTATGAAATTGAAAATTCTATATGGAATAGATTAGAAAACTCCTCTAAAATTAAAGGTCAGCTTATCGGTGGAAATTTAGCTATATTGACGTCTATGTTGGGGTCTAAAAGCCAAATTGACACTAGTGATAAAGTTTTGTTTATTGAAGAAATTGGAGAATACAAATATGCTATTGACAGAATGTTGCAAAGCTTACTTCGTGCTGGTTATTTCTACAATATAAAAGCTATCATAATTGGCAACATGAGTAATGTAAAAAAGAATAAAACCATTCCATGGGGAGGTTCTATTGAACAACTTATTTTAGATGTTGTCCCAAAAAAAATCCCAGTTTATTTTAATTTTCCTGCTGGTCACGAAGCTGAAAATTGCGCTTTGATTTTTGGAAAAGAAATCACGATTTCTTCAAACAACAGTCATTACTCAATCTCTTTTAAAAACTAATCGATTGGCACCTATTGTTTGAATACTTTAGTAACAATACTACCCTTACCTGCATAAACTTTTAACAAATACAATCCACTTGATAAATCATCAACTGCTATATCTGTAAAGTTTTTTTGAACCTCTTTTATTTTTTTTCCCAGAATAGAATAAATTTCCACTTTCTGAATTTGGATTTTATTTGATAGAATAGTTAATCTATTTTCCACAGGATTTGGATAAATATGTGTATCGGCAATAGAAAAAACATTCGTGTTTAAGGTGCTCGCTTGTGCTACATCATCAAAATAAAATGTTGACGTATTAGTACCATCTCCAACATTTCCAATATCGAACATAAACACTAATTTGTCATAAGGACTTGAACCAAATTGTGAGAAATCCCAATGTAATGTTTCCCAAGCTCCAGAAACAGTAGTTGTTGCAACTTTATAGGTAGCAGCTGAACCGTTCTGCTGTTCTAGTTTTACTTGAACAGATGTTCCAATTGGTGCTTCTGTCCATACTTTCATTGTAATGTAACCACCATTTGCACTAAAGTCCAAATTTTCATTTAAGTTTAAAAAACCTCCAGACCAAGACTGACCGCCGTCTCTAACAATTTTAGCCATTTTAGTGCTTGGGTTTCCTAAATTATAAGGAGATGAAATATCAATTACAGTAGCCGTTCCTCCATCAAAATTATTAAAATCTGCAGTAGTTGGTGTTGTTTCAAAGTTAAAAGGTAAACCCGTATTTGCTCCACTTTGCGCACACTCTTGAGCGTTGTAAGTAAATGTCATTTTACCAATATTAAATTCTCCACTTAACATTTCAAGACGTAAAATATGTGTGCCTTCAGTTAAATTTATATTGGCTGTTTTTGTACTCCAATTATTCCAATCACCAGAACTAGATACCGAAATAGCATTACTAACGGGTTCTCCATCAACTTTAAAAAGAAATGGCCCACCACCATTATTATTACCTGAAGCAAAACGTATAGCCACATCATAACATCCAGTTGTTTGCACATCTACAGAATATTCTAACCATTCTCCAGTAGAAATCCAGCCTACAGTAGCTCCTTCATTTGCCACTGATAAAGCATCTACATATTCTGTTACTCTAAAATTACCTTGATTGTTAATAGAGGTATCTAAATATGAAATATTTTGCCCATTTCCACCTTCAAAAGTATCGTAATGACCTGCTTCAATAACTCCAGGAATCACGTGATTTACCCCTGAATAAGGAACTTGATCCCCTACTTGAACAGATATTACATTAGATAAATTAAAGTCACTGTTCACATAAATTTTGGTATAGAAATTATGAACTCCGAAACCTAAGTTAGATGAATTGAAGTGATATGGTGCTGCTGTATCTTCTCCTAATAATACATCATTTTCATAAAATTCAACTTTTGTAATTTCAGCACCAACGGTAGATAGAGAAAGCTCTACACTTTCATTTTCATTTGCCATTTCCTTATTGGAAGAGATAACACCAGCAACATTTAAATCTTTATTGGTTGCCATAGAGTTAGCAGGAACATTTAATTGAAATCCATCAGAAAAATTTACAGTAATGCTCCTGTCAGAATAATTATGAGCAACATAAGTTTTATCTCCATTATTATCAAAAGCAGATGCTATTGGATAGTCTGCAGTAATGGAAGACTCTACAATTCCAAGAGTATTCATAGCATGTAACCAGTGGTAGGTTTGCGCATCTGAAATTCCGAATTTTAAATTTCTATTTTCGTAAGAATTATAGAGATTGATTGCTTTTTGAGCATCTATCATTGATAAAAATTTCCAATAAGTGTCGTACCATAAATTATCATGCGCTACATTATTTAGAACTACCGTCTTGGTTTCTATTTCTGTCCAAAGTCGTTGAGCATACGTTTTATTATGAGCAAGATATAAAGAACCTCCATGAATAGGATACAATTCTATACCATAAGACGCTTCAATATCTGCGGTCCAAAAGGTTCCGTTATCATAAGAATTACCCCAAACTCTAGAAACTAAACTATAAGGATGTCTAGGATCAAATATTCTATCATGAACATCAAGCCAATATTCTTCAATAGCAGTTTGTTCTGTTGTATAAATATAAATTCCTAAATCTCTAATAGAGTCATCTTCTGTAATTGTACCCCAATGAATTAGGGAAGAAGCAAACTGCATACTTTCTGAGGTGGATTCCTGATCATTTCCTTGTGGAAAAGAAGCAAATCCATTTGCCCAACTATGGCCAGCATAAGGACTAAAATTCCTTAGAAAAGGAAACAAAGAATCATTTCTATCAGAAGAAGCAGCATCTCTGATCAAAAGATTTACCATTGGTCCCCATTGATTTACCCAATCAGGTTCAAATTGTTCCATAAAAGCTGCTGCATGAATAAAATATCCCCAATGAAAATGATGATCGTTAATATTACTATCTTGCCCATGGCCTGAAGGATATCCTATCATAGTATCCCAAGTGTCATTATAATAAAATAAAAATGCAACTTCACCAGATTCATAAGATAACCAATCTTCTAATCGCTCCTTAACAGTAGCCACCATTTTATCTCTAGCTTCTGTATCACCCAACTGATCTGCTATTCTCGCAGTCTGAATTAAACGATTCATAACCTGACCTTCATTGTAAGAATCTGTCCAATCAGATAATGCATCATTTTCAATCCCTGAAATCTTTGTTTGCAATTTTGAAATACTAAAACCATCACTATTATGGACTAAATTTGGCAACGTAGGTAAAATCCCTTTGTACGTATTTTCTATAGTAAAGGTATTCCCTTCTAAGGTTTTAATTTCTCCACGTACACTGTTATAACTTGCTCCATTGGGCATTGGAGAATTTGCGGCTAAGTTTGCCCATTGATGTGGTAACAAACCTTGTAATACATTAGTTTCTAAACCTTCTTTAACATCAGTTTCTACTGTAAAAACCGTCGTTACTCTCGAAGTACTTTCATTGTATGACCAATTTGCTTCTGTATTTGTTGGAAATACATAAGCGTACTTTTTATATTGATTAGCCACCGAACTTACGTTAGTTGTTCTTTGTGGTAACATTGCCAAAGACCAATAGTTTTTACCATTCAAAGTTGATGTGTATGTCGTTCCGTTTTTAATCCAGGTACTTCCTGTTGGTGCATAAATAACAAAATCACCTCCGTTTGTAGCATTTTCTACAATAATCATTTCACTAGAAATAGTAACATTTCCAGAATTTATTTTAATTTGAGCTATTGAGTTTGTATTTTTTTCAAAATAGACAAACGGCATTCCAATACCAGAAGTTGCTTCTAATTGACGAGTACCATCGTTCCAATTCATGGTTACTGTCCAATCAGAAAAATCAGAAGCTGTTGTATTGGAAGCAGAAAGGCCTTGTAGTCCAACTTCTATAGGTGAAGAATCTCCAATTGGCCCCCATGGAATATAAGTAACTATCAAACCATTGTTTGTAGTTTTCATGGTCATAGGGTAATTGAATAAGTTGTCTGCATGATTCTCTTTAACCAATCTAGACCACCAATCATTTGTAGGTATAGGTTTTGTTGTGGCGTTTCCTGATACTTGAGGAACACCAGAGGGAAAGCCATTTCTATTTGCTACATCTACGCCTGGAAAAAAATTCGTATAAGCTCCTGAACCTACTTGGACTTGAGAAAAACTATATAAAGAAAGGAATAAGAATAAAAAGAATAACTTATAGTAACGGCAAATACTTATCATAATTAATTGTAAATTAAAAGAGTAAGTTAGCTATTAATAAATGTATATTGAAATATATTACCCATACTTCACCACAACAAAATACCTTTCTTATTAAATTGATAACACTATTTTTGTGCCGATATTTTTTTTATTATTCTAAAAAATTAGGAATTAAAGTTCCTTCTAATTTATAGGGCTCAAATCTTACAAATAACTCTTCTGAATACCAACCCAATTCTTTGGTTTTCTTAACCATCTCTGCATGCTTCGGATTTTTGTAAGCATAATTCATCATGGATTCACCAGTTTTCCACAATGAAAAAGTAGCCTGCATTAATAGTGGAAATTCTCCAATCCCTTTTGAAAAAACCAATTCTTTATAATTATCCATGGATTTTGATACCGACGGAACATACCTCCAAAACTTATGGGCTAATTTTGGTTTTATAGTGGCTCTGGTAATTACTGCTAGGGGTTTCGACTTATCAAACTCAGCCTCACTTTTAAATGGATTTTGTTTATTCCATTTCCCATGACTCTTTATCGTTTTTAGAAATAGAGTAGTGTATTTTACTGCATTATTCTCGTATTTTTTAAAAACAGAAGATTGCAAGAATTGTGTTGCCATTTCTTCAGATGAAAAAACAGTAACAAAACCATACGTTGAAAAATCTGGCTTAATTGAAAAACCATTTCCACTACCCGTTCCTAAAGGTTTAAAAAAAGTAAGCCCATCATGGTTTTTTAATGAAATAGGAGGCATTCCCATCCTTACAAAAGCATTCCATTTATTAGCAAACCCTTTGTACTGAAATAAAGAAACTAATGTAGTTTGAGGCATGTATAAGACTTTTTAACAAATTTAAGCTTTTTAAATTGGTCTGTTTCTAAAAGTTTTGTTACAAAACTGTACTTTAGTCAAATGGCTCAACACAATCAACTTGGTAAAAAAGGGGAAGAATTGGCTATCGATTTTTTAATTCAAAATACATACATTATTCTCGAAAAAAATTTTCGTTATTTAAAAGCAGAAATAGATATTATTGCTAAAAAAGAAAACACAATAGTCGCTGTAGAGGTAAAAACAAGGACATCTAACTTTTTTGGAAACCCACAAGATTTTGTAAACCCTAAAAAAATAAAACGAATACTTTCTGCTATGGATTATTTTGTAACTAAAAAAGATTTAGATGTAGAAGTTCGTTTTGATATTATTGCCATTCTTATCAATTCAAAAGAGACTAAAATAAAACATATCACAGATGCTTTTCTTTATTTTTAATGAATTGAGCTTGGTAATCCTGTCTATACTTTATTTGGTATTCTTTTAAGAAATACACCTTCGCTAAATGAAAATCAAAAAGCAATTTTAGATTGAAATTGGTATTGGAATTTTTAGCAGTCTTTCTATTTTTATCAAAAGCAGTAATGGTAAAATTAGCGTATCAACACAATGTTGGTGGCATTACCATTTTATTATTGAGAATGTTTTTTTCTTTTACTTTTTACTTGGCCATTGCTTTTAAATACAGAAACAGCAAACAATCAATTACCAGAAAAAACTATGCTTGGTTGTTCTTTTTTAGTTTGGTAGGCTACTACCTAGCCAGTTATTTTGACTTTTTAGGCTTACTTTTATTAAAGCTAGTTTAGAACGAATTATGTTATTTTTATACCCTACAATTGTTTTACTTTTCAATAGAATCTTTTTAAAAACCAATTACTGAAATTCAAATTGTAGCTATACTATTAACTTATACAAGTGTTGTTATTGCTTTTATGAACGAGTTAGAATTTTCTGGAAACAACACCAATAAAGTGCTTTCTTTATCGTGTTGAGTGCCATTACTTATGCTTCTTATTTGATGGGAAGAGTTGGTTGATCCAAAAATTTGGAATAGCAAAATTTACCTCCAACGCCATGTTGATCTTTTGTTTTAGCGTATGTATTCATTTTTCGATTGTTGGCAACTTAAATCTTATAAGCATACCTTGGCAATTGTATACTTATAGCTTTTTAATTGCAATTTGCTACTATTAGTCACTCTTTTCTTGTTTCTAAATCTATAATGATGATTAACTCTAGTAACTTTGCTACAGTTGCAGGTGTTAGACCGATTTCTATAATTATTTTAGCTATAATTTTTAAAATGAAACCTTAACTTTTCTTCAATTTATAGGTGCGTTAATTGTTATTTTAGGGTTCGTAATTTTATCTTTAAAAAAGTAGTTTACATGCTATTGATGTACTCTTTTACATCTTTTAAATGTGTTGGTTTTCTAACAATCACCTTGTTTTTATCTAGAATAAAATAAGTTGGTGTTGCATTGATATTGTATTGTCTAGCAACTTTATTTTCCCACTTGTGTAAACCTAACACATGATGCCAATTTGGAAGTTGCTTTTGCATTTTCTTCCATACAAGGTCATCTTTTTCTAGAGAAAAAGCAATAGTTTTTATATTAGATTTATCTTTTAAAAATCGATACAGTTTAGGAATTTCATTCATACAATGAGAGCATCGAGTGCTCCAGAAAACCAACAGATAATATTCTGAGGAATTTAATGTTGTTAAACTCTTCTTTTCTCCATTTTCTTTCCAAAAAAAATTTGGTGCTTTTCTACCTAATTCAGTTACCAATTCTTTTAGTTGCTTTTCTTTAAATGATTTACTTTGTAGTGTTTCAGGTAATTTATCAAAATAATTTTCGAAAAGATAATCTACCATTACAGTATTTTTTATCTCTGAAAATTCTTGAATTAGAAATTTAACAACAGCTGCCTTTAAATGTATCTCACTAATTTTAGATAGTACTATTGCTACACTTTTTTTATACAACTGTTGTTGTATTTTTTCTTCATTTGATATATTTAAATAAAATACATAATCTACAATTCTATCAACCAAAAATGAGGAATTTAAAAGTGTCTTATTTTTAAAATTTATATTATTAAAAAAGTTAGCGGTAATATTCTGCATGTATTCTTGCCCACTAATTTGAATTGTATCTGAATTTACTTTAGAAGTAGCCCTTATAAAAGGCTGTACATACTTTCCTTTTGAAGCCTCTATATACGAATTTTGTATGTTTTTTACTGCTTGTAACGCTTTTTTATAGACACTTTGTTGATTTAGTGAAGGGTTTTTAATTTGAATAATTTGTATCGAATCTAATTCTTGTTGTGCGTTAGCAATTTCAGTTAAATAATTTTGATACAATTTATTTTCTTCTGATTTCGTAAAAACAATAGTTTGCTCTGGGTAATCAGGATGTAACCCAAAGCTTATCTGCTCTTTATTAAAAATAAAATCTACAAAAGCATCCCCTTCTAGTTTATATGTTAATCTATAAACCCCGGATTTGGTATGTGATGGTAGCAAAAATTTTACTTTACCAATTATTTTTTTTTCACCTTCAACAAATAAAGTATCCTTTTTAATTTTTACGTTATCGATATAATTCTTTTTTACCCCTTCTACCTTATATAAAATTGCCCAATCTGATGTTACGTTGGGCAAAAATGTTGCATCTACAGTGTATTGGCTAAAAGTTAGTGCTGAGGTAAAAAATAAGAAAAATAAGAGATTTCTCATGTTTAGTTAGTTAAAAACCAATGCTTAATAGTTGTTCCTATTTAATCGAAATAATCAACTTCTTCAAAATAGTTGATGATAGCTTCTTTCATTAAAATAGTTTGTTCACCTGGTTTTAAATTTGGCAACTGCTCGATTGTTTTATAATGCGGCCATCCATCATCATCAAAGAAATCAAATTCATAATAACCAAAAGGTTCTAAAACTTTACAAATAGCAATGTGCATTAAGTTTACTTTTTCGTCTTTTTTGAAGCTTTGATTTCCTTTTCCTAATTCTTGTACTCCTATCAAATACAAAATTGCATCTACAGTCAATTCATCTCCTTCTGCAAACTGAGCAGATAATTTTACCGTTAAAATATCCCATTTTTCTTTTAAACTACTATTGCTTTTCATATTTTAGATCTGATAAACAAAGATACAATTCGCATTTTTAAATTCATTGAAAAAGACGTAGGTTTGAATAATTTAAATACTTCTAATGAA
>Ga0209555_10002103_pt1 | contig 14337 bp, 16 predicted proteins | sample SaaInl85LU_5_DNA_FD_184643 | JGI IMG/M metagenome (GOLD analysis project Ga0209555, IMG submission 184643) | Marine microbial communities from expanding oxygen minimum zones in the Saanich Inlet - ESP_85LU_5_DNA (SPAdes) (version 2) | ecosystem: Environmental > Aquatic > Marine > Intertidal... | reverse complement strand
TTTATTTTCGGCCTATACAAAAGCTGTTGCCCCCGGTTTTTTTGAAGTTTTACTAGAACAACAGGGCCTTGTTCCAAACCGCCTGTACGGCGCATGGGCAACACGTTTTATTATAGCCCTTGAAACATGGTTAGGTCTGTGCCTACTGTTGTCTTTTTATACGCGATTTATACTTCGTTTTAGCTTTCTTTTGCTTGTTGCTTTTTCCGTTCATTTGGGCTATTTGATAGCCATAGGAGAAACGGGCAATTGCGGTTGTTTTGGGGAAATGATAAGCATGTCTCCTTTGGCCTCCTTAGGAAAGAATATAGTACTGCTGGCCGTAAACGGATTTATGCTTCGCTATACATACAGGGGCAATAAAAAACCACGAATCACGTGGCTATTCCTCCCCTTGTTGTTTGCAGCAGCAACGCTTATTTGGCCGGTACAAACCCAGCCCGCCGAGGTGGTAGAAAAACTCCCCACATTCGAAGCAGAGACCGGGATAGACTTTGCCAACGGTTCCTACTTGGTTGCCATACTCAACTTGAGTTGTGAGCACTGCCAAGAGGCGGCCCAGCAAATAGTCGCATGGCAAAACAACGGTATTGACCTACCACAAGTAGCGGCCCTGTTTTTTGCGGAAGGCGACACCACGGTTGCGGACTTTAATACCATAACCGGATCTAACTTTCCTTACCAGATGATAGACGTAAACACCTTCTTTGATTTGATAGGCAGTGCACCGCCGAGAATTTATTGGATTGTGGACGGGCAAGTAAAACAGTACTGGGACGAAACGCTTGGAGAGGACTTTCTAATTACCTTTGCACCTTGATGGTTAAGATTGGCGACATAGAATTAAGCGATTTTCCGCTATTGCTTGCACCCATGGAGGACGTAAGCGACCCACCTTTCCGCGCCCTTTGCAAAGAGCAAGGTGCTGATGTGGTATATACTGAGTTTATTTCTAGTGAAGGCCTAATTCGCGATGCAGCCAAAAGCGTCATGAAGCTCGACATTTATGAAGCCGAACGCCCCGTGGGCATTCAGATTTTTGGCGCTAACCTCGACTCCATGTTGCAGTCGGTAGATATTGTTGAAAAGACCAACCCTGATATTATTGACATAAACTTTGGCTGCCCAGTAAAAAAAGTGGTGTCCAAAGGCGCAGGCGCAGGGATTTTAAAAGATATTCCGCTGATGGTTTCGCTTACCGCAGAAATGGTGAAGCGAACGAACTTACCTGTGACCGTCAAAACACGCTTGGGCTGGGACCATGACAGTATTCAGATTGTGGAGGTTGCCGAACGACTTCAAGATGTGGGCGCCAAAGCCATTTCCATACACGGAAGAACGAGAGCCCAAATGTATAAAGGCGATGCCGACTGGACACAGATTGCCGCTGTTAAAAACAACTCCAGAATGCATATTCCTGTATTTGGCAACGGAGACGTTAACTCACCAGAGCGCGCCATAGAAATGCGCGATCAATACGGCCTTGATGGCGCAATGATTGGCCGGGCAAGTATTGGGAACCCTTGGTTTTTCAAAGATGTAAAACATTTTTTTAAACATGGCACACACGCGCCTTCGCCAAGCCTTGCGGAGCGAGCCGCTATGGCACGCAGGCACCTACAAATGTCCATTGATTGGAAAGGAGAAAAACTAGGCGTTTTTGAAACCCGTCGTCATTATACCAATTATTTTAAGGGAATCCCCGATTTTAAACCTTTTAGGCAACGCCTTGTTACCGAAGACGAACCAGCAGACGTTTTTGCTGTTTTGGATGAAATTGAGGAGATGTTTGGGGCTACTGCTTTATAACACCCTTAACCACAGCAGAAGCCAACCACGATACGACAGTGGTTAAACCACCTACCACCAACACTACAGTCCAAAAGGAAGACCACTCAAGCGCCACAGGGTAGGGCAAGCCAGAGCCGGGAATACTAAAAAAGGCAAAGGATTTTTGTAGCCAAACGATAAGAATAGCCAACAGCAGTCCAATACCACTACCCAATCCACTCAATAACAAGCCTTGCGTAAAAAACACACGCCGAAGCGAAGGTGCCGTTGCGCCGAGTTGGTGTAATGTTCTTATGTTGCCTTTCTTTTCCAAAAGCGTCATGATGATGGCACCCACCACATTAAAGAGTGCAATAAGCACGACCAATGTTAGTATTGCAATTACGGCAACACGCTCTGTTTGCAGCATTTTATAGAGCGCAGGATTTAATTCGGCTTTGGTTTTTGTGTTGTAATCATTGCCTACGATTTTTTGCAGATCCTGCTGCACGGCAACTTCGTCAGCATTTTCAGCAAGTTTTATATATAATGCGCTGGCTTGGTTTTTGGGAGTGCGCAAGATTTGCTGTACCATGTCAATAGGTGCGTAAGCAGTATTTTCGTCTATGGAGGCACCAATTTGAAAAACACCCCTCACGACAGCCGACTGCGCACTAAAAGCCTGTTGGTTAAGCACACCAGCACCACGCTTGTTGGGCACAAGAAGCGTTATGCCCTCTGGGTGGTCATAGGCAGCGCCGTCGAGTTGTGACAATACGCCAATTCCCAACACCAATTCATAAGCACCGGGCTGTACCCAGTCACCGACCATGGTTTCACCCTCAACAACAGCATAAAATAGGCTGTCAACCCCAATAATATTGGCAAAGGCAGTTCGGTCTTCGAAACGCAACATCATTTCTTGCGAAAGCGTTGCGGCGGTTAGGGCAACTTCGGGGTGGTTTTGAACGGCCACAAACACATCTTCATCAATGTTAAACTGACCACTTGTTGCGGAGGTAATACGGATATCAGGGTCAAATGCGTGTGTAAACTGAAGGCCAAACTCACGAAGCCCACCAAAAACGGACAAGACCACGAAAAAAGCAAATACAGCAACGCCGATTACAAAGGCAGCAAACCTACTGATGAGCGTAACGGCAACTTTTTTTCGTAGACCAAAGGTGTAGCGCAAAGCAAGTAGGCGAGTGAAGCGCATGGGGTTATTTCAACGGGTTGTTTTTGCGCTTTAACGAATCTTCTATCGCATCAATATATTCCAGCGAATCGTCAAGATAAAAAGCAAGGTTAGGGACTTTGCGCAAATCGTTGCGAAGGCGTTTGGCCAAGTCGTGCTTTAACACGGTTTTGTTTCCTTTTATTCCCTCCAAGGTCTCCTTAGCTTTGTTGGCAGGAAATACAGACAGGTAAACCTTAGCTAGGCTTAAGTCAACCGTAATGGCAACCTTTGAAACAGAGAGGACCAAGTTTTTAACCCCTTGTGTGCGAATGGCGCCCTGCAACAAAAAGGTAATTTCTTGTTGTAGCAGCGCATTAATTTTCTTCTGTCGTTGTGTTTCCATAGGCCAAAAGTACTAATAACGTAGCCAAACCTGTATTTTTACGTATGGATTTTCCCATTCGAAAAATTGTACACATCGATATGGATGCTTTTTTTGCGTCTGTAGAACAATTGGACAATCCAGCATTGAGGGGAAAACCCATTGCTGTTGGTGGCGGATCGGAACGCGGGGTGGTGGCAGCAGCAAGCTACGAAGCCCGTAAGTATGGGGTGCGCAGCGCCATGTCTGGCCGACAGGCAAAGAAGCTTTGTCCTGAATTGATTTTCGTTTCTTCTAACGGCGCCCGTTATCGGGAAGTATCAGAACAAATACGGGAAATCTTTCACGAGTACACCGACTTGGTAGAGCCCTTATCATTAGACGAGGCTTACTTGGACGTTACCCAAAACAAAAAGGGAATGATTTCTGCCACACAAATTGCCGAGGAAATCCGCGAAAAAATTGAGGAGAAAACAAAAATCACCGCTTCTGCAGGCATATCAATCAATAAGTTTTTAGCCAAGGTAGCGAGCGATTACAACAAGCCAAACGGTCAAAAAACCATTCCCCCGGAAGAGGTTTTGGACTTTATGGAGGTTTTAGACGTCAGAAAGTTCCACGGCATCGGAAAGGTGACAGCCGATAAAATGTACCGTCAAGGAATTTATACAGGGGCCGATCTAAAGGCCCGAACCCTAGAAGACCTCACCTCTCGATTTGGCAAGTCTGGGCAGTATTACCACAATGTTGTTCGAGGGATACATACCAGTGAAGTAAAGCCTGTTCGCATAGCCAAGTCCGTTGGTGCAGAACGCACCTTTACCAAGAATTTGTCTAGTGAAATTTATATGGAGGAGCGACTGGAGGACATTGTAAAAGCCCTTCAAAAGCGAATGGGTAAAAAAAAGGTTGCCGGAAAAACAGTTACCCTTAAAATCAAATACTCCGACTTTGTTATTCAAACAAGAAGCAAAACCCTTCCGTTTTACATATCGGACGGCAGTTTGATTTTGGAGGAAGCCAAAAAGCTATTGTATCAAGAAACACTACAGGATTCCGTACGACTGTTGGGGATTTCCCTCTCTAACTTCAAGTCAGAAAAAAAGCAGGAACCAATAGAAGAGCAGTTAAAGCTTCGCTTTTAGGCTCTTGAAACACGAAGGGTGTTTACTTTACCGCGATCAGCAAGTGGCATGGATACCAAGTTGATGATTAAATCACCTTCTTGGACATAACCTTTTTCCTTTGCAATCTCATTGACTTCTTTTACCGTGTCGTCTGTTGAGCTATTTCCTTCATACAGACGTCCTTTAACCCCCCAAAGCAAATTGAGTTGCGCAAGAATACGCGGGTTTGAAGTAAAGACCAAAATCGATGCACTTGGCCGCCAAGCCGAGATTTGATATGCCGTATATCCGCTATTGGTTAGCGTACAAATGGCTTTCGCCTCTATTTCGTCGGCCATGGCTGCGGCGTGATAACAAACAGACTTGGTAACAAATCGTGCGTTTTTCTTTTTAGGTGCAATGTGTGGCACTTGGATTAGCGGAGAGTTTTCTACACTAACCACAATACGCCTCATCGTTTGAATAACTTCAACAGGATATTTCCCAACCGAAGTTTCCCCAGACAGCATCACCGCATCTGCTCCGTCCATTACAGAGTTTGCGACGTCATTCACTTCGGCACGCGTTGGTGTTAGGCCGTCAATCATAGACTCCATCATTTGTGTGGCTACGATTACGGGAATACGCGCCAGCTTGGCGTGTTGCACCAATTCTTTTTGAACGAGAGGCACTTCTTCGGCAGGCACTTCAACTCCTAAGTCTCCTCTTGCTACCATCAATGCATTACTGGCTTTCACAATTTCTTTTATGTTAACAAGCGCCTCAGGCTTTTCAATTTTAGAAATAATGGGAATGTCGTATTTGCCGTGCTCTTGAATGAGCTTGCGCAGGTCTTCTACATCTTGTTTGTGTCGTACAAAAGAGAGCGCTATCCAATCCACGTCTTGCTTGATGGCAAAGATGGCATCTTCCACATCTTTTTCTGTGAGCGCCGGCAAAGAAATATTGGTATTGGGAAGGTTCACCCCTTTTTTTGATTTTAGTTCACCCCCTTGAATTACACGTGCTTTAACACGCGCCTTTTTGTCTGTTTCAACAATTTCAAAAATCAGCTTGCCGTCGTCTAAAAGAATCCGCTCCCCAGGACTTACATCTTGTGGAAACTGCTTATAGTTCATATAGATGGCATCTGCTGTACCTAACTCCACTTTGTCGGTTGTGAACTGTACTTCCTGCCCTTCAGTAACAACAGTTCCTTCTGTCATTTTACCAACGCGCAGTTTAGGTCCTTGTAAATCGGCAAGTATGGCTACGTGATAGCCAAGGGAAACATTGAGTTCGCGAATGATTTCGATTCGTTCCAAAACATCTTTATGGTCTGCATGGGAAAAGTTTATCCGAAAGACGTTTACACCACTTTCCATCATGGCTTTTATGACTTCCTTAGAAGAGGAAGCCGGGCCGAGGGTGGCTACAATTTTGGTTTTTTTAATTTTTTGCATGGTTAAAAGGTCAGTTTTTCTTTGATTTTGTTACGGTTTTTTGGCAGAAGTGAACAAGACATAACACGACTTATGGATTGTATTCTTTTTACGAGGTTCTCTGTCATGCCATTGACACAGACCAAAAGATCAGTTTGAGATAAACCAGTAAACAAAAGACTTCGTTGTTCTGTTTCGTCAAACATGCCCACTTGGGCACTCGGTGCTGTTGAAACAACGTGATTTTCTACGACACGCCAAGACTGCTGCATGACGTCACAATCGTATTCATAAACAGCAAAGCTGTCGGCGGTATTTTCAACCCTAAGGTCTTCTTTGCTTCTAACAAGCGTCAGTCCCAAAAGCCGATTTAGGTGAAAAACAAAGAGATAGGATGGTAATACGGTTGTCACACAAAGGACGTCTTGGTCGAGAGTTGAGGATTCCAAGTTTAGCGTATGTGTTACCATATATTAAGCGAAGATAAGAACAAAAAAAAACAACACCTATCGAAATACAGCGCTATTGTGTTTTAATGTTTGTCTTGGATTGATTTAATATTGTCTTGAAACTTAAAATAGGCGCGTTTTGCTACTTTTTCCACGGCTCTTTTTTTGTTTTTAGCCCTGGCTTTTGCCACTACTTTCCCATCAATTAAAAGTTTTGCCTTGTAGTGATTTGCGTGCTCTGCTCCATTATCCAAAGCAACGTCGAAAGCATACTTCATACGTTTCTTTTGAAACCAATCTACCAACAAGCTTTTATAGCTCAGGACCATAAATTCAAGCTTTTCCAAATCCACAAAAGGATGTATCATTTTGTCAAACACAAACTGCGAGCAACGCTCAAATCCAAGGTCTATATAAAGGGCGCCGACCAAGGCTTCAAACATGTTCCCATGAACATTTTGACTGTAGTTTTTTATTGGTACGTTTGAAGACAACTGATCAATAAGTGACAACTGCTTCCCCACCTTGTTTAAGAAATCACGGCGTACAATCTTTGAGCGCATAAGCGTGAGCGAGCCCTCGTTGTTTTGCGGCAATGATTCAAAAAGATGTGCTGCAACAATGGTGTTGAGGACGGCGTCGCCCAAAAACTCAAGCCGTTCGTAGTTTATTTTTTGCCCATCTGCAGTCGTTTTTTCCATAGAGGTGTGTGTAAATACACGTCTGTATAGCGACAAATCGACAGGAGAAAAACCAGTAATGCTTTTTACAAGTTGAAATAAAGGGTCTTGCTTATTGGAAGAATTCTTTCGCAAAAACCGCTTTAAGCCCATATCAGTCCATTTTTTTGAACATAATACAAGCGTTGTGTCCGCCAAAGCCAAAGGTATTGCTCATGGCAACCGACACATCTCGTTTTTGCGCAGTATTGAAGGTGAAATTAATTTTTGGGTCTATATTATCATCAGCCGTTTGGTGATTGATGGTTGGGGGAACAATGCCGTGTTTGATGCTCAAAATAGAGGATATGGCTTCAACTGCACCAGCAGCCCCTAATAGGTGACCTGTCATGGATTTTGTTGAATTGATATTCATGGCGTATAAGTGTTCGCCAAAGACTTTTTTAAGGGCTTTGGTTTCTGCAACATCTCCAAGTGGCGTGGATGTTCCGTGCATATTAACGGCGTCTACATCAGCGATTTCAACACCAGCATCAGCAATACAGTTTTCCATTACACTTGTTGCCCCAAGCCCTTCGGGATGTGGCGCAGTTATATGGTGTGCATCTGCTGATAGACCACCACCAGCAACTTCGGCATATATGGTAGCGCCTCGGGCTTGAGCGTGCTCTAAGCTTTCTAAAACCAATGCTCCAGCGCCCTCGCCCATCACAAAACCATCGCGGTCTTTGTCAAAAGGCCTAGAAGCGGTTTTTGGGTCATCGTTTCGAACAGACAAGGCATGCATAGCATTAAACCCACCAATACTGGCTTTGGCAACACCTGCTTCAGAGCCTCCCGTGACCATAACGTCAGCGTAGCCTAAACGGATATAGTTTAACGCATCAATAATGGCATTAGCAGCAGAAGCACAGGCCGATACGGTAGCAAAGTTGGGCCCGCGAAAGCCATACTTAATGGATATCATTCCAGGTGCAATGTCAGCAATCATCTTGGGAATAAAGAAAGGATTGAAGCGGGGTGTACCATCTCCATCTGCGAAGTTTAGCACTTCGTTTTGAAAGGTTTCTAAACCACCAATCCCGGAGCCCCAAATAACACCAACTCTCGCTTTATCTATTTTTTCAAGGTCTAGGCCTGCATCATGTACGGCTTCATCTGAAGCCACCATGGCATATTGCGTAAAGCGATCCATTTTACGGGCCTCCTTACGGTCAAAATGCTCCTGGGCATCAAAGTTTTTTATCTCACAAGCGAATTGTGTTTTAAACTTTGAAGCATCAAAATAGGTAATAGGAGCCGCTCCGCTGGTTCCTGACACTAAGCCGTCCCAGAACGCGTCTTTTGTATTACCAATTGGGGATAATGCCCCAATCCCAGTTACGACAACTCGCCGCCTATGCATGAAAAATGATTATTTACTTCCTTCTATATACTGAATAGCTTGACCAACAGTAGCAATGTTCTCTGCTTGGTCATCTGGAATTTGAATGTCAAATTCTTTTTCGAACTCCATAATGAGTTCTACTGTATCTAAAGAGTCTGCGCCTAAATCATTAGTAAAGCTAGCCTCGGTAACTACTTCATTTTCGTCAACACCTAGTTTATCTACAATGATGGCTTTTACACGCGATGCAATATCAGACATAATTTTGGTTTTATTATTTCGGACAAAAATAGAAAAACTTTCACGCACACAAATGTTTTTTCTAAATAATACACATTTTAAACTGTTGCAGCGAAGCGATTTTTATTGCGTAAGTTTGCAAAAAGGCATACCATATTTTGAAAACAATCGTTGTTTTTGCCTCTGGTTCTGGCACTAATGCAGCAAAAATAATCACATACTTCGACGCCATTGAAACAGCTGCCGTAAAATGTGTTTATTGCAACAACCCAAATGCTGGCGTAATTGATCGCGCGGCACGCCTTGGGGTGTCCACGAGGGTCTTTAGCCGTGTCGAATACCAACAAGAAGTCCTCGAAGAGCTTTTAGCTCTTAAGCCCGACCTCATTGTGCTCGCCGGGTTTTTGTGGAAGCTACCCAAGAGTTATATAGACGTATTTCCCAACCAAATTATCAACATTCACCCCGCGTTGCTGCCCAAATACGGCGGAAAGGGCATGTATGGACAGCACGTTTTTGACGCAATTGTTTCCAACAATGAAGCAGAAACAGGCATTACCATTCACTATGTTAACGAACATTATGACGAAGGGGCCGTTATTTTTCAAGCCAAAACCACTGTAGCAGACACCGATACAGCAGCAGACGTAGCCACAAAAACACATCAGTTGGAGCACGCGCATTTTGCATCTCAACTACACAAATTGCTAGACCAACGATGAAAGAAGTTCACCTATATACAGATGGCGCCGCTCGGGGAAACCCGGGGCCCGGGGGATATGGGCTTGTTTTAGAACTTCCGGGGTCAACCTATAAAAAAGAACACGCAGAGGGCTTTCTGCACACCACCAATAACCGCATGGAACTCTTGGCCGTTATTGTGGGGCTGGAATTGTTAAAAGAAGCACCAGTTAAGGTTACCGTTTTTACGGATTCCAAATACGTTTGTGACGCTGTTGAAAAAAAATGGATTTTTCGTTGGGAAAGAACGGGATTTAAAAAGCAAAAAAACCAAGATTTGTGGAAGCGTTTTCTAATCGTGTTTAGAAAACACAAAGTACAGATTAAATGGATCAAAGGACACAACCAACACCCGCAAAACGAAAGGTGTGATGCCCTGGCTGTAGCAGCGTCAAAACAACAAAATCAAAAAGAAGACACGGGATATAAACCGCAAACCACATGAAAAACAACAAGCTTCTTATCGTAGGCACAATGGCATTTGATGAAATCATCACCCCCACACAAGCCTCAGGAAAAATTTTAGGCGGCGCAGGAACCTATATTGGTTTGGCTGCGTCATATGCAGCTGCAGACATCGGAATCGTTTCTGTAATTGGCGACGATTTCACTGGCGAATACACCTCTCTACTTACCGATCGCGGCATAGACCTATCAGGCGTAACTAAGGTTGCGGGCCAAAATTCTTTTTATTGGAAAGGCAAGTATCACGACAACATGAATAAGCGCGATACGCTCGACACCCAACTTAATGTGCTGGCTGATTTTGATCCGATTGTGCCTGCTCATTACAAAGACGCCTCTGTGGTAATGCTTGGCAATTTAGCTCCAAGCGTGCAACAAAGCGTATTGGATCAACTTGAGCCAAACCCAAACCGAGTGGTATTGCTAGACACCATGAATTTTTGGATGGACGTGGCATTGGACGAACTGTTAAAGGTTATCAAACAGGTTGATGTCATTACCATAAACGATGAAGAAGCCATGCAATTGAGCGGACAGCATAATATGGTTTCAGCAGCCAAGGACATACACAAACTAGGCCCCGCCTATGTGATTATTAAAAAAGGAGAACACGGAGCCCTGCTTTTTTACAAAGACCAACCTTTTTACGCACCTGCGCTTCCTTTACAGCATGTAATTGACCCAACGGGTGCAGGGGACAGCTTTGCAGGCGGACTATCAGGACACTTGGCTGCGCAAGAACAGCTCACAGCAGCTGCAATCAAACAGGGAATTTTAAACGGCACGGCCGCAGCATCTATTTGTGTAGGGGCCATGGGAACCGAGGGATTGGTTTCTGCCGAAAAGGAACAATTTTTAGCGCAGCTTCAAGAGTTGGAGCGCCTACGAACAGTATCGTAATTTAAAAGCGGCCTATGATAATTTTAGTTAATTTTACCCAATGAGTGATGCCATCAAGCACGAGTGTGGAATAGCCCTGGTTCGGCTACTTAAACCCCTAGATTTTTACAAAGAAAAATACGGCAGCTCATTTTACGGCCTTCAAAAAATGTATTTGATGCTGGAAAAACAGCACAACCGCGGTCAGGACGGGGCTGGTTTTGCAAGCATTAAGCTAGACATGGCGCCTGGGGAGCGCTTTATGAGTCGTGTTCGGTCTTCAGACCCCCAACCGATTAAAGATATTTTCAACACTATCAACACGCGCATCAATAGCGTTGAGGAAAGTTTACCCACCAAAGACCTGTCTTCTGAAGCATTGAAATCCGCATTCCCATATGTGGGAGAAGTTATGTTGGGCCATTTACGCTACGGAACTTTTGGCAAAAACACCATTGAAAGCGTGCACCCCTTCTTGCGACAAAACAATTGGATGCACAGAAACCTTATTGTAGCCGGGAATTTTAACCTAACCAATGTTAACGAGCTTTTTGAAAACCTGGTTACTTTGGGGCAGCACCCAAAGGAAAAGGCAGATACCGTTACAGTGATGGAAAAAATTGGACACTTTTTGGACGACTCCGTTGCCAAGCTCTATAAAAAACTCAAAAATGAAGGCTTTGACAAACAAGGCGCATCGTCGGAGATAGCCAAACGCTTAAATATTGCCAAGATTTTACGCAAAGCCTCTAAAAACTGGGACGGTGGCTATGTCATTGGTGGGCTGCTCGGGCACGGAGATTCTTTTGTACTCAGGGATCCTGCAGGGATTCGCCCAGCTTTTTTCTACAAAGACGATGAGGTGGTGGTGGTCGCATCAGAACGTCCAGCCATTCAGACGGTATTTAATGTACCCATGGATGCGATTCAAGAAATAAACCCAGGACACGCCCTTATTATTAAGAAGTCAGGCGAGTTATCGCACAGCGAAATAAATGAGCCTACTTCACGCTTGGCGTGCTCGTTTGAGCGCATTTACTTTTCCAGAGGGAACGATGCGGATATTTATAACGAGCGAAAGGCACTTGGACGCCTGCTGTTTCCAAAAATACATGAGTCAGTCAATGGCGAATTGAAAAACACGGTTTTTTCATATATCCCAAACACCGCAGAAACGTCTTTTTATGGACTTGTTCAGCGGGCACAGGATTTTATGCTTGAACAGTCAGAGGCTGCAATATTAAAGGAGAAGAACCTCTCTCCCGACCGGCTAAAAGCGTTATTGTCACCACGGCCAAGAATCGAGAAGGTTATTCTCAAAGACGTTAAGCTGCGCACCTTTATCACTGAGGACAGCAGCAGAGACGATTTGGTAGCGCACGTTTACGACATCACCTACGGATCTGTAAACAAAGACGACAACCTTGTAATTATTGATGACAGTATTGTAAGGGGAACGACCTTGCAAAAGAGCATATTAAAAATATTAGACCGTCTAGGACCAAAAAAGATTGTAGTGGTCTCCAGTGCCCCACAGATTCGATATCCAGACTGTTACGGCATCGATATGGCGCGTCTAGAAGATCTAATTGCATTTAGAGCGATGCTGGCATTACTTGAAAAGCATAACAAGACCGCACAGCTTAAAACAGTTTATGAAAAGGCCAAAGAGACAATAAGCCATAAGGTAGCAGACATTCAAAATCATGTCAAGCCGCTTTATGATCAATTTACAGATGAGGAGATTTCAAAACAAATATCCGTTATGTTGCGCACCAAAGATATCAATGCGGAGGTAGACGTCATTTTTCAGTCTGTTGCCAACTTGCACGAGGCTTGCCCCGAAAACAAAGGCGACTGGTACTTTACAGGCAACTATCCAACCGATGGCGGAAACAAGGTTGTCAATCAGGCTTATATCAACTTTTACGAGGGTAACAAGGGTCGCGCTTATTGAAATATAAAAAAAAATTAAATTTTACTTTGATTTGTAAATTCTGTTTGTATATTAGCAAAGCCATAACATAAGTAGGTTAAGTTCATGGTAAGATTTGGGGCAAAAAAGGTGGATTCTTTCCACCTTTTTTATTTTACATAAAAAAAGAGGGCTAATAGCCCTCTTTTTTTGTTTTGTAACACACTGATTTTTAGCCTGCTGCGTAGCGTTTGCTTACTTCAGACCAATTGACAACCTTAAAGAACGCTTCGATATAATCTGGACGTCTATTTTGGTAATTTAGGTAATATGCGTGTTCCCAAACATCTAACCCAAGTATGGGTGTTCCCTCACAGCTGACGTCTTTCATCAGCGGATTGTCTTGATTTGGCGTTGAGCACACCTCTAATTTGCCATCGTTGTGTACACATAACCATGCCCATCCAGAGCCAAACTGTGTTGCTGCTGCTTTTGAAAAAGCATCTTTAAAGGCATCGAAAGAACCAAAGGCGGCTTCAATCGCAGCGCTTAGTTCGGAAGACATTTCTCCTGCGTCAGGGCCCATGATTTTCCAAAACAAGCAGTGGTTGTAATAACCTCCGCCATTGTTGCGAACGGCAGCGTTACTCATATCAAGGTCACCTAAAATTTCTTCAATTGATTTACCCTCAAGCGCCGTGCCTTCAATGGCAGCATTAAGCTTGGCGGTATAACCGTTGTGGTGTTTTCCGTGGTGAATTTCCATTGTTTTTGCATCAATGTGTGGTTCCAGCGCATCTGCGGCGTATGGAAGTGAAGGAAGTTTAAAAGCCATATTCTATATTTTATTTAGTGCAAAGTTACACATATATTCCTATATTTAGTTCTGATAAACACCAATTGCCGTGTCAAGCACAGCCATACCTCCTTTTGTTATTTATAATGCTTCGGCGGGCTCTGGAAAGACCCATACCCTTGTGCGTTCTTTTCTCTTTCGGCTGCTTGACAGCAACCAACCAGAACAGCTAAGGCGCTTGCTTGCCATAACCTTTACCAACAAGGCGGCACAAGAAATGAAATCCCGTATTTTAGTTCACTTAGCTTCTTTTGCTTCAAGCCCTAAACAGGCCAAAGAAGACAGCATGTTTTTGGAAATCGCCGACATGTGCGGTCTAACTAACGATCAGCTGCACCAAAGATCAAAAAAGGCATACCGCTATATTTTACATCACTTTGGACAGCTTCAAGTAGCCACCATAGACAAGCTAACGCACAAAATCATTCGCACGTTTGCTAGAGACCTAGGCATCAATGCGCGTTTTGAAGTGGCCTTAGACGGCAAGTCATTTATGGCAGAAGTGGTGGAGCAAGTACTCAGCAAAGCAGGAGAGGACAATGCGCTGACCCAAGTCTTGGTCAGTTATGTATTGCAAAAGTCAGATGATTTGAAATCTTGGGACGTTACCAAGGAGTTAAATACCATTGCTCAAATGTATTTAAACGAAAATCACATGCAATCGCTGGCAGACTTGGAAGCCGTGCCCATCAAAGCTTTTGTTGACCTAAACCAGAAGTTAAAAATCCAAACAGAAACCATATTGGCCCCCATTCAAGCGGAGTCAAAAGCGATACTTCTGGCACTTGAAGACGTACAAATCCCGACATCGCTTTTTCCACATGAATCCTTACCCAAGCTGTTGA
>Ga0209555_10002101_pt1 | contig 14341 bp, 13 predicted proteins | sample SaaInl85LU_5_DNA_FD_184643 | JGI IMG/M metagenome (GOLD analysis project Ga0209555, IMG submission 184643) | Marine microbial communities from expanding oxygen minimum zones in the Saanich Inlet - ESP_85LU_5_DNA (SPAdes) (version 2) | ecosystem: Environmental > Aquatic > Marine > Intertidal... | reverse complement strand
CATTGATACAGATTTTATGATTTGTATCAATGCTCCATGCTGCCATCCCCCTAAGATGGGAGGGTATTCGCAACGGGAGACTATCCATGTCAGTCAGTAATTCTGTAGAGGTTGGTGTAAAACAGAAGGCCATCACCAGAGAAGACCTTCAAAGCCGCTTGGAAGATATGTCCAAACGTGTGCTGGATTCGAGGGTGGGATTGTATGGCCCTGAATCCATGTCTTGGCGGGTGAACCGACACACCTCTGTCATGATGGGGGCGGGTTGCGCCAACCTGTTGCAATTGGCTCACCCCTGGGTGTCCCAGGCTATCGATCAGCACTCCCAGACCCAGACAGATCCTCTGGGCCGTTTGCGGCGCACGTTTTTGAACGTTCATGCCATGGTGTTTGGCAGCCTGGATCAAGTGCTGGATGCCGCCATTAAAGTGCATAACATTCACGCCAAAATAACCGGTCAGGTGAGTGAAAGTGCAGGTCAGACCAAAAAGGGCAGCGCTTATTTTGCCAATCAGGTAGGCGCTATGCTGTGGGTGCATGCCACCTTGTGGGTAACCGGGTTGCGGGTGTATGAGTTGTTTCACCAGCCGCTCACCGCTGAGGAAAAAGAGCAGTATTATCAGGAATCCAAAATGTTTGCCTTTCTGTTTGGCATTCCTGAATCGGCTATGCCGGAAACCTGGGGTGATTTTTTGGCTTATTACCAGAACGTGGTGAGCTCCGATGAGCTGGCAGTGGGTGAGGTTGGCAGGCAATTGGTGGAATATATCTTCAGCATGAAGTGGTATCTGCAGCCGTTGTTAAACCGCCATAAAATGCATACTGCGATGCTGTTGCCGGATCGGCTGCGTGAGGATTTTGGCTTTCCACCGGTAACGGTAAATTTGCAGAGGCGCTTTGACTTTGATGTCGCTCTCGCCCGCAGGTTATTTAACATGGCGCCCGCATCGATTAAGTATTTGCCCCCTTATATTGAAGCAACCCAACGCATTCAGGGTGAAAAAGCGGGCCCTGTTACCCGTATGACGAACCGTGTGATTTATGGGCAGCCGTTGCTGGTGTCCTAGTTGCAGGCATCCTGATAGTTTAAATGAACGACTCTTGCTTGTGCCGGTGGCGGATGCCTCCGGCTTTTTTTATGGTTGGATTCTAGTGTAAGGCAAGCTCAGGCAGATTGTTGGCGCATAATTTCAATGACGCCTTGTTCCAGCATGGTGAGCCCCGAGCGACGGCCCACTGCGAGGGCTTCCTCCTGGCTTTTGCCTTCATGCCAATATTCTTTCAGTGTTATCAGCGCGCCCACACGATTGGCGCTGCGGCAGTGGATCAGCACCGGGTGATTACTGCAGTCGTCCATTATCTCTGCCAACTGTTTTGCTGCATCGCGGGTGAGATCCTGTGGGCCACGAATGGGGATGTTTATGTAGGTCATGCCCAATTGAGCAACCGCTTCCGGTTCGCTGGGTGGGGTTTCTTCCACAGGGCACAGATTGATAACGGTTTTGATGCCTTTCTGGGCGGCGTCCTTTAAATCCTGTGCGCTGGGCAAGCCGCAAGCCAGGGTGTCGGGGTTGGGGCTGCATAAATTCGGGACGTTGATTGGGTGGTCGTTTAGCATGGGGTATCCTCAGGATTTTCCGCAGAAGTGTTGATGCAGCAGCGCGACGATATCCATGGCGGGGCCCGCTGCCACCGAATAATAGATGGTTTGCGCTTGACGCCGTGTGCTCACCAGTCCCTGTGTACGCAGTACTGCTAAATGCTGAGATAGTGCCGACTGGGAAAGGGCCAGCTCCTCATTCAGCTCGCTCACACAGTGTTCCCCTTGCGACAGGACGCACATGATCATCAGCCGGTTAGGGTTGGACAGAGCCTGCATCAGCTTGGCGGCATCCTGTGCGTGGTGTCGTAATTCTTCTAGATCGGTAATAGTCATATCGGTATTTTCTATATTAGTTGAATCTAATATACTATGTGTCTGAATGTTTGGCAATCATGAAGTGATTAAGGCGGATACATCATGAACTTCCCCATTATCAAGACATTTTTCGATCAGTCTACCTATACCTTCAGTTATGTGGTGCATGAAGCACCAGAGGGGCCATGTGCCATCATTGACCCTGTTCTGGATTTTGACGCAAAAGCCGCCCGAATATCCACAACTTCAGCGCAATCGATTCTTGATTATATTGCCCAACAGAACCTGAAAGTGGAGTGGATTTTAGAAACCCATGCCCACGCGGATCATCTCTCGGCGGCATATTGGCTCAGGCAGCAGGCAGGTGGAAAGATTGCCATCGGTGAAGGCATTACCGGAGTGCAGGCGCATTTCTCCAGGCTGTTTAACTTAGGGCCTGAGTTTGTGGTGGACGGCTCCCAGTTTGATTACCTGTTCCAGGCAGGCGAACGGTTTGCCATCGGCGCATTGGAGTGTGAAGTGTTGTTTACCCCTGGCCATACTCCTGCCTGCGTTAGTTATAAAATTGCAGACGCCGTGTTTGTGGGGGATACCCTGTTCATGCCTGACTACGGCACTGCTCGTGCAGACTTTCCAGGCGGTGATGCGCAGGCTCTTTATCGCTCCATTCAGCAGTTACTGTCTTTGCCGGGAGAAACCCGCTTGTTTATGTGTCATGACTATCTACCCAATGGTCGTGCCCCTGAATGGGAAACCACCGTGGCCGAGCAGCGAGAGCACAACCTGATGGTGCACCAGGGGGTGTCGGAGGCTGAGTTTGTGGCGGCCCGTCACGAAAAGGATGCCAGCCTGGCGGCCCCGGTGCTGATATTGCCAGCGTTACAGGTCAACATTCGAGCAGGTCAGTTGCCGCCAGCAGAGAGCAACGGCACTCAGTATCTCAAATTGCCGATTAATCGGATTTAAGTCGCACCAGGTTGAGTGGGCTGGATTGAATATGGCCGGGCCATTTTGGTTGCCGACCCTGATAGGCACGGGAATAAAGAAACCCGAGTGCACCAGGCCGGTAAGCCGGTTGCACTCGGGTTTACATCGCGCAACGGTCACGCAAAGGGCTAGGAGCCGATGATGCCGCCGTCTTTTTTGGTGATGACGATGGTGCAGTCGCGGGGCACGGTTACGCCATCCTGTGGAGCTGGAAAGTTGGTTACGGAAGGATCACCGTTACCGGGGTGCTGCGTATTGATGAACATGGTACAGCGATCCGGAGTAACGGCTATGCCGGTGATTTCGTCGCCGTAGACGCCAGTAAGCAGTCGGCTCAGTTTGCCGGTGGTTGTGTCAGCAACCAGCATCTGATTATTCAAACCGTCTTTTTGGCCACCGTCGGTTTGGATAAACAGGCGGCCATCGGGATCGGCCCACAAACCGTCTGGAGAGGCGAACGATTCTTCTGTGCCGTGTGTGGTCTCAGCAATCAGGAAGATGTCCCACTTAAACGTGGTGCCGGTGTGCTCATCGGCATCATGCCAACGGATGATGTGGCCGTCGGGGTTGGGAGTGAACGGGTTGGCAGCATTGGCTTCGGTGCGTCGGCTATTGTTGGTCAGCGTGCAATATACGTCACCGTTGGGGGCTACTGTGGTCCACTCAGGGCGATCCATGGGGGTTGCACCCACGATGTCTGCGGCGATGCGAGTGTTCACCAGCAACTCTCCCATATCAGCAAAGCGTGCCGCCAGATCAGCATTATCCAAAGTCAGGGGCAGCCAATCACCGCTGCCATCTTCGTTGAAGCGGGCAACGTACAGAACGCCTTCGTCCAGTGGGCTTTTACCTGCGGCCAGCATTTTTTTGTAGTGATCAGCCGAAACGAACTTGTAGATGTAATCGAAGCGCTGATCATCGCCCATGTAAACCACCGCGCGACCATTTTGCCCGATTACCGACGTGGCGCCTTCGTGTTTGACCCGGCCCAGTGCCGTGCGTTTAACCGGGGTCTGTGTCGCATCGAAGGGATCAATTTCCACGACCCAGCCAAAGCGATTTTCTTCATTGCGATAATCAGGGTTAGACAGATCAAAGCGGGCGTCGAATTTCTCCCAGCCATAACCAAAGCCGCCCCTTGAGAAACCATAGCGATTGTGGGATTCAGTGGGTGACCAGGTTTGCTCTTTATTGGTGGCGCCGAAATACCCGTTAAAATTCTCTTCACAGGTGAGGTAGGTGCCCCATGGGGTCGCGCCAGATGCACAATTGTTGACGGTGCCCAGTGGGATGTTGCCTGCCGTTGTCTGCAGCAGAGCGTGGCCTGCTGCGGGGCCACTGAACGTAACCGGTGTGTTTACATGGATGCGGCGTGCATTCTTGCTTTCAACTTGTCGCCATTTGTTGCGGCCTTGTCTGATTTCCACGATGGAAACGCCGTGAGCGTGCTGTGATGTGCGCACTTCTTCCAGGCTCTCAGGGGAGCTTTTGCCCAGCACATGATTATTGCCGCCAAACTCATGGTTGATGGCCAGCATGCCATGACGATTACCGCGGCGATGTTTGTTGCCTCGGTTGAATTTGTTTCCGAACAGTTCCCATTCCTTTTGATCGATGGGGAAGTAAGCCATACCATCGTGACCGATACCGATCTGTTTGGCTTGGTCTGCTGCTTTGGGAGGCCAGCTGAAGGCCGGGCCACTTGGCTCCAGTGGCTCACCCCAGGGAATCATTACATCGTATTCGTAGTCAGCTGAAATCGAAGGCATGGCGCCGCTGCCATCTTCCACCGCAACCGGCGTAAATCCGATCAGGGGCTTTTGCTCGGGCCAGTGGCGGCGGCCTGCATTGGCCAGGCTGGGAGCGGCCACAAACGAGGCGGCCGCCAAACCCATGCCGCCCATCAATACCTTGCGACGGCCAAGGTTAGCCTGCAGGATATCCTCGAAAGGTCGATTATCGGTAGGGTTGCTGATTTCATTGTCATTGTCGTATTGCAATTCGTCTTTCATCTCTCTCTCCTGCTGCTTTGCGGTCAGGGCTTGCAGCCTGGTCTCTCGTTTGGTGGATCGTGAATGGATATTTCACGCACAACGCTAACAGTGAATTGCTTCAAATATGTTACTTATTGAACAGTTTGGGCTGTGTGCAGAATGGGTGTCAGGCAGGGGAGTGAGCGGGCGAATCAAGACGAGAGCCAGTGGCAGCGATGTAAAGAGGAAGCAACTGGATGGTAGTTGCTCCCGCTTATCCTACATTAACGGAAAGTGTTCTGAATACGCTTTATTCATCCACTTTCAGTCGCTCCTGGCGGCAACCGTCAGCCAGTTCAATGGTAAAGCTCCAGTCATCCAGCCAAAACTGGGGGGCGGCTCCGCCATCAAAATTGGTTACTTTCCATTGCACCTCTACCGGTACGGATTTCGCCACTTTGCTGTTGCTGTTGATAACGCAATGGTGGCGATCCATGGCATGAGATTCCCAGGAGGGGGTGCCCTCACTGCCGCCATCGGTGCTGTCGAAAGCGTAGGTGTCCGGGCCAAAACGGGAAGCCTGAGGCGAGGCTTCGACGCCATCAACCAGTATACGGACTTCGCACCAGTCCGGAGCCATGCTGCCTGGTTCATTGCAGCGTGATTCTGCGGTGAACGCCAGGTTAACCAAAGCATTTTTACCGGCGGGAATAACCACTTTGCTGCGTGATCCAGGCAGGGTAAGAAACTTCTCAGAGCTTATGGTGCGTGGCAGAGTACTGGTGATGGCCTGCTTGTAATAATGTGCACCGGAGGTGAAACGAATTGCATCGGGCTCCTCGGCGCTAGGCAGGGCTACAAGATCGTCAAGGGCAAACTTGTATTCCAGGCTTGGTTGAGGAGCCAGTTCGCGAATCTCGTTGGGGGTTGCAGCCAAGGCCAATGGGGCTGCCAGAGTTGAGGTAATAAATAGTGCAGTGGTCAGGGTTTTCATAATGTCGCTCCGTGATCATTAAATTAGATGGAAACCATGGCTTTCGGTTTCACCATCCACACTATGCCTCCGCTTGTGCCTGGGCTTGATTAAAAGCTGACGAATCTATGATGAATAGTTGAATTGCGTTTTAATGCGCAGATCTTTTGTCACATATTTAACAGTACAGGTGGTTATCCTTAACTGAGTGTTGACTAGTTGATGAATCATACTGATGCGGAGATGATGGAGTTCGCACATCATTATGAAGGGAATCAGAATGGTGAGAGGAATCGAATACTACTTTAAAGACTTTTGTCTTATGCCGGATCAAGCGCGTTTGTTGAAAGGTGAGCGCGAAATTAAAATGGCGCCAAAAATATTTCAATTTCTGAGTATGCTGGTGCAGGCAGAAAACTCTCTTGTAGAGCGCGAAGCCCTGTTTGAATCTTTGTGGCAAGGTCGCGCTGTGTCGGACGAATCCCTGGCACAAGTAGTCGCACAGTGTCGTCGCGCTTTAGGCGACAGCGCCTCCCGACAGGCTTTGGTTCAAACCATACCGAAACGAGGCTTCAGATTTGTGCCTGATATTTGGGTAATGCATTCCTCAGTACGAAAAAAGATGCCGGCGTTGATGGCTTCCCTGCAGGAGAGGAGCCCGGAAGAAAGCGCGCAAGTCGAAAGCCGGTAAATGCGGTTAATCAGGGATCTTGATGGCCCCGTTCGGGGTAATGCAGTTGACCGCGCAGATTGGTTTTTTCTGCGTCGGTGAAGTCGGGGAACGCCAACTGATTACTCTGCTCCAGGGAGAGGATCTGCTCGGCTGCCTCCTCCTGTTTCGTGGTGGTGTTTGTTGCGTCTCGCTTGAGCAGCAGGCGCTGCTCGGGTATTGCCAGCTGCACGCCGCATTCCTTCATTATATTCAACATGCGCAGATTCAGATCTTCTGACACCGCCAGATACAGCTCAAAATCAGAACTGTCGATATAGGCGTTCAGGCCAATAACGTAGGCATCCCGCTCGATGCTCTCAAAGCGTGCTCTGGCAGCGATATCTAACAACCGGGGGTGGCTGTGGAGTAGCTCCCGCAGCTTCTGCAGTGTTAAGCGTAACTGGTCGGGAGTCGCATCCAGCGCCAATCGAAGCTGACGGCTATAACGGCGCCGATCGTTCTCGCTGATATTTTCCAGGCTAACGGATACCAGAGAAGAATTAGGCACATGCACTACAGAACGATCTAGCCTGCGTATGCGGGTGGAGCGTAAACCTATCTCTTCTACAATGCCGGTAATATCACCTACTTTGCAGAAGTCGCCTGGCCGAATCGGTTGTGCAATGTATAGAGTGATGGCTCCAATTACGTTTTCCAGTGTTTTCTGGGCCGCCAAAGCCAAGGCAAGAGAGCCGATGCCCAACCCTGCCAATACGGTATCGATTTCATAACCTGCATCCGACAGCCATAGCAGGAAGATAATAATCACACCAACAATTTTAATAATAGTTCGCACAGGGCGAATGATCCCAGACCAATACTGCTGATTGGCGGCACGAGACAGGAATAGGGCGGTGAAGAATTCGATGCTGGCCAGAAGTAGAAAAGTACCTGCGATGTAGCCCAGCGCGGATTCGTTCAAGTAGACGCGAGCTTTAATAGACAGACCCAGTTCAGCCACACCCATTTGCAGCAGTTTGAAAAACACAAACCCAGGCATAGGCACAGCCACCAGTTGATGCATGGTATCGCGATAACGATCAGACAGGGCGATAAGCTTCAGTATCATCCAGCGCAGGCAGTATGCAATCAACGCTGCGCCAACCGCAATCAATAGCAGGCCCACCACCTGCCAGTTTTGCAGGTGCAGAATATTAAAATCAGGTAGATGGTCTTCGAGTTGTATAATGAACGGATTATACCCGTAGACTTCCCACAGGGCGGGGATGTGGCGCGCGGTGGCATTGGAAATCTTCCAGACCCGGCCACCGTTGCCATCGGGAATCCGCTGTAAATAAACCGGTATGCTGTCGTTGCGGGTTAGCGGCAGGTTGCCCAGGAAATCCCGATAACTGGGTAGCTTGTCATCCTGGTGCCCTTCAGGCTTGTTGCTCAGCGCAGAGAAATCAATAATGCGATGCTGATTCCAGACGATGGACAGCTTGCGTATCAGCTCACTGGGATCGCTGTTCTGCATTTCCTCGGGTAAATAGCGGGTGTCCAAATAGGTGGCGGCAGTGGCCCAGTCTTTATTTGTGCCAGCATCTCGGATTGCGAGGACTGTGGAGAGTGGCGTCTCTCCGGGCTTTATCGCGGCTGCTTCCTCCCTCGCATGCTCCAATACCTCTTCTGATCGCGAATCAGCCTCGAGAACATCGCGAATGGTAGGAGAGTCTTCGGCCAGCGAGGTGGCTGAAATCAGGGACGCTATTAGAAATAGGGCTAGACGCAGCAGCATGCTGTTTCCTTCATGTAAACACAGGCAAAGCAGATGCCGGGTGAATCAGGTCGAGCACCCGGCATATTGATGGGATCAGTCAGAAAATTCGCCGTTATGGTAGATTTCCTGCACATCATCCAGGTCGTTCAGTAGGCCAACAAAGCGTTCAAATTGCTCGGCGTCTTCCCCTGAGATGGGGTGCGATGTCTGTGGAAGATAGGTGATTTCCTCCATCTCGAATTCAACACCTGGTACCGCCTCGGTAATCGACGTTTTGGCTTTGAAAAACTCCGTTGGTGGCACCAGTACGGTGATCATGCCGTCTTCCTGCTCAATGTCGCTGACATCGACGTCAGCGGTCAGCAGAGCTTCCAGTACCGCATCTTCATCTTCCCCTGGGAACACAAACATGGCGCGGTGATCAAACATATGGGAAACGGAGCCTTGAGTGCCCAGTTTGGCCTTGCACTTGGTGAATACGCCCCGTATTTCGCCGAACGTTCGATTGCCGTTATCGGTCAGTGCGCTTACCAGAACCATGCACCCACCAGGGCCAATTCCTTCATACAGGGCCGGAAGAAAATCTTCACCGGCCCCGCCACTGGCCTTCTCGATTGCCTTGTCGATTACGTGGGTGGGAACCTGATCTTTTTTGGCCCGATCAATCAAGCTGCGCAGCGTGATGTTGTTGTTGGGGTCAGTGCCGCTGTTCTTTGCGGCTACGTAAATCTCACGGCCGTATTTAGAGTACACCTTGGTCTTGGCGGCGGCCGTTTTGGCCATGGAATCTTTGCGGTTCTGATATGCTCGGCCCATAGGGATGCTTCTTTGTCTGTGGTTAAAAGTGTTGGGATTTTACCTGCTGGCAAGGCCAATGGCCAAGGCCTAACGCTGTATTCGCTATTTTTATAGGCCCCCAGGGGGGTGTAACTGATTGATCTTACAACAATAACGGTTTTGATCGCGAAACGTTAACAAGCTTGCCTTTTGGTTGGAAGGGTTCTGTTGCTAAAAGGTGCGATGAGCGACAGCCGCTGCCAGGGGTTAACAGCAGCTGCCTTCATTGACGGGCATGGCTGTTACTGGTCACCCAGATACCCGTTGTCCCGCAGGTAGTTAATGATTAAATCCGTTTCCTCTTCAACCGACATTTCGGCCGTGCGCAAATGAATTTCAGGCTTGCCTGGTGCCTCATAGGGGTCATCGATGCCGGTAAAGTTCTTTATTTCACCTGCCCGCGCTTTTTTATAGAGGCCTTTCGGGTCGCGTATCTCGGCTTCGGCCAGGGGGCAATCTACATATACTTCTATAAAAGGAAGCTCGGACGCGGCATGAATTTCCCGCACTCTATCGCGGTCTTCCTGATAGGGGCTGATAAAACTGGACAGGGTAATAACACCGGTGTCCGCAAACAGTTTGGCAATTTCGCCAATCCGACGGATGTTCTCAGTACGGTCTTCGGCAGAGAATCCCAGGTTTTTGTTGATGCCCAGGCGGATGTTGTCACCATCCAGACGGTAGCTTAAATGCCCCAGCTCGAACAATTTCTGCTCCAGTGCCACAGCGACGGTGCTTTTCCCGCTACCGGACAGGCCCGTGAACCAAAGTGTGGCCCCCCTTTGCTTGATAAGACGGGCTCGGTCGTTGCGGGTGATTTCTCCGTGGTGCCAATGTACGTTGGTTGCTACCTGTTTAGTCACGTTTAGTTCCCTATTGTTTCTGGCGTGTGATTTCCAGCTTGGCTCTTGGTCTGGTCTCTCGGTTAAAGCAGCTCAATGCCTGATCATGCGCTCAAGAATAGAAAATGCAGGTTTCAATTACAATGGTTTAAATCTGCAGTGTTATTCGATATTGTCGAGCATTGCGATGTTAGATGATCAACAAGAGAGCTGATATGAGAACAATAATAATAGCAGTTGCCACTTTGTTTGCGGTGATTGGGGCGAATGCGCAGGAGCAATGGCAACCGGTAGTAGAGAGTCAGGATGCGGGCGAGGTCAGAACCTGGGTAAAAGCGGTGCCGGGGGCATCGGTGAAGGCATTTCGAGGCGAGGTGGAGGTAGCCTCTGCTCCGCTGCAAGTGCTGGCTGTTCTGGATGGGGTGGAGGCATTTCCCCAATGGGTGTTTCAATGTAAGGCGGCAGAACGTATTCCGGGGAAGGGCATTTACTTGCGCTTTAACGGCATTTGGCCGGTTGCGGATCGTGATGCGACATTAAACAGTAAAGTGTCTGTTATGAAATCCAGCGTAGTGATCAAAACCACCAATATAGAAGGGATTCGCCCTGAGGATGATGGTTACGTCAGGATACCTGAGCTGAATAATCTTTTTGAGGTGGTGCCACTGCATAACGGCGGCAGCCGAATTATATTCGAGACCTTTGTTGATCCAGGCGGAATGGTGCCAGGGTTTATCTCTAATATCGTTTCAAAAAAAGGGCCTTTGGTTACATTGAACGGCATTAAAAAAATGCTGACCGATCGTGAAGACATGCCGGTCTCGCTGGATCAATTATCATCCATTTATCAGCCAGTGCGCAGCGATTTGGAGCAGCTTTTAAAGTAAGGCTATCACAGTAAAATGACAGTTATGTATTGGGTAAAGGTTTTATGAGAATGTCAGGGTGTGGTATACAGCGATCTGCATTCAGTCTCATGTGGTTGGTGTGACGTTTTTTATCAGATGATAAGCGAGGGTGCGTCTACGGCTTGGGAGTTGTATTAGTCATACACTAAGCATCATAATACGCAAACAGTGCGCAATGCATGCGGCTGTTTACGAGGCTGGATTGGCTTCGTCATTTCTTATTTTAATAAAAAGTGTCAGCAAGATTGTTGTGCGCTTGCTGTATCTAAAGGATTAGGCATGGATCGTCGGATTTATTTTCTTGATCAGGTGCGTTCCCACATGATGTTGCTGGGGATCGTGTTGCATGCCGCCGGCAGTTACAACAATTTGCCTGCCGGTGAGCTGTGGCCTTATAAATCCGTTGATGTCCACGTTGGTTATTCTGTGCTCATTAACCTGATTCATAGTTTCCGAATGCAGGTGTTCTTTTTAGTGGCGGGGTTGTTTGCTGCCATGTTGCTCAGCAAGCGCGGCCGTATCGGATTCTTAAAGCACAGGACTCAGCGCGTGCTGCTTCCGTTATTGATCTTTGCCGGGCCCTTGATGTTGTCTTGCAACTGGTTGTTTGCATATGGCGCAGAGCTAATGCATCAGCGTGGTACGACCATTGAGTTCAGTGACAGCGTCCATCTTTATCATCTTTGGTTTTTATACTACCTGTATATTTATGTGTTACTGGCCATCCCGCTGCAGGGGGTTTTGGTTCGATGCTTTTCTGAAGGGCGCAACCGCTATGTGGCGAAAGTATTACCCTGGCTGCTTGGCATGGTCATAGCGTTAGTGCATTTTGCCGAGAACAGTTATCTTCTGGAAGTGCCGGTAGGGTTGAGTGTCTTTAAAGGTGTCTTTTTTCAATATTTTCTTTATTTTGCAGCAGGCATGGTGGCTTTTCACTTGCGAGACGAGTTTTTTGCAAGTGTCGATCGTTGCTGGCGCCTGCTTGCATTTGCCGTTTTGTTTTTGATCTTGTTTGTCGCCAGTATTGCGATGAATGCTGCCCGACATGAGGGAGACCCCAATGCAATAGTTTGGTATGGGGTGGTGTTTCTTGGTTTGTATTACGCGTTTGCGTGTTGGTTTGTGCTGGCAATCTACAAGCGGTTATGTGATCACTTCAGCTCGGTGGCGCGTTATTTGTCTGAGGCGTCTTACTGGGTGTATTTGGTTCATTTGCCGATGACTGTGGCGCTGCCGATGCTGATAGATGATTGGCAGCTTAATCACGCTGTGAAATTCGGGGTGGTGTTGTTGGTTACATTGTTTGTAAGTTTATTGTCATTTCATCTGTTCGTGCGATCAACCTGGATTGGTTGGTTGTTAAATGGCAAGCGGCGTCGTTTCGATTTGCCGTTTATTCACAAGCCAGAAAAATTCATGGAGTCAAAGCGCGCCGCGTAGTGTTGCTGTGAGCGCGCCCGATATATGTGGTATTTGGGGAAATTAGAACATAAGCCCGCCTGGGTGTTGGCTATTACTGCCATGCTTACTCTGCCTGCGCTGTTTTCGGGGTGGTTGGGGGATGATTACATTCACTATGCTTTGTTGCATCCCGACATCAATATACCTGCGACTCAGGATTGGTCGTTGTTTGGTTTGTTTTCCTGGGTGGATTCTGCGCCTGATCGAACTCAGTTTCTGATTGATATGGGCGTTATTCCTTGGTGGACCTACGAAGGGTTTCGCTATCAGTTTTGGCGGCCGTTGGCAGAGCTGAGTCATTGGCTGGATCATGCCCTGTGGCGTGATCTGGCGTTTATGATGCATATGCAAAGTTTGGCTTGGTATCTTGGGCTTGGTGCATTGTTGTATCGTTTGTATTGCCAGATGAAGATGCCGCCGATTGCTGCGATAGCAGGGCTTGCGCTGTTTTTGTGGGATAGCACCCATGGCCTGACTCTTGGGTGGATAGCGAATCGTAACGCCATCATGGCATCGTTATTCGGTGTGTTGTGTTTACTGTCTTTTCTGAATTGGCGAGCGTCTGGTTCGTACCGGGCTTTTATTTTCAGCCTGGCGTGGTTGTTGTGCAGCCTGCTTAGTGGCGAGATTGGCATAAGCACATCGGCATATCTGGGTGCATATGCGCTGATGCTCGACAAGGCTGGCCCCAAAAGGGCGCTGATCGCATTATGGCCCTATGCGCTCATGTGTGTGGGGTGGTGGGTGCTTTATAAAATGGGCGGGTTTGGCGCGTACCACTCAGATGCCACGTATATTGATCCCTCAGCATCACCTCTAGTATTTCTTGCTAAGCTCGGTGAGCGTATTCCGGTATTGTTGTTCGCGCAATTTGGATTAGTGCCCGCGGATGTGTTTGGTTTCAATCCAGATGGCATGATGGCATTCTCAATGGTGTCTTTGCTGTTTTTGGCAGTACTGTTTCTTATTCTTCTGCCATTATTGAGGCGATCCGCTTTGGCGCGATTTTGGGCCTTGGGTTGTTTGTTTTCGGTGGTGCCAATAAGTTCTGCTATTCCTGCTGATCGAAATTTGTTGATGGTCGGTATCGGCGCGTCCGCCTTGCTGGGCTTGTTATTTGAGTCTGTGGCAGCAAGGCTTGTTGATTCCCGTTTTGTCCGTATTGGTGCTTATGCGCTGTTTGTCGCGCATCTGGTGATATCGCCGCTGCTGATGCCTTTGCTCAGTTACAGTCCACAGATCTGGAGCAAGTTGATGGCTCTGGATATCAATCAGAGAATGCCTGTTGAGCGTGAAAGTGATCGGGTGCTGTTGTTTGGGTTAAGTATGCCTATCTCGTTGGCGACTATACCGATGCGATTCGCCCATAAGCAGACGATCCCTGAACGCTTGTGGATGATGTCATCAGATGCAATGGATTTTACCATCCGCCGTATCAGTGAGAATAAAGTTGAGATTCAGTCTGAAAAGGGCATGATCAATGAGTTTGAGCAGTCGGTGCGGAACCTGTCTCGCGAGCCCTTGAAAGTCGGGCAGGTTGTTGTTACGGATGGTCTGCGTCTGGAAGTAAAAAAGTTGGATGGCGGTGGTCATCCGTTGCTTGTGGAGCTGGAGTTTGATCAAGGGCATATGTCCGATGTTGTAGCGGTGTACTGGCAAGGAAAGGCGTTTCATCGGACTGAGTTGCCTGAGGTAGGCGCAGCACTTGAGTTAAATTTAGGTGAATAAGTGAGAACGATGCACAGCACAATAGTGATTGGCCGTGCATCGGTGGAGGGCCTGTGGGAATCTAAGCTCAGAAGGTGAAAGAAGCCCCTACTGAGAAGTAATCAATGTCTACACCATCAAGATCAAATAGTTCGTATTCACCTCTGACCGCGATTGACCCTAGTTGAATTTTTGCACCCAGGCCATAGGCTGGATCGGTGCCGGATTCTGATGTGTCGATGGGTGTATTGAAGTCAGAATCCCAGGAAGCCATGCCTGCTTTGGCAAACAGGCCAACGGGGC